>ERZ1026923.65-NODE-65-length-55932-cov-7.181577_pt1 | contig 55932 bp, 63 predicted proteins | sample MGYA00519464_ERZ1026923 | MGnify/ENA primary metagenome ERZ1026923 (study PRJEB26926, sample SAMN06164762) | human gut metagenome | biome: ENVO:00009003; feature: ENVO:2100002; material: ENVO:00002003 | host: Homo sapiens | place: USA | collected 2012 ...
AGAGACAGTATCATTCCACAACCAAATCCCATAACCATGCCAAGTTCATTTTTTTGTTTAATAGAAGCTCCAAAAATAAACATTACAAGTGCTGCCAAGACAGCAACAACAACGATTCCGGCAATACTTCCATAGCTATTGAGAATATAAGAAAAAATGTAATCACTATTAAACTCCGGCAGACTGCCAATCACATCATTTCCGCTATTACCTACAAACAAAATGTCTTTGCTAAATGTTCTGAGCATTGAAGTAAGATAAAATCCTTCTCCTGAAGCAGAAAAAAAGGAGCGAATCCTTGCTTCCTGATACTCTGCCAACAAATGAAATGTGTACATCACAAACAACAACATAATAGGCAAAAACATGAAAACTGCCCACAGACCAACAATTGTCTTTTTTACCGATATTTTGAACCACCCCTTTAGAATAGCCACCGTAAGCTGAATCAACATACTAATCATCATAATTATCGCAACAATAAGATTCGGCATTCGAAAAGTAATAAAAACAGGAATAATCAGCCAAACAATCGACTTTAACAATGCAGGAAAACCACCATCTCTATATTTATATAAAATTGCTCCATAAATTGGTACATAAAACATCATCAGCGAAGTAGCAGAAATTCTGAACATTCCAAATCCGATACTATACCGTACTCCATTAATATCGCCACCAAAGAAACCGGCCAAAAGCAAAATCCCCATAGTAATTATGAATAAACCTATTATCTTGGAGTATTTTGCAATTACAGTATAATCAATAAAATAAATTCCACACATTAAGACAAAACCAATAAAAACAGAATAAACAAAACTTTCCGTCTCAAGTTGATACATCTCCTGCATAAACGGTTCCAAGTTACTATATCCACTTTGATAAAATATAGACTGCTGTAGCAAAATTCCTAGCAGGCTCAATATTCCTACAATAACAAGTAATTTCCAAGCAATCTGGGGCTTATGAATTTTATCCAATGAAATACCAACCGCAATCGGATCACCCATATCTGCAACAGCATTTTTTTCTGCTTCTTCATATGACATTCCATCAGCAATATTGTCTTCTATCTGACTTTCAATATGTCCCTTTATCTCCTCGGCAATATATGGTCTTGCTTTTTTACAACGAATTTGCAATAACAGTTTTTCCAAATATTTTTCCATATCTACACCCCCATTGCAAGAACATTGGCTACAGCAGATTGATATTCGTTCCATTCTGCTTTCTTTGTTTCCAGCAATGCTCTTCCCTCTTTCGTGATGCTATAATACTTCCTCGTCTTACCAACATATTCCTGCTCATATACCTTAAGCAATCCTTTTCCTTCTAAACCATGCAATAAAGGATACAATGTTCCTGCTTTCAATTCAAACACATTACAGGATTTTTTACGCAGAGTATCAATCATCTCGTAACCATACATATCTTTTTCCGCAAGTAATCTGAGTAGAAGCATTGTCATACTTCCAGAAATTAATGCCTTATCAACAGCCATATCTAATCCTCCTTATGTAGATAATCTATATATCGGTTGTCTACAGTATATATCGTCCATCTATATAAGTCAATATAATTTTAGGTTCTCTTTATTTTCTATCAATTTCAGCTGTATCAACGGATATGTCCAGTTCTCAGGCAACTCATTCATAAGCACAACTTTCTCCATTTCACTATGTAATTCTTTCGCAAATTCAGTTATCTCTGCAAAACAAAGCAGTCCAAACGTTTCTTCACCGGTATCATTTACTCTAGTTTTACCTGTCACCGAATATACGCATATTGGTTTTATCTCAAATTTGATAGCTCCAGTCTCTTCCTGCAACTCCCTTTTAGCTGTTTCAAAAATAATCTCCCCAGCTTCTCTATGTCCTCCCGGCACTTCATATGTATCTCTTTCTTTATGCTTGCAAAATACCCACTTGCCGTTACTCTGTGAGATAATTACTGCAAATTTCAATAGTTCGTCATTAACTGTATCATAAAATCTTACTTCCACCATATTTCCTCTCCATGTACATATCTATAATATTTCATTCTCAATAAAATCCGCAATTCCCTCTTCGTCATTTGAACCAATTACAATATCCGCTCTCTCTTTTACCTCATCAATCGCATTCCCCATTGCAACACCTGTTCCACATAATTCAAGCATTCCGATATCTGCATAATCATCTCCAAATGCAATAATTGAATCTGTACTAAATCCACACACTTCCGTAATCTTCATAATTGCGTTTTCTTTCGTCACATTCTTTTTTGTAAACTTGTACCAAAATCCATCAGAGAAACGAATACAATCACAATCAGAGAGACTTCGAGCCAGCTTATCTGCCTTATCTTGATTAAATATCTCGACACACATTTTTAATGAACATTCGTTAAAATCTGAAAAATCTGTATAAATACTATCTCCCCAACTCTTATCTAACTTCTTAGGATCTATTTTATAATTCCAATAATGTGCATCTATTGTATCTATCGTAATTTCGCAATTATTTCCACAAATATTTCTTGCCATGTCAATCATCACATTCGTTTCTTCTTCGGAAAATTCTGCCCTATAAATATATTCTGTTTTGTATTTTACTAATGCCCCTCCACTCGATATTAAAATATCGGGCATCAATTCATTTAAAAATACCAAAGAGTTTTGCTCACTTCTGGAGGTGGAAACACCTATCAATATATCATTTTCCCTGCATTTTTTTAGAGCTGATAATGTTCTTGTTGATATTGCTTTTTCACTCTGTAATAAAGTTCCGTCTAAATCAAGTAAAAGAAGTTTGCATTTCTTCATATCATTTTTTCCTTTTCATTCTTCTGAATAATTACATTTGCATCAATTACTCTCCCCACAAATAGAGCCAAACTAAAGCCATTTGATAAAACAAATGCCGAAAGCCTGCATATACAATGGGGTCCCTCCTCTGCTACGCAGCGGTCCTCCCCATTGTCATGAATACAAGCTTTCGGCATTTTAATTTGTTTATTCAAACTCGGCGTGTCCTTTGTTGCTCTTAACTATATTTGTTTAAGCTTTATGCAAATACACACCGTTTTTTACTTCAATTACATCATTTATTCTGGCTTGCTGATTTTCTGTTGCCAAAATGTTGCCACTCTGTCTAAAACTTTGGGGCAATAATCCCAAAAGATTATTGCCCCAAACATAACATTACACAACAATTATCAAAATACAATCTTATCTAGTAATGCATAACCATATAGCTAACTTACCTAACAAATATAGTATATCCAGTTTTCATCAAAAAGTCAACTAATATTTAAGGCTGAAGCCAATAACTGTCTGGACGGGCAATTAGTCTCGCATTATTATATGCCATTTCCGTTGTAAGACATGTATGTCCATAATAAACGGTTCCATCATCACTCAGAGATAAAACCAAAGCTAAATCTGGTTTATCTGGATTCGTTAAGTATAAAGGAGCTAACAATTGAATTTTGTCATTATAAAATTGCGGAACAACCGTTTTATAATTAGCTTCTATGCGCTTCTTAACTGACCTGATAGCCCCATCAATTAAATTCTGACAAAACTCTTTACCATTAGCACGTAACTGTTCAGGTATTCTCAAAAAATTTTCCTCGTCATACAATATATGATCCCACTGTGGAATGATGTCTAACTTAATATCATATATTAACGCACTCGGATCATCAAAATAACTTGCTCTCTGCAAATCTAATGCAGCAGAATTAGAAATATCTGCAAATTTTATCGTGTAACTATTGTAAAACGCAGTAAATCTCCACTCTTGAAATCCAGCTATCGGATTTTTAATGCAATAAAAGTAAATTGGCTGCCATGTCTTATCATATAATCCTGTATTAAAACAACCCACTTTATCATCCATATAAATATACTTTTGCTTATCACTGTCAGGAGCTTCTTCTCGTTCTTTCCACAATTTTTCAAAAGTAAAATACAGATAATTTCTCAAGATACCAAAATCTTCTTTTCCTGCATAACTCCATTTTTCAGCCGGTAAATCATTCGTTGCCAACATTTGTAATCTATTTGTAAAAAATTCATAATTGCCCAAAAAACTCCAATCCTTAAGACGCATATATTTTTCTCCATTCAAAATAAAATCAGCTTAGTCTATCGCAACCATTTCTACATCCTTATTATAGCAAATCCTCGCAGATTAACAACCTATTTTTGAAATGTTACGCAATAGAAGCTCATTTTCGGAGATTTAGATTAAAGTATCGCAGCACCTTTTATCATCTCTGAAATCCCTTGAAAAATAAGTCTTTCGGAGCGCCTAATGCGTAACATTCTGCTCCAGCCCCATTTCCTTTATCACTTGCTTTGCATTATCCGCTTTATCACTGGGTACAATAATTGCAATCCTATCATCAATACCTCTGCCCATGCCATAACGTACAGACGCAAATCCGGCATCTCCTAAATCCTGTCCGTATGCCATAATACCGTTATCTTTCAATGTACTTATTATCATTTCCGCCTGCATATTTCCGTCCGCTATAAATACATTTACAGGCTGTTGCTCTTTAACCAGTACAGTCTCATTGTCCGGCATACTTTTTTCTCTTCTTTTATGATTGAAACAAGCCAGTATTCTCAATACCCCAAAACCAACTATGGCAATTCCCACAAAAAATATAAGTGCGCTATGAACCGCTTGAGACGTTGTTGCGCCTAATCTGATATAGCAAATAACCAATGCCACCGCAAATACTCCGGCACATATCACAGCTATCAACGCATCTGTAAATGGCGTACTTTTGAATCTGGAACCAGTCTCCCAAACTCCATTATAGGTCATCACTCCAATATAAGCCGCTCCACCAACAAGTAAAACAGCAGTTTCTCCTGCCACAATCGCCAATTCTCCCACCATGAGAAGCTGAATAATTATCACAGCCGCACAAATAGCAAAGGTTAGACCAAATGCAATATTTCCGGCTTTTGTTACCCTCTCTTTTTCCAGTTTGTTATAGTCTGCCACTTTAGATAATGTTTCTTTCAATTCTTTATCCATACTCTCGCTTTTCCTTTCTCCGTCCAAAATTTCTTTCACTTCTACATTATAGAACTCTGCCATTTTGATAAGGATACTTAAATCTGGCATATTGGTTCCTGTTTCCCACCGAGAGATCGTTCTTCCCGATACAAGAAGAATTTCTGCAAGCTGTTCTTGTGTTAATCCTCGTTCTTTACGAAGCACCTTTAAAAATTCTCCTATCTTTTTCGTATCCATTCCTTTCCCCTCCTTTCACTTGCACATTACCATAAATGTCTACAGCAAAACACGACACAAAGCGAGAAATGCCCTATTTTCGCCATTAGACACGATTGTCTAATTAAATTTTCTCATACTGCAAGGTCATTTTACCAGATACCTGCTCAATTATCCATGTAATTTTAAAAACAAATAGCAAATCCCCACCAGCCAGTCAAGAGTAAACTGAACGACTACGCCGCTCTTGACTAACTGGCGGAGATTCGCTTCATGGCAGCTAAGAGGGCTTTAAGCAGCCCTCTGCCTGTCAGCGGGCTTCCCGATTGTATTTTCTCCTTATAGCCCGTTTCTGCTCGGCTTCTATCTGTTCCTGTTGCTTCGCCCGGTTAATAACAGCGTTTACCTTTTCAGAGCCGACCACCGCCTTTATACGTCCAAAATCTGCCGCCACTATCCGCAGTTCCCTGTTTTCGTCTAAAACTTCTTCCAGCCTGTTTGTCAACCGCTCGTTTCCGCTCCGTTCCCTGTTATAAGCCGCTTGCAGCTTCGTAAATTTGTTTGAAATATCCAGATACGCCGAATAGATAGAGCGCATAACTTGAACCATTTTCACTACAAGAGGTTTCGCCTTTTTCTCCCGCTATGATTTTGCAGATTCTACAACCGCCGCTTCTGGAAGCGTCTGCTCCGGATCTGCGGAAAAATCTGCCGCCAGCTTCTCCATGTTCTTAACCATAGGGGCAAGTTCATTCATGCGTTTCTGGTATTTATCCGCCTGCTTCTGCGCTTTCTCTGCTTCCTGCCGGGACTCCTGTAAATCTTCCTGCAAGGAGCGAATCTCATCATCAACCTGTAACAACTGTTCATGCAAATCTTCGTTGATTTCTTGAAAAGCGGCATTTTCTTCCTGCAATTTCGCTTTCTTCGCTTCCAACTCTGCAACTTCCTTTGCCCTCTCCTTTTTCTCAAAATCCAAGACGGATAAATGCTTTTCATGTGTGCCTTTCTTCTCCCATTCAATCCCATGTTCCAGCATGACAGCGGCAAGCTGTTCTTTCTCATAAGCCACCCACTGATTTAATTCTGTTTCACGTCTTGTACCGCCTTTAAAGCCGAGAGCAGATAACGCCTGTTTCAGTGATACTCTTGTATCAAGCCCCCGCTTGCTTCCTGTCGTATACGGTACAAAATCTATGTGCAAGTGGGGCGTTGCTTCGTCCATGTGAAGATAGGCAGCAAATACTCTCAAAGTGAGATTGCGCTGCCGGAAACCTTGCATATATTCATCAAGTACCTTTGCCGCAAGCTGTCCGTCCTCTGTTTTTGCCCCCATATTGTCCTTATCGCCTATCTGCACAATGATTTCATGGAATGGTTTTTCCTGCTTTCCACGCAGTATTTTATTGTAATAATCATCAATCCGGCGGTCACTTCTGGTCTGTTTCTCATTGTACCGGGCAAGTGCTTCATCAAACAATTCGTGATATACGTCTTTAACATTTTCGTTGCAGTATTCCACGTTCAGACAACTTCGCTCCGGGTCAGTATTCTTTGCATGGAATTTTCTGCTGTTATGGTTGACAGAGCCTTTTCCTGTCATAAAGCTGATCGTTCGCTTCAATCAATATCCTTTCTCCCTGTCCGGGTAATCAGCGCCGGATACGGCGTATAGGCTTTGTTACTTTCGCCGAAAGTAACGCAAAAGCACTTTTGACAGCCGTTCCGTCCATCAAAAGCTGCCTTTGCGCTCTGCCGAGGGCTTTTCCGTCCTACGGACGGAGCGGCTGTTCCCGCCGCTTTGCTTCCGCCGCCATAGCTTTTCGGATAGCCGAAAGTACGTTTTCCACCGTACATTCCTCCCATCCGGCAAGCCATACCAGCGTCCGCATTTCTGCCACAGTCAGTTCCACATCTCCAAAGATTTCGTTGAGTGCAGCAATCCTCCGGGCTTCACTTTCGTATAAATATTTGTTCACGTTCCGAGTTCCCCATTCTGGCTGAATTATCATTGAATCACACCTTTCTCGTTGTCTTCTATCCACAGGAGCGTAACACGCTCCTGTCTATTATCAAAGGAAAACTACCAGCGGAAGTTGTCCGACACTCCACGTTTTTCCAGGTATTCCTGTCTGGCTTTTTCCCGTTCTTCCTGTGTGGGCGCAGTCTTATATTTCGCATATAATTCATGGCGCACCAGCGAATCCAATTTCTGCTCCAATCCCTGCCGGATTTCATTCAGACAATCATCATCTTCCATTAGATGATAGCGGAGCAGAGATACAAACAATTCATAAGGAATTTGCACGTTTTTCATCACTTAATCCTTTCTGCGTCGGTTTGCGTCGATAGCGTCGATATTTTCTATACCAGCCCGCTGTAAAAAATACCGTCGCAACCGACGCATATCGTCGCTTTTACTCTCTCGGCTCAAGCCGTTTCAGAATAATCTTCCTTTCATGCCCCCGCTTATTGTCATAGAAAATTCCATAATCATTAAGCAACTGGCTATTGACTACATTCAGCTTTCTGGAAAGCACGTTTGCCTGTATCTGCATATCCGGCAACTGGCTCACAAGTTCTGTTGCTGTCCCCTCCCATTCCGGCTTATCTTCTGTCAGAAAATTGTTGATTGCTTCCAGCAGGGGATTCGGCGGCTGTTTCCACAGTTCCGTTTCTGCCTTTTTGAATTTCCAGACGCAGCGCTCCCGGTCAAACTCTATAGTCAGTTCCTGATCCGGCTGGTCACGCCCCACTATATCCATGACCGCCTCATTGTCAGTGCGCTTTTTCTTGTGCATGATAAACGCCCCGTCTGCCGCTCCAAGCAGCCCGTTCGTGCCGGAAATCATATCAAAGCTGTCCTCGGATTCCAACTTGCGTGTGTGATGAACCACCAGCAGGCAGATACCGTATTTATCGCTGAACGACTTTAACTTTGTCACAATCTCGTAGTCGCTGGAATAGCTGTACCTGTCCCCACCGACCTCACGCACTTTCTGGAGCGTGTCAATGATAATCAGCCTTGCGTCCGTATGCTCTTTCAGAAATTCCTCTAATTGTTTGTCTAAGCCCTCATTCAAGGTCTTTGCCTGTGTCGCAAAGTACAGGTTATCCGCACATTCCACACCGAACATACCGGAGAGCCGCCGCTGAAGCCTTGCATAATCATCTTCCAGTGCAAGATACAGCACCGTACCCTTTCGGACAGGATAATCCCACAGCGGAAGCCCCATTGCCACATGATAGGCAAGCTGTCCCATAAAGAACGATTTCCCAACTTTCGGCGCACCTACAAAAAGATAAGTGCCGCCATAGAGAAACCCGTCCACAACCGGCGTTCTCGGCGGGTAGAGTGTATCATACAGTTCCGTCATGGAAACGGTTTGAAGCCCGCCGCTCCCGGATTTCTCCGGGTTTTGTGCGGCTTGCAGATTGATTTGTGCTGTTTCATTTGCTATAATTTCATTGTAATTTTTTAATTGCGGCTGCGCCCCATCTGCGCCAACAGATGATACGGGAGCAGTCGTTTTCATTTTTTCTGTCATTCATCTTCTCCTTTCAGACCGTCTAATGTAATTGCGATTACCTGCAACGTGTAGAGCAGTTCGTCATTGTCCGGGCTTAATGCTTCCAATCGCTTCAATTCCTCGTAGATAGCCGCCATTTGATTTTTCAGAGCCTTATACACCCTCGGATTGCCCTGTACTACTACGTCCCGGCACAGCAGCCGCCTTGTGATATAGTCCTGCTTTGTCAAACCCGACAATGCCACCAAATCGTTAAGCAGCTTCGCTTCTTCGTCCGATACCCGGAACGCTACTGTATGATTGCGCCACCGCCCTTTATAATCAAGTGTTCTTTCCATTTGCGTCCTCCTTTGTCATTCGCTCCATTTCCAGTTTTTCTGCCATTTCCGTCTGCACCGTAGGAAACAAGTGGGCGTAGCGGTAAGTGATTTTCTCCGCTTCATGCCCCATACGATCCCCAATCGCCAGCACTGAAAATCCCATGTCTATTAACAGGGAAACCGCACTATGCCGGATGTCGTGAACGCGAATCTTTTTTACGCCCGCCTGCTTTGCCCCTCGCTCCATTTCGTGATTGAGATAGGATTTTGTGACCGTAAACAGCCGCTCGTTCGGCTGAATGTCGTAAAGCATTTTGATATATTCCTGCATTTCCTCACAGAGAAATGGCGGCATTTTGATTGTACGGTTACTCTTTTTCGTTTTCGGGCTTGTGATAATATCACTCCCTTTAGATCGGTGAAATGTCTTGCTGATTGTGACTGTCTGCTTCTGGAAGTCAAAATCAGCCGGAGTAAGCGCCAGCAGTTCACCGGAGCGGATTCCACACCAGTAAAGCATTTCAAAGGCATAATAGGAACGGGGCTTATCCATCATGGCTTCGGAGAATTTCAGATATTCCTCTTTCGTCCAGAAGTCCATTTCTTTCGGAACCTCATTTCCCATTGTGCCAGCCCGCCTTGCCGGATTGTAGGGCAGGTTATAGAAGTTCACAGCATGGTTGAAAATCGCTGTAAGCTGGGCGTGTATGGTTTTCAGATAATCCGCCGAATAGGACTTCCCTTTCTCGTCCCGGTACGCCATGAGTTCATTCTGCCATGCGATAATGTCTTTTGCTTCAATCTCCGCTATCTTCCGATTCCCGAAATACGGTAAAATCTTTGTGCGGATTACATGGCTTTTGGATTCCCATGTGCTTTCCTTGACACGCTGTTTCTTGTCGGCTTCGTAAACCTCAAAGAAACTGGCAAACGTCATATCCAGCTTTGCACCCTGTTTCAGCATGGCTTCATGCTCCCACGCCTGTGCTTCCCGCTTCGTAGCAAATCCCCGTTTCTGGGTCTGCTTCCGCTCCCCTTTCCAGTTTGTGAAACGATAGATTACCCGCCACGTTCCCGTAGCATTGTCTTTGTATACAGCCATTCAAATCATCTCCTTTCCTCTTAATCGCTGTAACAGACCTTTTTATGAAAAAATGTAGCGTTCACACGACCAGCCACCGTCAAATAACCCTGTTTTTGTAATTCTGCGTTCAGTTCCCGCACAATCTGGTAGGCTTTTGACTTTGACACCCGCAATTCCGCTGCCACTTCCTCCACAGTCATAAATGATTTTTCTACCATTCGGTTATCCTCCCCTTTCTCAATTTAACTATTTTTGTTTAAGTTATATCCATAATACTAAATAAATTCCGTTAAGTCAAGTGGTTTGCAGAAAAATCTTAACTCTTTTTATTTAAGTTCCTCTTGCTATTCCTATTGCACCATGTTATACTAACTTCAACAGAAATGTTTAAGTCAAGAATGGTTGTATCACTATAACTACAACGGAGGTTTTATTATGGCAATCGGCAAACGAATCCGCTTTTTCCGCAATCGGAAAGGCATGACGCAGAAGCAATTAGGCGAAATCCTCGGTTTTCTCGGAAAGACCTCTGATGTCCGTATGGCGCAGTATGAATCAGAAGCCAGAACGCCGAAGCAAGACCTTGTAAAAGAAATGGCACATATCTTTGATGTCAGCCCGCGAGCAATCACAGTCCCGGAGATTGACAGCTATATCGGGCTTATGCACACGCTCTTTGCGCTGGAAGATATGTACGGGCTGAAAATCGGAGAGATTGACGGAGAAGTGTGTCTGCGACTGGACAAGTCCACCGGCTCCACCTATTCCTCCATGTTTGATATGTTCCACGCATGGCAGGAACAAGCTGCCCGTCTGGAACAGGGAGAAATAACCAAAGAGGAATACGACCAGTGGCGGTATAAATATCCTGAATTAGATACCTCGAATCACTGGCATAAAGTAGTCCCCTCAAAGGAGTTAAGCGACTATCTCACAGAAGCCTTGAAAAAGGACACTGAATCCCAATAGAGCGTGTTATTTTTGTCTCGAAATACACAAAAAACCTTGCCGACTTTCAGCTTCATTTCTGAAAATCAGCAAGGTTTTTCTGTTATTGAAGTATTCTGTTATTTAGTGAGTGATACCCGAAATGTTGCCAAATCGTTGCCAGTGCTTAAACAAATTTGCTTGCATCCCGCATAAATAAAGGCTTTTTCAAGTTCATATCATCACTCAAACTCAATCGTCCCAGGCGGCTTACTCGTCAAATCGTAGAGTACGCGGTTGACGCCTTTCACCTCATTGATGACGCGGGTCATAACTTTGAACAGCACGTCAAACGGGATTTCTGCAGCTTCTGCGGTCATAAAATCAGATGTGATGACTGCGCGCAGCGCAACTGCATAATCGTAGGTTCTTTCATCGCCCATAACGCCAACAGAACGCATGTTGGTCAGCGCTGCAAAGAACTGTCCCAGTCCTTTGTCGCAGCCTGCTTTGGCAAGCTCTTCGCGGTAGATAGCGTCTGCATCCTGAACGATGCGAACTTTCTCCGGAGTCACCTCGCCTACAATACGAACACCCAGACCAGGACCGGGGAACGGCTGACGGTATACAAGGTATTCGGGAATGCCAAGTTCCAGACCGGCACGACGAACCTCATCTTTAAACAGAAGACGCAACGGCTCGATGATTTCCTTGAAATCAACGCAGTCCGGAAGACCGCCTACGTTATGATGAGACTTGATCACAGCAGATTTACCGAGACCACTCTCGATTACGTCCGGATAAATCGTTCCCTGTACGAGGAAATCCACAGCACCGATTTTCTTTGCTTCTTCTTCGAATACTCGGATAAATTCTTCTCCAATAATCTTACGTTTTTTTTCAGGATCAGAAACACCCGCCAGTTTGGAATAGAAACGTTCCTGTGCGTTTACGCGGATAAAGTTTAAGTCGTACTGACCGTCCGGGCCGAATACAGCTTCTACTTCATCTCCTTCGTTTTTACGAAGCAGACCATGATCTACAAACACGCAGGTCAGCTGCTTGCCGACCGCCTTGGACAGCAGAACTGCTGCAACAGAAGAATCCACACCGCCGGAAAGTGCACACAGCACCTTGCCGTCTCCAACCTTTTCACGGATCTGGTGGATCGTTGTCTCCACGAAAGAATCCATCTTCCAGTCGCCTGTGCATCCACAGATATCATATACGAAATTGGAAAGCATCTTAGTGCCTTCCTGAGTATGCATAACCTCCGGATGGAACTGTACTGCATACAGCTTCTTCTCTGCATTTTCCATTCCTGCAACCGGACACACTGGTGTATGGGCTGTAATTTTGAATTTCTCCGGTGCTTTTTCAATATAATCGGTATGACTCATCCAACAGATCGTGCTGGGGGATACATTTTTAAATAATGCAGATTCTGTATCCACTGCAACCTCAGTCTTACCATATTCGCTGACAGGCGCAGTTTTTACGCTGCCGCCCAGCATATAGGACATAAGCTGTGATCCATAACAGATTCCCAGAATCGGAATACCCATTTCGAATATCTCTTTCGGGCATCTGGGGGAATCCTCTCCGTATACACTGTTGGGACCACCTGTAAAGATGATACCCTTAGGGTTCATTTCCCGGATCTTATCCAGACTGAGCGTATAAGGATGCACTTCACAATATACATTACATTCTCTGACTCTTCTGGCAATCAGCTGATTGTACTGTCCGCCAAAGTCAAGAACAATAACAAGTTCCCGATCCATTCGTCTCCTCCTCGAGTTAATTTTGAAACAACAGGGCCAACAGTCTGAAAAAGTGTACCCGCACTCCATGACCACTGACCTGATATCATCATAATGAACAATTATAGTTGGAATCCCCTGTTCTGTCAAAGGTTTTCCATGCCGTTTCCTTTTCTGATTTACGAAAAAGATCGACCATCGCACCGATTAATCATTCACCATCTAAGGTCAGTGCAATTCGGTAACCTTATTTCAACTTTTTTGCGCAAAATGCTCCCATTTATGTCCCTTATATCGGAGCACATAGAAGATTTCCCGCACAACCCAGTCGATAAACATCGCCATCCAAATGGAAACCAGGCCAAAGTGACAAACATAAGTGAATACGTAAGCAAGCACGACTCGAAATACCCACATGGAAAAAATAGCAACACTCATCGGCCAGACTACATCGCCTGCTGCCCTCAGTGTATTCGGAACGCCAAACGCCGGCATCCAAAGAAATGCACTTGCAACCGCATGGATCCGTACAATCTGAATCGTCAGCTGCGCTGCATCCGGTCCGAGATTGAAAAAGGTTACCAGTATCGGAACTGACAGGTAAAGAATGATCGACAGACAGCCGATCCCGATCATCGCATCCCTGCAAAGACGTCTGGTATAATAACGCGCCTGGTCATATCTTCCTGCGCCAACGCATACGCTGACTACCGATACGATCGCAAGGTTGATGGCAAAGCCCGGCAGGTTATTCCAGTTCGCAATTGTGCCCGTAACCGCATTTGCAGCGATCGCAGAAGTCCCCATTGTTGCGACTGCACTCATAACGAGAATTTTACCCAGCTGGAACATGCTATTTTCCAGACCGTTTGGAATCGCGATATACAGGATCTTCTTAATCAGACTGCCATTAAACTTCCAGGTAATCTGCCCGCAGAGGTTGATTTCTTTTTTGGTTTGGAACATCAACAAAAAAATCACAACTGCCGCTACATATCTGGAAATGGTAGTCGGGATCGCAACGCCTGCTACGCCCATGTGCAAACCATAAATGCAGATCGCATTGCCGACCACATTGATTACATTCATCAGCAAGGATACCCACATCGTCACCTTTGATTCGTTCATCGCCCGAAACAACGCCGCACAGGAATTATATATAGCAAGTGCAACAAACGAATACGTCGTGATAATCAGATAGGTCTTGCTCGCCTTCATAACGTCATCCTCGATTTTACCGAACATCAGACGCAGCAGCGGATCATGTGCCGTTATAAAAATAACGGAAATAACGAACGCGAGCAGTGTGGCGAACAATAAGATCTGCCATGCCGACTTACATGCGTCCTCTCTTTTCTTTTTCCCAAGGAAATGTCCTGAAACGACTGCACCGCCGGTTGCCAGAGCAGAGAACACATTGATCAGCAAAATGTTGACCGTGTCTACCAGTGAAACGCCTGAAACCGCCGCTTCTCCCGCCGCAGAAACCATAATCGTATCCGCCATTCCAACAGCAATTGCAAGAATCTGTTCAATGATCAGCGGTATAATCAGCTTCCGCAGATCCTTCCCCGAATAAAGCATTTTCCCCTCCATCCCGCAAAATATGCGGTTTTTTATTTCTCATTTGTCTGGCTTTTTCCCTTACGCTGAGTATAGCATATTTTCCCTGTCCCCGTAATATCTTGTAAAAAATGTTCTTTAGGGGATTTTATGAAAGAATATATTGAAGAACGTGCCCTGGCAGTAGCCGGCTATATTATCGAATCCAACGCGACCGTCCGACAAGCTGCCCGTCAGTTTGGAATCAGCAAATCCACTGTACATACGGAAGTGATAAATTGGAACGGTTTATATGGGCGATACAGTAAGAAGCCCATGTAGGCAAATAAGCGGTATAGATCAGCACCGGGAACGGGCTGACCTATGCCGCTTATTTTGCATTTTGGAGGAAGTGTGGCTACACACTCCGACAAAAAAGGGTTTCCAAAGGGTATCCCTTTGGCACACGACTTTGCTTGCAAAGTGTAGTGTGTTATACGCTCTGTCGGCGTTGCTGCGAAAATGCCGTTGCCGCCGGGGAGGGCAAGGGCATTTGAAACGGCAGGAAAACAGGGCTGTGATTGCGTGGCGTGGAGCCGCAAGCGCAGGACTGGTTTCATCAGCAGACAGGGCGGATATGAAAGCCCCCGTCCCTCGTCCCACGCCGGACTACGGGACAAAATGTCCCGAACCATTTTGATAAGCAAGCGTACTTGTCAACCTTTCCCCTTTTTGAAAGAACCACTACCACGATAAGTGTTGACAACACAGGTAAAGACTTGTCCACAGTGTTTGCACCGTACCATGTGAACCATAATTTCATCCGCCCATCCATCTTCGGTCTCTACCTGATTCAACGGGCAAGTGGATTCTTCCTCAAGCAGTTCAAAACCGCCATTTGTCACAAGCTGTTGGATGTATTCGATACACGCCAGATAATCTTTCGGTGCGTTAAATTTCTTCCATTCCTGAATATTATGACAGTAGTCACATATTGCAACTCCCTCCATAACCAAATTTTTCTAAATTTTGAAATGGGCGGGAAGCCGTTTTAGGGCTTTCCCGCATTGATTGCCCATTAGCAAAGTCGGGCAGGACTGTCAACGGCGGCGCAAGAAATACGCCGTTCATCTTGACCGTTGACTGGCTCGGCTGGCTTTGCTATTTTCCCGGTAAGTGAGAATGGGAATAGGTATGTATCATATTATTTTATCATAATCCCATCTGGCAAAATAATATCGCCATCATCTCCACTCACATCAAAAAATCCAACCTTGTGTTTTTGAGCTAAACTACGCATAAGTTCATACGCCTCGTCTGCTACCGACCAAGAAAACACAGCGTAAATTACATTATATCCAATACTGTAATCAACCATATGCAACTCCAAATTTTCATCGTCATCAAGAGCATCGTCATTTGGTGCATATTCCCCATTCATGGGCGGGAATTTTTCTTTCATTTCCATAAAGCAGATGTTTCAATTTGAAAACTTCCGTGTACGGAAGCTTCGTGCAATCAATGCACTTAATTTTTATATCACCTTATGTATGGCATTTCTGGCAATGATTTCAATGGAATCCGAAACAAGTGCAGTAAAGGTTTCAATTATAAAATCAGCAGATCCTGTAAAGAGAAAGGTATATTTCTGCTATTACCTACTGGCAAAAGGCATCCGTGGCATACTATCGTATGCAAAAGAAGGCGTCCGGCTCTGGTTTCGGACAAAACGTCCGGCATACCGTCAGATCTGCCTTAAGCTGATCGCTTAAATAGATAAAAGAATAAGTCTTCTAAAGTCCGGTTCACGACGGGGCTTATTAAAGTGCCTCTAATCTGGAATACTGCCGTTTTTGATTCATTAAAAGCTGGCAGATTGGTGCTTTAGAAGAAGTTATTTATTTTTAAATTACATTTTGCGGAAACTCAAGGAGAGGGGCGAGGATGGCGGGGTTTCCGGACATTAACTCCGACTGTTGCAAAACGGCCCGGCTGCATGGTTCGCAGCCCGGGCCGTTCTCGTCTCTCTTTTTACAGTTTACAGATGGTTCCTGCCACCTTGTCTTTGCGCATGGCGTTCTGGATAGTCGGGATAGCTCCCACCAGCAGAAGGGCATATAGCAGTACCAGTTCCAGCACGTAGCTGGTCATGTCGATGACTTCCTCGGAAAGCAGGAGCGGCAGCAGGCGGTAGCCGTAGAAGACGTCAGTCTCCAGTTCTCTGGCAATCATGATGGCCCAGTCCACACGGTCGCCCACGTAGGTCATGACGATCATTATCACGACGCTGATGATGACGCCCTTTTTCGTCAGCTTGCCGCCCAGCAGCTCATAGCCCTTCAGGGCGCAGACTGCCATGATGGCGCCGGAAATAGCCGCCACATAGCCCAGCTGGCTCAGCAGAATGATGCTGGCTGCGCCGAGCAGGGAGCCTATGAGAGCGCCTACGACGCCACCCACCAGGTTTTCCTTCTTATTCTTCTCGTTGGCAGTGTAAGCCGCCGCATTCTGGGTTGCCTTGTCGTAACACTCATCACAGAGACAGATCGCATTGCCTGCCACGTAAGCTGCGCCGGTCTCCTTCATTTCGCCGCAGAGCTCGCATCCATTGGTGAAGCCTTCCATTCTCAGCATATCCAGAAATGCCGGAAGGGACTCCTGCAGGATGCCTTTGATTTTCTCTACCCTGACATACCGCTTCAGGGTCATTCGGACCGTATGCTTCTCCTGCACCACGCCCATGATACCCTTATGTTCCTTGCGGAACTGTTTATCCGGTTCAAACTTCACGCCGTTCTCAGCCACACCGACTGATATGCAGACCATACCGTACTCGATACCCCTGCCAGTATCAAGACCGCTGACGCGCAGTGCAAATCCGTCTTTTTCTCCATAAGCCACACAGAATTCCTCGTTAAAATGCAGGCCCAGAAACCGGGCAATCTCCGCATAACGGGCTGTTACCTTCCTGTTTGCTGTCATAACATTCTCTCCTCTTATGTCTTTTTTTTGTATTTTTCCTATCTCCAGCTTTCAATGACCGCCTGCACGGTTCTCCGCCCCTGGAATTCGTTGATTTCCGGGTAGTAAAGCAGGCAGACGGTATCTTTGCTTTCTGTATAATGCAGATCGGCTTTCACATCGCCGAAGCTGATGCCCTCCAGTCGGCTGCCCTTGGCATCCTCCAGAACAGTCTTCAGCACATTGCGGTTCCTGTCCGCACGGTATTTAAATACCCACCTATTTTAGCATGATTCATGGGGGGTGACAAGACCCAAAGCCTCTTGAGTTTCCGCAGTTTTATCCACAATGGCTTCCTATGAAATAAATAACTTGAGCGGCTGCTCCATCTTTTGGAATGGTGCAGCCGCCCAAGCGGGTTCCTATCCGAAACCTTTTCACCCGATAATTCTCTGAATATCATTGAACATCACAAACACCATCAGCACCATCAGTGCGACAAAGCCCGCGAAATGAATAACGCCTTCTTTTTCCGGCGGGATTGGCTTTCCACGAAGTACCTCCAGGAACAAAAATACCAGTCTGCCGCCGTCCAGTGCGGGCAGCGGAAGCAAATTCATCACACCCAGGCTGACTGACAGAAGCATCGCCAGATTGATCATGTTCATGAACACAAGCATCGGTCCGCCGGGTTCTGCAGCTGTTTTCACCTGATCCACGATCTGTGCCATGCCGACCGGTCCTGCCACGTCGTTCTTGGACAACTTACCCTCTACCAGGGATTTCACGCTCAGCACGGAATTTTTTATGCAAAAGCGCAGCTGGTACCAGGCATAACGGAACAGCTTTGTCCCCTTCGCCTCATCATAGGACGCATAATTCTGAAAGCCGACCAGATATTTACCTGCTTCTTCGTTATAAATCGGCGTCAGCGTCGTTTCGTACTCCTGACCGTCACGCTCATATACCACTTTTACAGGCTCTCCGGTTTTATTCAATGCCATTTCCAGGGAAATTTCCCGTGCCAGATTGATTTTGCTGTTAAACCGCAGGATTTTGTCTCCCGCCTGCATTCCGGCTGCCTCCGCTGCAGAACCCTCCACTACGCTGCCAAGCACCGGCAGATCTGCACCGGCGTAACCCGCAACCATAATTGCGAAAATAAATGCCAGTAAAAAGTTAAACAGCGGTCCGGCAAAAACAGTGGCAATCCGGCTCCATACCGGCGCGTTCTGGAAATTTCCGCGATCCACATCCACCGGCACATTCTGCAAAGCGCCCCGTCCGGTTTTATCCGCCGGCGTGCCTGCGGCAGATGTCTCTTCTTTCGCCGTTTCCAGTCCGTCTTCCCCTTCAAAAATGCATGCGCCGCCCAACGGGAACGCCCGCAGCACATATTCCGTTTCCCCCTTTTTAAAGCCTGCAATCTTCGGTCCCATCCCGATTGCAAATTCATTCACACGGATGCCGTTCACTTTTGCAATCAGGAAATGACCAAATTCGTGTCCCATTACGATCACGAAAAAGATCAGTAAAAAAATGATGATTGTTCCAATCAAAGTTTCATCTCCTGCCTGATTTGTTCATAGGTCTCAGCCTCTGCCTGAAGGATCTGCACCACATCAGGATTTTCTATAGTATGATGATGCTCCATCGCCATTTCCAGAATTTCCGGAATCTGCACGAAACGGATCTTTTTCTGAAGCAGAAGCTTGACAGCCATTTCATTCGCCGCATTGAAAACGGTCGGCATACTGCCGCCTTCTCTTGCCGCCCGATAGGCGAGCGCAAGTCCCGGAAACGTCTCGGTGTCCGGTGCTTCGAAGGTCAGCTGATGGATTGCAAACAGATCCATAAATGGCGCGTGCATCGGTCTTCTTTCCGGATAAACGAGGGCATACTGGATCGGCAGCTTCATATCCGGAAGCCCGAGCTGTGCAATCACCGCACCATCGTCATATTCCACTGCGGAATGCACAATGCTCTGCGGATGCACAACAACCTGAATCTGATCAAGGGATACGTCAAACAACCACTTCGCTTCCATCACTTCCAGCCCCTTATTGACGAGGGATGCCGAATCAATTGTCACCTTTTTGCCCATCGACCAGTTCGGATGCTTCAACGCATCCTCCAGCGTCATCTGTTCTAAGTCCGCACGCTTTTTTCCGCGGAACGGCCCGCCGGAGGCTGTCAGCAGGATTCTGTGGATCTGATTATCTGCTCTTCCCTGTAAAGACTGGAAAATTGCGGAATGCTCACTGTCTACCGGCAAAATCGGAACCTTTCTTTGAGCTGCCAGCGGCATGATGATATGTCCAGCTGTCACCAGCGTTTCTTTATTGGCAAGCGCAATCGTCTTTCCGCTTTCAATCGCTGCGATGGTCGGACGGATACCGATCATGCCGACCACCGCCGTAACGACAACGTCGCTTTCCGGGAAAGACGCGATTTCCAGCAGTCCGTCCATCCCGCACACGATTTTGACCGGAAGATCGGAAACTCTCTGCCGAAGGTCAGCCGCCGCTTCCTCACTCCACATTCCCGCGATCTGCGGATGAAATTCCCGAATCTGTTTTTCCATCAGATCGACATTCTGCCCTGCTGCCAGCGCAACCGCCTGTAAATCCTCATTATCCCGGATAATTTCCAGGGTCTGGGTTCCGATTGACCCCGTAGAACCCAATATTGCTACTTTTTTCATATAGTTTTCCTCTCCTGTACCCGCTTATACACAATTCCGGAAAAATCCGAAACCGTTTTTTTAATGAACCGCTCCGAGCAAAATGACCGAAAGGAAATAGATCACCGGCGCGGTAAATAACACACTGTCGAACCGATCCATAATCCCGCCGTGTCCCGGAATTATCTTTCCGTAATCTTTAATGTCGTGATTTCGTTTGATTGCAGACGCTGAAAGATCTCCTACCTGGGAAATGACTGCACCGGCAGCACTGATCAGCGCAACCACCCAGATCATCGCATCGCTTCCGGTCTCCGGAATAAGAAACAGCCATGCGAATAATGCTCCCACCAGGGCAGAACCGACTACGCCTCCAATTGCACCCTCTATCGATTTCTTCGGGCTGAGCACAGGTGCCAGCTTATGTTTTCCAATTGCCATACCGGTCAAATAGGCACAGGTATCACAGATCCAGGAGCTGATAAAAATGAGCCACACCAGATATTTTCCCCAGCTCAGTTCCCGGGTCAGATAGATAAACGGAAACAGCATCCCCGGGTAAAATGCACAGAAAAAAACAGTCATCACCTGGTCTGCATGGTATTTTGGAAAATGGAACACATAGACGAACATCACTGCCAGAAACATCAGGACAATTGCCCCGATTCCCCAGAGAAAGTTTTTGGAAAGCATCATCGCTGCGCCATACAGCACAATTCCGCAGCCTCCCATGATTTCCAGCAGCGTAAATTTGCCATCTTTTTCCACATGGCACGCCTTAATCAGCTCGTAGTAAGCCGTCAGGGAAAGCAGCAGACACACCGCTCCCAGAACAGGACCTCCACTGATCAGAAAAATCAGCGCCAGCACAACCAGCACAACGCTGCTGCCCAATCTCGTCCAGAACATCATTACTCCTCCTTCACCAGCCCATATCTTCTGTCTCTATGATTATATGCCTCAATCGCCTTTTCCAGCTCTGCCTTTGAAAAATCGGGCCACGCCACCGGTGTAAAATAAAACTCTGTGTAGGCCAGCTGCCACAACAGGAAATTGGAAATCCGAAGCTCATTGCAGGTGCGGATCAAAAGGTCTGGCTCCGGGATTCCTGCCGTATCCAGCGCAGCACTGATCTTTTCCTCGGTGATTTCCTCCGGTTGCAGGGTCCCTGCCTGTACCTGCTCTGCCAGATTCGTCACAGCGCGGCGGATTTCATCCCTGCCGCCGTAATTGATCGCAATCTGAAAATGCAGACCGGTGTTGTCCTTTGTCGCTTCCTCCAGCTCCGCAATCCGTTTGCGGATATCATCATCGAGCCCGGTCTTATCCCCGATCACGCGCACGCACATATTGTTCTGTGTTGCACGCTTTAAGCAGCTTTTCATATAATTGCGCAGAAGCGTCATCAGCGCGGATACTTCATCCTTGGGGCGATTCCAGTTTTCAGTGGAAAACGCATATACCGTCAGATAATGGATGCCCAAATTCCATGCATCCTCGCAGATCTGTTCTACGGTCTTTGCCCCCTGCACATGTCCGTAGTTGCGCGGCATGCCCTTTGCCTTTGCCCATCTGCCGTTTCCATCCAGAATAATCGCCACATGATTCGGAATATTCATTCTTTCTTTTCTCCTATCTGAGAGAAGGGGACAAGCCCAGCCTGCCCCCTTCTCCCTCACTATTCATGACAATATAATGCTTTCAGCGTGTACATTCCATTGTTCATCCTGGCAGAATGTACTTTTGTATCCGTTTTAAACGGTCATAATCTCTTTGGATTTTGCTTCTACCAGCTTGTCGATATCCTTGCCGAACTTGTCAGTCAGCTTCTGCAGCTGATCTTCCAGCTCCTTGATTTCATCCTCAGAAACGTCTTCCTTGCCCAGCTTCTTTAAAAAATCATTGCCATCACGGCGGACATTGCGGACTGCAACCTTTGCGTCCTCGCCCTTTTTCTTAACGTCCTTTACCAGCGCTTTACGGCGTTCCTCTGTTACCTCCGGGAATACCAGACGGATCACATTACCATCGTTAGATGGGGTGATGCCGATATCGGACGCCATAATTGCTTTTTCGATTGCTTTGATCAGGGATTTTTCCCAGGGTGCAATCTGGATCATGCGGGGTTCGGGAACAGTTACATTGCCCACCTGCTGCAGCGGCGTGGGAGAACCGTAGTAATCCACACGGATTTTGTCCAGTACATGCGGGTTGGCACGTCCTGCACGGATTGTCATGAAATCTGCTTCCAGATATTCACAGGTCTTTTCCATTTTTGTTTCAAACTGCTGTAATCTCTCGTCCATCTTGTTCTCCTATCCTCCTTATACCGTTACCTTGGTGCCAGTAAAATTGCCTTTTACTGTGTTGACAATGCTGTCTTTTTCATTTAAACCAAATACCCACATCGGCATCTTATTATCTCTCGCCAGAATCGATGCAGTCATATCCACTACCTGCAGGTTTTTCTCGATTACCTCATGAATCGATACTTCGTCATACTTCTTCGCCGCCGGATTCTTCGCCGGATCGTCGTCATATACGCCATCAATCGCCTTAGCGAGCAGAATAACGTCCGCCTCTACCTCAATAGCGCGCAGCACAACGCCGGTATCCGTGGAAAAATACGGATGTCCCGTACCGCCTGCAAAGAATACGACCATTCCTTTTTCGAAATATTTGTTCGCGCGATCCTTGGAAAATAGCTTCGTAAAGGAACCGCACTCAAACGGTGTCAAAATGTTGGTCATCATGCCAACCGAACGGAAAATCTCTGAAACGTAGATGCAGTTCATCACTGTCGCAAGCATGCCGATCTGATCCGCTTTGGTGCGGTCAATGTGCTCGCTGGTACGTCCTCTCCAGAAGTTTCCTCCGCCGATCACGATGCCGACCTGAATGCCGTCATCCACCAGCTGTTTTACCTGAAGCGCTACCGCCCTGACAGTATCCTCGTCAAAACCATGCTTCTTTTCTCCTGCAAGCGCTTCACCGCTCAATTTTAATAATATTCTCTGCATCTTTTCACCTTCCGTAAAACCGTAATATTGGCTCTGCATCGCTTACAAAGCCTTCTGCAGACAGTATATCATAGAATACTGAGAACGAAAAGTGAAAAATCTCTAAAACTGTAGTTGCAGTTTTCTCGCAGCTTCTGACGGGCGATCCATACAACGGCGTGTGCGCTCTGCGGATATTCTATTGTTATGAATAAAATGCTTTTCTTTTTTGAATTCATATGCTATAATGTATGTCATGCAGATGTAGTTCATCGGTAGAACATCAGCTTCCCAAGCTGAGGAGGCGGGTTCGATTCCCGTCATCTGCTTTTTGTATGCCCGAAAGCCTGTAAACACAAGACTTGACAGCCGTAAGGAGCTATAAATCTTGCGGTTGGGCAGAAAAACGGTGTGACCGTAAAGGTCACACCGTTTTTTTGCGTCCAATGGCAGATTCTGCGATCATGGGTTCTTCCCAGCGTTTCGGAGCAGGCGCGTCAGCCCATTGCCTACACAGTCCACTTTTGGGGACTTGGCGGTGGATTTCAAGGATACGGCGGTCAGCTAAGATCTTAAAGCCGGCATTCACGAAGTAAGTTATCGTCCTGTATGTTAAATAGACCACGTCTTAAAAGGTGTGTGCGTTCTTCATGTACTCTAAATAAAGACTGAACAGCACAGCACAGACGGGAACGCTGAACAGCATCCCTAAGATGCCGAATGCTTCGCCGCCGATCCATGCGCCAAAAATCGGCACCAGCGCAGTGACAGCCACAAACGCGGAGACCACACCGGCATACGGAATCCCAAGGATCAGCATTGTCATGAACCGCGCTTCGATGCTCTCCGCTGCTTCGCATCTCATTTTTGCTCATAAAGTGGCGCTCCCTCCGTACTTTTTTGTAAGCAGATTTCATGCGAGCATGAAATCTGCTTACAAAAAAGTACGAGTGAACTGTAACGGAAATACTATTTATTGTGATTTCGTTGCAAAGCTTTTTGAAAAATGGTAACCTAGACCTGTGATAAAGGAACTTTTTTTCAGAAAAAGGAGGATGTAATATTGAAAAAGAAACTTCTGGCATTCGCTCTCGCCCTCACCATGTGTCTGGGCTCCGGTATGACGGCAAACGCCGCAATGATTGTCAAAAACAATATGAGCGCACTGAATACACTGAATACAATAAACAAAAACACCTCTTCCGAGACCTCTCTGCACAAAGAAATTATGAAAAAGTACAAAATAACATATACCCCGGAAGCCCTTGAAGCTTTAAGGCAGGTTTTCAAACCCGAACGGTATGCAATAGCATATCCGGATGTTGCAAAGGCCTTTGGAAATGACTCAGAAGCGCTTTGGAACCATTTTGTTATTTTCGGTTTGAACGAAGGAAGATCTGATATTAATTCTGACTTCAATGTTTTTGCATACAGTTCCGCTTATCCGGATCTGCAAAAGGCGTTTGGCGACGATCTTCTGGCATACTATGTTCACTATGTAAATTTCGGCATCAAAGAAAACCGAAAATATACGACCATTGACGCAACGACAAAAGCCGGCTTTACAGTCAGCGGAATGAACGGACAGATCCTTGCATCCCCCAGACTGATCGTCCCTTCCAGTGTGGACAACAGCTCTGTTTCGAACATCCTGTCCTCTTTGACCTTACCATCTTCTGCCGCTCCAACCCCAGTGCCGACACCTGCACCAACACCGGAGCCGACAACACCAGAACCGGAGATCCCCTGCAATCATGAGTTCGACGGCAGGAAACAGATCACCGGAACAACTATGCACGGTCCCGTATGTGTCCTCTGTGGATATATCAACAAAGATCAGGCAGAAAGCTGTACCGCTGATCATTATACCGCTGATGATTCTTCCCATAAAGAAATCTGTGGTGCATGCGGCGGCGTTATAAAAGAAGAATCCCATCTGTATACCTATACAACCGAGACTGCCGAAGGCGGCGTGCGGATTCACAAGGGAACCTGTTCCGTGTGTGGACATACAATGGATGGCGCATGTGTATTTGATCCGGACGGTATCTGTGAGATCTGTGGTCAATCCTGTACACATGAATACACCGTCGGGCAAAGTCTTGATGAATCCTATCATCAGCTGGTCTGTAAATTCTGCGGTCATACCGAAAAAGAAGAGCACCAAATTGGCGAATCTGCAAACAGTCAAAAATATTGCACCGCTTACGGTTATTCCTTGAACGAATAAGTCTCAACGCCAACATCCAGAAAAGTCTTCCGTTTTTGCGGAGGACTTTTTTTGCAGCAAAAAGCAAAACACCGCTTCCCCGTTTCAGAGGAGGCGGTGTTCCAAAGGAAACCACACGAATAAATTTAATTTGTTATTCGATCTAAAACTTAGCCTGTCGGCCATGCATCAAAGCTTGGGAGCTTTGGCAGTCTGCAGTGTTTCCTGTCTTACTCCGCTTGCTGCTGTAAAGACAACTTCAACAGGGCCGCTGATGGAAGGAAGTGCGAAAGAAACTGCATCACCCTTGATAACAACGGGCAGTACTGCGTAGCTTCCGTCTGCTCTCTTGTACATTGCTCTGATGGTTTCGTTTTCAGCAAGCTTATAGCTGCCAACGATCTCTTTCAGGCTTCTCATAACAGAGATGGAACCCTTGCTCGCTACCAGTTCTCCGTTCGTAGTGGTCAGGTAAATCTTCTTGGTGCACAGATATTTTACCTTGCCTTCATTATTCAGGATGGAAATATTTTTCTCACCGCTCTGGTTAATTACTTTGACTTTTTTTGTATTCAAGGCACTTGCCAGATGGCTTGCAGATGCAGTGTCAACAGTCGGTTCTACGACCAACAGCACAGCGCTTGCATCCGCTGTACGATTTCCTTTTACTGTTGCGAAAGTTGTTCCAGGAGCAACTGCGCTGTTAGGGCCGGTTACATTGCCGACGCCCGCCTGCGCTGTTGTACCTGTTACAGAGCTGTCAACCACGATCTGTTCTGCAGGCGTATTACCTGTATTCAGAGACGGGCTGGGAGCTGCAAATGCGGTCATGCTCATAGAGCATGCGAGTACAAGTGAAAGAACAATTGCCATTTTCTTTTTCATGTCAATCATCCCCCTTTCGTAAAATTGTGTGGCTTCTGTTTTTATATTAACAGGCGGTGTCCCGTCTGCCAATACCGTTTTATCCGGCGTGCAGGTCAATCCGCCGCCTCTTCATAAAATACGTCCAGCACCAGCTCATACAGTGCTGTTTCATCGGGATAAAATTCTTCGAATTTTTCTCCCATTTTGACCGTTCCCGTCATGGAATAAAAATCGTCATCCCCAAAGCTGTAGGACAGCGCCTGACCTGCCAGGTAAACTGCTTCATCCGCAGTCACATCCGTTACCATGTACGGTGTAATCTGTGTATATAATTGCAAAGGAAGCGTCATATCCTGCTTCATCGCTTTTTTTGCCTGAAGGATAAATTTCTTCAAATACTGCTTTTGACGCTCCAGGCGTGCTTCTGCACTCTGTTCCTGCGCCGTATCGCGATAATGAATAAACTGGTACGCCGCATCGCCCTTTAAATGCACCTCGGCTCCGGTTGTCCAGCCCTTTTCCAGTCCGTTTGCAGATTCCGGAATCACGACGTCCACACCGCCGACCGCATCGTTTAACTTCGATACAACCGACATGTTCAGTGCGCAGTAACCGTGGATCGGAAGACCATAGAACAGGTTGGAAACTGCATCCAGGCTGTTTTCGCAGCTTTCTTCCAGACCGTCCCCGTAAGCGTGGGAAAGTGCAATCTGTGCAGTCTGTCTTCCGGAATATCTCCCGTTCTTATCATACACATTCATGGAAGCCATGGTATCGCGGTTGATTCCGATCACGCTGATCTTTTTCTCTCCCGGGTCGAGTACAGCCAGAAACAGTGCATCCGCCTGACCGCCCTTAAAGAGATTGGAAGAAGCCTTTACTTCTCCATTTTTATCAATTCCTAAAAACAAAAAGGTCAGAATATCCTTTTTGTAGGTATAAACCTTTCCATGATACCGGATGCTTCCCGCCTCCAGCATCATCTCGCTTTCCGCTTCCGATTCAGCCTGCTGCATCAGCTCCGGTACCGCTTCCTGTTTTTGGGAAAGCCTGCTCTGACCGCTGTGGTTCATCCACAGCCACCCTGCCGATACAGTAATTCCAAGTAACAGAAGCACAAGTAACAAAATCAAGAAAAAAAGACCAACTTTTGAAATTGCGGAACGCTTTTTCGTCCTTTTTTTCCTGCGTTTTCTCTTTTCCTGCTCCATTACTGTTCCTCAACCAAAACTGCCTGCACCAGATACCGCTGATCCGGCTCGCCGCTCACACCGGTTTCCAGCGTAATCAGCTTGTCATCCTCCGTCACATCCATCGTATCATCGATAAAAGCATCGATCTGACGAATGGAAAAGACTTCTTCCAGATAATTGCGGAAAATAATCGGATCTGAAAAATCATATGCGGCAATCAGATGCCTGTCGTCATACGGATATGCTGCAAAAATGCGGTAGACAAGCATCTTCTCCGGCAGATAAATCCGCACTTCCCGATTTTCATCAAAAAAAGTACGATCCTGATACTCATGAAGCTTTCCAAAACGATCCAAGGTGTTATGTCCGTAAATCACGGTATTGCCATCAGAAAAATCTGTATCGTTGGCTGTCTCTGTATAAATTGCCCCATCTTCCGCCTCTTCCTTTGCAGCGTTATGGGTTAGATAATATTCATCGTCTATGCTGCTCTGCAGAATTGGCTGGCTGATGCCCGTTCCAGGAATTTCCAGCCACGCATATGCATCTGCATTCAGCGCGCAGAGTTCATTCAATTTCAAAGGAATTTCTGCATCCGACTGCAGAACCGCTTCCACCTGTGCTGCATCCACTGCTGCCTCTGCTTCTTCGATAGAAGTTTCCTCTGCAGAGCTGCTCTGCGTTATTGTCTCAGCGCCTGTCGTATCCGCCGTCTCCGGATTCGAAGAGCTGCATCCGGACAGCGTTACTCCAAAAACACAGATGCCTGTCAGAATTCCTCTCAACAGCCCGTTACAGGCTGCCGGTTTTCTTTTTTTCAAATTCTCCTCACATTCTGCCGCAATACGCAGCCAAATACCCAGGCAACAATAGAATGCACGCTCTGCGAGCATTCTATTGTCATGAATAAAATGTACACTTTGGGAACACTCTATTGATATGAATCATTAAAAACTGTCTTTTATCTGGCGCCCTTTTGTGTAAAGACCTCCAGGAAAGTTTTCAATAAAATCTTAATGTCCAGCCAGAAAGACCAGTTATCGATATACTCTACATCCAGCTTTACAATTTCTTCGAAATCCGTTATGTCGCTGCGCCCGCTCACCTGCCACATTCCGGTCAGACCGGGACGAAAGCTCAAGCGTTTCTTATGATATGGGCTGTACTGCGCAAACTCATCCAACGTCGGCGGACGGGTTCCCACAAGACTCATATCACCCTTTAAAATATTGATAAACTGCGGAAATTCATCTAGGCTCGTCTTCCGTAAGAAAGCCCCCGTCTTTGTAATCCGCGGATCATTTTCCATCTTGAACATCAGGCCGTTCATTTCATTCTGCGCCATCAGTTCTTTTTTGCGCTCTTCCGCATCCGCATACATGGAACGGAATTTGTACATTTTAAAAATTCTGCCGTTCCGTCCAACCCGTTTCTGTGCAAAGAAAATCGGTCCAGGAGACTCCAGCTTGATCATCGGCCCGACGATCACCGTCAATATTCCTAAAAATACACAGCCTACCAGCGCTCCGACCAGATCCAGCAGCCGCTTCATCGCCAGCTGCCCAACCGGTACAAAACGATTCGCATAGGTAATCGTATAAAAGCGCCCAAACTGCGTCAGAGCTTTCTGGCTCGCACCGGACAGCTCCGGAACAGGAATCCGGTAATGAATCGTCAGTCCCATTTCTGCCAGCGTTTCCAAAACATGCTTCATCTCTTTGCTCTGGGTATCCGCAACTGCAACGATCACTTCATCCAGGGACGCGCTTTTACAGTAATCGATCAGATCATCTGCCCCGGCTACGACCGACATTCCGCCTACCTCTCCATTTTCCGGTTTTTCTCCCAGAAATGCCAGTCCGCAGAACTCATAGCTGTAATCCTTAAAATTTTTCATATCCATGACGAGCGGCACTGCGAACACATCGTCCGCAACCAACAGCGTCTTCCTGCTCTCCCGAAAAATCCGGTACAAAGACGGCAGACATTTTTTCCAGAGCTGGTGCACAATCAGCATCAGGATACAGTCAATCAGAAGAAAATAGAAGAACACCAGGCGCGAGTAAGCATCCAGCAGTCCCATAAAATACAGTACAACCGCCGCGCCCGCAAAACTGATTGCATTATTGCGAATCACACACATGCATTCATGCAGCGGTCCCCGCAGCATCATGTTCCGGTACAGGCTGCCAAACAGGTTCATCGCCAGAAAAACGACAAACACTGCTCCGAGCAAAAGGCCGAAATCCATCCGGGCATCATCGCTCTCAAACAGCCGACCATTTCGAATATAGTTTGCCAGAATCAGGCTCACGACAATCGTCAGACAGTCCAGCAGCAAAATCATCAGATTCTGCAGATTTGATCTTCTCTGATACATTTTTACAGTCCTTCCATTTTGATTGTAAAAGCTAATTATACATTCTACACGGTTTTAAACTGCAATGCAATTCCGTGAAAACGTACTTTTCCGGCAGCAATAAACTTCAGAAAACCAGGTTTCTCCGGGTTGGAATTAAAAAACAAGGGATCCTTCATACGCTCTTTTCCTCCTGTTTCTGGTAGGCAGCAATTTCCCGGCGAAACGGAATTTTCTATTTTCTTTACAGCTTGCTCACAATCCGATTGCGGATTTTGCGGGTCATGGAAAACGTGCCTGCGTCCACCTTCTGCATCCCCATCAGGATGGTCGTCTTTTCATTAGGCAGGTTTGCAAAGTAAACGCCCAGCCAGCCGTCCCAGCCATATTCATCCTGCATTGCAAGATAACCGCACTGCGCCGGATTTTTGCAGACGCGCATCAGGTTGCCGTAGCTGTAGCCGTCCAGTCCGACCCATTCAGAAAATACCTTCTGAGAAACCGGCATCAGCTCCGGACTGGTAAAATACTTCGTCGTCTTTTCGCTCAGCACCCGCACGCCGTTTAAGCTTCCGCCCTGCATCAGCATCTGTGCAAATTTCATATAATCATCCAGCGTCGAAGCAAGTCCCGCACCGCCCGACTCAAAGGCAGGGGACTTTTCCATCCGGTTTGCAACGACCAGATGATCCTGCGTATAGCGCTTCAGTACGTTTTGACCATTTTGGTCAATTTCAGTCTGGTATACTGCCGCCAGTCGGTCCTGCTTTTCCTCCGGTACCCAAAACGCCGTATCCTTCATTCCAAGCGGCTCGAAAATTTCTTCTTGCAAAAATTCCCCGAACCGTTTGCCGGACGCAGCTTCAATAACCGCACCGAGCACATCTGCAGAGGAACCGTACTGCCAGCCCTGCCCGGGCGCATAAAGCAGCGGGCACTTTGCCAGTGCATCCGCCACATTCCTTGTCGTCATCGCCTCTGGCGTATGCATCCGTTCCTTTCCCTCTTCGAAAACGTGCTCATACATCCGCCCCGGCTCCGTCGTCGTATCGCCATAAATCAGCCCCGACGTCATCCGTAAAAGATCGACAACCAGCATCTCCCGTTCTCCGGGCAAAAGCGCTTCGCATCTGCCGTTGCGCCAGATTTTTTGTTCGCGGAATGCAGGCAGGTATTCTGCAACCGGCTGATACAGATCCAGCTTGCCGCGCTCCATCAAAATCATCGCAGCCGCTCCGGTAACCGGTTTCGTCTGGGAATATAACCGAAAAATCGTATCGCGCTTCATCACACGTCCATTTTCGATATCCGCCATGCCTTCCTGGCAGTCGCAGATTTCTTTTCCATCCTGCACCGCCAGCACTGTCACACCCGCTACACTGTTGTCGCCGATGTATTCTTTCATAATCTCCCTTACTTCTTCTGAAAGTCCCTTCATCCCCGTCTTCTCCCTTCTGAAATATACAGCTTTTCGTGCGATACACGCCACTTTTCAGGCTGTTTCCACCTGCTTTGTTTTCTTTTTATCCGGAAGCTGTACGCAGATCACCGCTGCAAACACGAGCGCGCAGCCCAAAAGCTCCCGCGCCGAAAGCTTCTGTCCCAGAATCACCCAGCCTGCCAGCACGGAAAAAACAGATTCCATGCTCAAAATCAGGGATGCCGCTGTTGGCTCCACTTTTTTCTGTCCGACAACCTGAAGCGTATACCCAACGCCGCTGGACAAAACGCCCGCGTATAAAACCGGCACGATTCCGGCAAACAATGCATCCCAGGACGGATGCTCCGTCAAAAACGCAAGCACCAGACAGATGACACCGCTCGTCAGAAACTGCAGACACGAAAGCTTTACGCCATCCACCTGCTCTGCGAAATGATCCACCACCATAATATGAATAGAAAATACAAACGCGCAGCCAATCACCAGCGCATCCCCCAGTCCGATCCGAACGCTTCCGGAAATACATAGAAGATACATTCCGATTAACGCAACCACAACGCTGCACCATACCTTCACACCTGGAATGCGGCGCACAAAAATCCCGAGCAGCGGCACGATAACGATATAGAGCGTCGTCAGGAATCCTGCTTTTCCCACTGACGTATACCGGATACCAAACTGCTGCAAAAGGCTTGCCGCACACAGCGCGATACCGCAGCATACGCCGCCAGGCAAAAGCGCACCGGATTTATTTTTTTTCGCAGGAGCTCCTGTTGCGCCTTTTTTTGCTTCCATCCGTTCTTTTGTCCAGATCACCGGCAGAAGCACAACGCCGCCAATTAAAAACCGAGATGCATTAAACGTACACGGCCCCATGTAATCCATTCCAACACTCTGCGCCACAAAGGCAATGCCCCAGATAAATGCGGCAAGAAGCAGCAAAAAGCCGCTCCGTACAGATTCAAACTGCTGTTTCATTTGTCTTGTCCCCTGTTGTCACTTCGGCAGTCTTGCCACAATCTCTGCAACAATCTCCCGAATACTTTTGTTTTCACAGTTCACTGTAATGTCCGCATAACGCTCGTATAGCGGGACACGCTCATCGTAAAGCTGCTGCAGCGTCTGTCCCTCCCGCAGCGTAATGCCGCGTTTGCGCAGATCGCCCAGACGCGCTGCGATCGATTCGCACGACAGCTTCAGATAGATTACAACACCGATTTTTTTCAGATGCTGCATGGCTTCCCGCCCATAAATCACGCTGCCGCCGGTCGCAATGACAGAATGCTTGACTGCCAGCTCCGCATTGATCCGATTTTCCACCTGCCGGAAACCGTCGTCACCCTGCTGTTCGATGATCTCATGCAGTAAAAGTCCGGTTTGCTCCTGAATGACCAGATCGGAATCCACGAAATGATATCCCTGCTGCTTTGCAAGCACGACACCGACCGTGCTTTTTCCTGCGCCGGGCATGCCAATCAGTATCAGATTTTTCATAGGATTATTCTCCTAAATAAGCGACTACTTCTACTTCACATAAAACATCCTTGGGAAGCTTTTTCACTGCAACACAGCTTCTTGCGGGCTTTCCGGTAAAATATTTTTCGTATACTGCGTTAAATGCAGCGAAATCGCCCATATCATCCAAAAAGCAGGTTGTCTTTACCACATGGGTATAGTCGGTTCCGGCCTCAGCCAAAATTGCGCCGATATTTTTCATGACCTGCTCTGTCTGCGCCTCGATGCCTTCCGCTTCGATCGCTCCGTTTGCCGGGTTGATCGGAATCTGTCCGGATGCAAATAAGAAATCTCCTGCAACGATCGCCTGAGAATAAGGGCCGATTGCAGCCGGTGCTTTCACAGTTGAAATTACTTTAAACATGTCTTTTTCCTCCTCTGGGTACGTCCCGCTTCGGGGCTTTCGTTTTTTAGTATAGCACGCTTTTTCCTGTACTGTCACTCCGAAAATGCCACAGTCACATAAAATCCCCTTGGATTTTCTACAACGCTCGTCACATCGCCCTCCCGCGCGAGCAAACGTTCCCGAAACGGATAATTGCCCGACATCGCAAGGGACGGATCGATCGTATAATAATAATTGCTCGGAAGTACGCCCTCCGTCACGGTCACATGGTCGCCCTCTTTTAACAGACCCGGGCGCTCCATTTTAAACTCCATCATTCTGACACCCATACTTCGCCTTCTTTCTGTGCAAGCCTGCTTTCGAAACACTGTGGCTGCACACTTTCCATCCACACATGCCTCATGTCATGAGCTGCCAGCCGCCCCCTACGCGCCTTCCCTTTCAAACGCCGTTTCCGCATCGTCCGAGGTGCTTACCGCATACGCTGCATACCGCCCGGCGTCGCTTTCTTTACACGACACGGAAATCAGCACGCCGTCTGCCTCATAGGAAATGCTGCGCACAAGCGCCTGCTCCTGCAGTCTCGAAACCGCCGCACCATCCGTATACGGAATCAAAAACGTGCATTCCCGGTAATTGCCAAACAGCTTCTTCTGAATCAGCTCCAGCAATTCGGCAAGCCCAATTCCCTGCTTCGCAGACAGATAAATCCGATCGCCTAAAACTTTGGGAAGCTCGCTTTCTTCCATCACGAGATCGGCTTTATTCATCACATACAGACAGGGAATCTGTCCCGCCTGCAGCTCTTTTAACGTCTCTTGTGTCACCTGCATCTGCTCCCGGTGATGCGGATCGGAAAAATCGACCACCTGCAGCAGCAGATCTGCCGTGCATGCTTCTTCCAGTGTGGAGCGGAATGCCTTGACCAGCGTATGCGGCAGCTGGCTGATAAACCCTACCGTATCCGACAGCAGAAAATCCCGGTTATCTCCGGGGCTGATTCTGCGCACCGTCGTATCCAGCGTGGCAAACAGCATATCCTTTTCCAGAACCTTTTTCTCCGTGTCACCCATCCAGATGTCCAACATTTTGTTCATCAGCGTCGACTTACCCGCGTTTGTATAGCCTACCAGAGCCACCGACGGCAGTTCGCTTTCTTTCCGGCGCTTGCGCTGTGTCTCCCGGTCCTTTTCCATGACCTTTAATTCCCGGTTCAGCTCGCTGATACGCTTTTCAATCCTTCTGCGGTCGAGCTCCAGCTTCTTTTCACCGGCACCCTTGTTGGAAAGACCACCGCCGGCACCGGCACCGCCGCCCGCTCCGGCGCCGCCGCCCTGTCTGGAAAGCGCATCCCGCATTCCGACCAGACGCGGCAGAAGATACTGCAGATTCGCACTTTCGACCTGCAGACGGGCTTCTTTTGTCCGAGCGCGCCTGTCAAAAATTTCCAGAATCAGGTTCGTCCGATCCCAGACCGGAACCTCCAGCTGATTCTGCAGGTTTCTCTGTTGGGACGGTGTCAGGGAGTTGTCAAAAATCACGCAGTCTGCATCCAGCATGGAAACCAGATTTTTGACCTCTTCCACCTTTCCTGTCCCGATATAAAAGGCATTATTGACCATCGGAAGATTCTGCACAACCTGCGCCGCTGCTTCGATCTCACACGCCTCCGCAAGGTTTTCCAGCTCCTCCATCGAATGGTCAAAATCCAGATTTTCGTTTAGATTAACCCCTACTAATATTGCTTTCTGCATTGATACCTCCTGTTCAGGTTTTTGTTTGGGTGCTTTGTCCACCGTCCAGCTTCCGGATCAGGACGATATAAACCGGAATCAGTAAGGAAAGGGCGGTCAGCCATGCAAATGGAGTTGCAAAGCAGACGGCACGGTAGCCAAACGGAACGGACAACACAGACGCACACAGAATTCTCGCAGCCAGCTCAATCACACAGGCTGCAAACGGTGCCCAGGTATTGCCCACGCTCTGGATCGCGGTGCGGTAAACAAGCAGCGCCCCCAGAAAGAAATAAAACGGCACAACCGTGAACAGATAATCTTTGGAATACTGCATGATTTCCGCCGTCGGGTTTGTGACAAACATCGGGACAACGAAGCTCTGTCCCAGTAAAAGCAGCGCTCCCATCGCAAAATTCATCGCCGTCAGCATTAAAAAGCAATGCCATACGCCTTTTTTGATCCGGTCCATTTTGCCTGCACCATAGTTTTGCGCAACATAGTTGGCGATGCCGATTCCGACCGCGTTATCCACTAAAACGGAAAGCTGATCCACCTTGTTTGCCGCCGTATAGCCTGCAATCGCACTCGTACCGATCCGGTTGACCGCCGCCTGCATCGCAAGCTGACCGATACACATGACGGACATCTGGAATCCCATCGGGAATCCGACTTTTAAATGACACCATGCCGCCTCTGCAGAAAACCGCCATTCTCTCGCCGAAAGATGCAGGATTGTAAAACGTTTCAGCGCAAACACAATGCACAATGCCGCGGAAATTGCCTGCGCCAGCACGGTCGCCCATGCAGCTCCCGCCACGTCCATGCCGAACGGAACGATAAATACCACGTCCAGCACAACATTTAACAGCGAAGAAAAAATCAGAAAATGCAGCGGTGTCCGGGAATCTCCCAACGCGCGCAGAATATTGGAAATCATATTATAAAAGACCGTAGCGCCGTTTCCCAGAAAGATAATAAACAGGTAGGTATACGTCCGGTCGTAAATATCCACCGGCGTGTTTAACATCCGCAGAATCGGATGCACCATGCTACAGCACAGAACCGTCAATACGATTGTAAACAGCGCGCTGATCCATACAGACGCCGATACGGATTCGCGTACCTGCTTTTCATTTCCCGCGCCGAATGCCTGTCCCAGTAAAATTCCACATCCGCCGGTCAGTCCCTGAATGAAGCACAGCACAAAATATACAATCGTCGCCGTCGCCCCGACCGCAGCCAGCGCATCCGCCCCCAGCGTCCTTCCGACAATCATACTGTCTGCCAGCGTATAGAACAGTTGGAACAGATTTCCGCCGATTACCGGCAGTGAAAAACCGGCAATCACCTTCCAGGGAGTTCCCTGGGTCAAATCTTTTGTCCTATCCTTTGCCATCTTCTTTTGCTCCTGTTATAAGGTATCAAAAGATGCCTTACGGATTTTTTCACCTACGCATCCCGGCATCTAATCAGCCCTTATTGTATAGTAGGTTTTCCGGTTTGTACAGTTCTTTTTTGGTATGAAATTCATAAATGAACCAATACTGTTCTCAGAAACGTTTTCGAAAGGGAGATTAGAAAATTACCATGAATAAAACGACTGAAACTTCTTTCTGTTCCCGCCCTGCAGCACTGTTTGCCTGCGGCAGGCAGAGCATCCGTCTTCCTGTCCCGGTCTATATCCGCTCCAGCGCCTCTGTCGTCGGCAGCCGAGAAAAGCAGGGACCGCTCGGGGAGCTGTTTGACTTTGCAGGAGAAGACGACCTGTTTGGCTGCGATACCTGGGAGGATGCGGAAAGCAGTCTGCAGCGCGACGCCCTGCATCTGGCGCTCCAAAAGGCTGGACTGCATTCCACGGATATCCGATATCTTTTTGCAGGTGACCTGCTCGGACAGAGTATCGCCACAAGCTTTGGGCTGATGCAGTATGAACGCCCGCTTTTCGGGCTCTACGGCGCCTGCTCCACCTGCGGGCTGTCGCTCACACTCGCGAGCCTCGCCGTTTCCGGCAGCTTTGCGGATTTTGCCGCCTGCGTCACAAGCAGCCATTTCGCCAGCGCAGAAAAGGAATTCCGTTTTCCGCTCGGCTACGGCAATCAGCGGCCGCTTTCCGCCTCCTGGACTGTGACCGGAAGCGGTGCGTTCATCCTCGCAAACGCTCCATCTGGGCATGATCGCGCGATGATCACAGGCCTTACTCCCGGAAAAATTGTCGATTACGGTCTGCGGGATTCCATGAACATGGGCGCCTGCATGGCTCCTGCCGCCGCGGACACCATCCGGCAGCATTTCGAAGATTTCGGCACTTCACCGGACGATTATGACAAAATTGTAACCGGTGATCTCGGAAAAGTCGGACAGCGCGTCCTCTTAGACCTTTTACAGACCTCCGGTATCGACCTTGGGGAGCGCCATATGGACTGCGGCATCGAAATTTACGACTGCAAAAAGCAGGACACGCACGCGGGCGGCTCCGGCTGCGGCTGCAGCGCTTCCGTTCTGTCCGCATTTTTGTTAAAGCAGCTTTCCGAAAAAAAGTGGAAGCGGATTCTATTCGTCCCCACCGGCGCGCTGCTTTCCAAAACGAGCTACAACGAGGGGCAGAGCGTCCCAGGCATCGCCCACGCGCTCCTGCTGGAAGCAATCTGAGCGTCGCACACGTCCAACAATAGAATGCACGCTCTGCGAGCATTCTATTGTCAAAAAAAGAATGTGCCTTGGCACATTCTCGCGCCGAGGCGCGGTTGCTTCGGCAACCATCTACCCCTGCGCCGAGTGCGCATCCTAAGCGGAGCTTTTTTATCGTATGGAAACAAAGTTTCCTATACGATAAAAAAGCGCCCTTCTGCCTGAAGGGGGGAGGGTGGCAGAAGGGCTCTAAAGGGGGGTATAGTATATAAAAAAGAGGGGGTACGCTTAATATAACATTAAGCTTTATCGATTGGCTTTTTTCGCTCTCGCCTTTCGATGATTCCATTTTATCTTTTTTCTGAGATTTGTCAACATGCCCCAAACCCGCATAAAATCAAGGGTTTTTGTCACTTTTTTAATCTGTTTTCGCTTCTTTTTATCCGATTTTATAAAAAATATCCATGAATTGTGAACACTTTTTTTCCGTGAGAGATCGTTCCCACATTCTTTTGCACAAAAACTTTTTCTATTTTCTCAAAACTTTGTAATAATTTATTTTTCGATGCCAGGATTCTTTGCTGGATTCACCGGGTTTCGCGGTATTCGCCAACGTCTCGAGCAAGCTTGGGCTTTGGCTCATTACACGTGAAAAAAACCAGCTGCCATTGGGGGATGGCAGCTGGTTAAAAAAGGGGGGATATAAAAAAGAGGGGGATAAGCAATTTTTACGCCACTGCGAATTTCTGAATCGCATCTACGAATTCAGCGTTTTCACCATGGCAGTTTACGGTAAAAATCTTGGCAAGACCAAGACTGAAAATTCCAAGAATGGATTTTGCATCCACAATGGTGGAATCATACTGAATATCTATATCAAAGTCGCATTTTTCTGCTGCCCTTACGAACTCCTGGACATCAGCCGTCGCATTCAAACGGATTTTCATTTTGTTCATGTTATTCATGCCGATATCTCCTTTCGAACAGTTTCCAAATTTTTTTCTTCAGCAGCTTTCGCTGTTGTTGGTTTTATTTTATGCAGTTTTGGCAATTTGTCAACACGTCCGTTTTCCTTCTGTTTTGAACCATTTTTGTGAAAAAAGAAAGGTTTTTGTCCTGTTTTTTCCTGTCTTTTGTCTCTTTTTCTCTATCCTGATTCAAAATGTGAATCTTTTATGAAATCGTTCTCATATTTCTTTTCGCAATTTGTCCTTATTTCTGCAAAAATTTTGTCAAATATTCTTTTTCTCTTTTCCCTTTTTTCTTTTTTTCCCTTGTGCTACACTAACTACAGACCAAACCGGTTCTCAGAAAGGACTTGAAACTATGGTAAAAATAATTTCCGACAGTACCTGTGACCTCTCCCCGGATCTGCTTTCAAAATATGATATCGACATTCTGCCGCTTCATATCCTGCTTGGAGAGAAGGAATATAAAGACGGAATAAATATTACTCCGGATCAAATCTATTCCTGGTCAGATGCTAATAAAACGACACCCAAAACCTCCGCACCCGCTCTTTCTGAAACAATCGAGCTATTTCGCCCTTATGTGGAGGAAGGACGCAATATCGTCTGTTTCTCGATCTCTAACAGTATGTCCTCTTCCGGCAATGTTATGCAGCTTGCGGCAGAAGAACTGAACGCACAGAATCTGATCACGGTGATCGACTCTGCAAATCTATCCACCGGCATTGGTCTTCTGGTCATAGAAGCCGCTATTCTGGCACAAAACAACAAAACAGCGGCAGAAATCTCTGTCGCTGTAGAAAGTTTAAAACCGTATGTCCGTGCCAGCTTTGTCGTTGACACGCTCACTTACCTGCATCGCGGAGGACGCTGCAGCGCCATCGCCGCCATGGCAGGAGGTCTTTTAAAGCTCCACCCCCAGATCATCGTAGAGCACGGTGCCATGAAACCGACAAAAAAATACCGGGGCAAAATGGATTCCGTTATCCTTTCCTATGTGAAAGATATGGAGCCTGCTTTAAAGCATGCGCGTCCGGATCGCGTGTTTATCACACATTCCGGCTGTGAGCCAACCATTATAAATGCGGTCCGCTCCTATCTCGAAGGTCTCGGAATCTTCCGTGAAATCCTCGAAACCCGGGCAGGCGGCGTAATTTCCAGCCACTGCGGTCCCGGAACCCTCGGCGTTTTATTCATCGAATCCTGATCTGCCTGTCCTTTTTGTCAGCTGAGTTTACATACCTCCTGCCAAAGAGGACAGGCATTTTCCTGTCAAAAATCAGATCAGGCAATACGCAACTGCCGCCAGCACTGTCTGAAGAATCAGGAAGCGCACAACAACCTGCGTATCCGACCAGCCAAGATTCTTACGCACATGATCATGCAGCGGTGTCCTCGTCTTTTTCAGAATGGAAATCTTCAAAAAGCGCTTAAGCGCTATCTTCACAAGCCCGATTCCGCCGTCCACGATCATTACTGCAGCCAGCAGAATATAGATAAACGGATGCGTGGATTTCAGCGCGATAACCGCGATATAAAATCCAAGGGCCCTGGAACCTGCATCACCCATCAGCATGCTGCTGGGTGAGCTGTTAAAGTACAGATAAGCAAACAAAACCGAAAGGAACAAAAAGTTCGCCATCGCGTATTTCTGCAGAATGGGCGCAAACAGCACGCCAAACGCCAGAAGTGTCACACTGCAAAGACTCGCGCACAGACCATCCACGCCGTCCGTACAGTTCGTCACGTTGACCGAAACCCAGATCAGAATCACGCCGAGAATCAGAAACAGCGCTTTCGGAATCACGATTTCATCCGCGCCGAAACAGATCGTCGTGGAGTTAAAATTCATATAAGTTAAAACCGCTACGACAGAAATGACGAGGTCGATCAGCCCTTTCTTGTATTCATTCCAGGGTGTCTTCGAAGCGTCATCCAGATATCCGCTGATCATCATTGCAAACAGCAAAATCGCATAGATCACATACTCGACGTCAATCGGAAGAAATAACACGCTGCTGATTAAAAAGCACAGCACAAAAATGAAACCAACCCCGCGCAGCTTTCCTTTCGACAGGCTTCCATTTACGGCAAACGCCCGCCCCTGATCACTGGGCAAAAAGGAAAACGGATGCTCCAGTAAAAAAAAGGTCAGAATAAACGTCACGATCATTCCGATCATCAGGATATGATTCGTGCTCAGATAATGTTCCAGAATCGAATACATAACTTCTATCTCCCATCGACTTATTTGCAGGCATCCGTCCTCGTCGGAAGCCCTACTCCGATAGTATACGGCGATCCCATCAGGATTTCAATCTTTATTCCAGTGCTTCCTACTACACGTTATCCGATCCAGTGCATCATCGTCGCCAGAAGCTGCGGCACCTCCACGGGCTTTCCCATGTGGGCGTCCATTCCGGCACGCAGCGCCCGTTCGCTGTCCTCCGCAAACACGTTCGCCGTCAACGCGATGATCGGCAGGTGCTTTCGTTTCAGCTTCTTTTCATACTGACGAATCCGTCCGGCTGCCTCGTAGCCGTCCATGCTGCGCACAACCGGATCGTCATACACCGCAATCGCCTCATCCGCCGCCAGTTCCTTTGTCAGCCTGCTCTCCTGTTCCAGAAACGGACGCAGATACAGTTCAAAAAATTCTACGATATTGGAGCTGGTGATCATCCGCATTCCTTTCCAGAACTGTTTTCTTTTTTCTTGCCATGCTCTTCCCTGACTCCTTCCTTAATCTCCCAGTGAATCAGGAAGGTCAATGCGGCGCGCAGGCCGATAATACCGGCAACTGTCAGGATTTCTTTCCATTCCCGAACAATAACCGTCTTTAAAATTTCACTGCAGAGCTTAAATTCCAGCCCGACCGCCAGCCCCTGCGCCAGCGTAATTTTCATTTCCGGCTCTCTGCGCACGTAATTCCAGAACCCTTTTGCCCCGGAAATAATAATGACAATGACTCCGATAAATTCAAAACACAGAATCGCAATCTCTACAATGTGCTGCATCACAAGCTCCATCATTTCTATCATACTGTCCCACATAACATCCTCCGTTCTGCAATCGCTATTGCGATATTGCGTCTCTCCTTTTGTGATAGTTCCATGATAACCCGATCTACCTGTTTTCACAAGAAAAAACTGCAGCGTAGATGGAACCCCTCTCGTCTCCGTCTACGCTGCAGTATCTCTTTTGGCACGTTGTTCTATTGTTCGATAAAGCGTTCGATTTCGTCCAAATCTGCGGATACCAGAACCCGCTTGAAGTCTTCTTTTTCCGAAAATCCGACTTCCACCATCTCCTCAAAAATCTTCTTCAATGCCTGATAATAGCCGTCGGTATCAAACAGCACGCACGCCTTGTTTTCGATTCCAAGCCGCGCCAGGCAGATGACCTCGGAGATCTCATCCAGCGTTCCCGGTCCTCCCGGCAACGCCACATAAGCGTCCGCAAGCTCGATCATTTTCTGCTTGCGCTCCGCCATATCCTTTGTCTCGATGCACTCTGTCAGCCCCGGATGACGTCGTTCCTGAATCAGCTTCACATCAGGAATCACGCCGATGACCTTGCCGCCGCCTGCCAAAACCGCGTCCGCCGTCGCGCCCATCAGTCCCGTGCGGGAGCCGCCGTAAACAAGGGTATGCCCGTTTTGGGCGATCCAGCTGCCGAGTGCTTTTGCACCTTCCGTAAAGGAAGGGCGGTTGCCCGACGCTGAGCCGCAATATACTGCAATATTCATATCTGTCTCCATTTCTGCCGCGCTGCCCGGCTGCGCATCCCGTCATAATCTGACAGCACTGCCTGTTTTCAATCGCTCCGTGCATCCCGTCATGCCGGCGCTATTTTTCTTCTGTAATCTCTTTATAAAATGCCACTGCACCGGCAATATCCGCCTCATCCGGGTGTCCCTTTGCAAGACCGCCCATCAGTTTAAACGGTCCGAACGTATCATAGCCCTTGCAGCCATATTTTCCCAGAAGGACGCTGTTTTTGGCTGTCAGCGCTTTTTCGATCGAAGTATAATCCGCTTTGCCTCCGTAGGTGCTGATAAAAAAGGTCTGCTTATTCTGGGGCATATTGACTGCCGCAAAATTCAATACCGCCTGATGAAATTTCGAATAGTAAATACCGGATGCAAATCCGATCCTGTCGTATCGGTTCAAATCCTTTTCCGGAATCTTTACCGCGTCAATCAGATCCACCTCATATGCCGCCGCGATTGCGTCCAACAGCTTCTTCGTATTCCCATGATGAGTGGATGCGTACACAATTGCTGTTTTCATGATCTGTCTCCTGCCTTTTTGCTTACGCTCTGTTTTTTATTATACTTCCCGACAGACCGGAAATCAACGGACGATTTTGTCAACATCTTTACTGGAAAACATCTTGCTATTTCCAATATAGAGTGTTAGAATGCCCGTATAAGCAGATTGTATGCTTTTCTTCGACAAATTATCGTACAATCTGCCGTAACAAAACACGATAGAGGCGCGGACTTCATCAGTACCGTGCAGGAGAACGCTCAGGACAGCTGCCTGCATAAGAAAGGGAATTCCGCCGAAGGGATTTATCCGTCCGGGATGCTTCCCTGGGCTGCATCAGAATATGCTGCAGACTGTCACAATTATGTGGAGCGCTATCTGATATTGCCAGAAAGAGGAAAAAGACCGTAGATGTGGCAAGATTAGCGCCGCATCTACGTTTTTTTTTGTAAATTTTTGTAAAGGAGAAAGATTATGAAACCATTCAAACTGCCTGCAAGGCTCTGGCAAACCCTTCTGCTCGTTCTGACCGCAGCTGCATTCAGCCCGCTGTCTGTTTTCGCAGCAGAAGCAGGGGAAGAAGCTTACACTCCGTCCGTTTATGCAACCGCATGGGCGCTGCTGCCTCCCATCATCGCGATTGGTCTTGCGCTGATCACAAAAGAAGTTTATAGTTCCTTATTTTTAGGAATTGTAATGGGAGGTTTGTTATACTCCGGTTTTTCCTTTGAAGGAACGACCATGCATGTTCTCGAAGACGGATTTATCAGTGTGCTGTCCGACAGCTATAACGTCGGCATCCTGATCTTTTTGGTTATCCTCGGCACAATGGTCAGCCTGATGAACCGTGCCGGCGGCTCCGCTGCGTTCGGCCGCTGGGCCCAGAAAAAAATCAAAACAAGAGTCGGCGCACAGCTTTCTGCCATTGCCCTCGGCATTTTAATTTTTATTGATGACTATTTCAACTGCCTGACTGTCGGCAGCGTTATGCGCCCCGTCACAGACAGCCATAAGGTATCCCGCGCAAAGCTGTCTTACCTGATCGACGCAACCGCAGCACCGATCTGCATCATCGCGCCGATTTCTTCCTGGGCCGCTGCAGTCAGCGGCTTTGTAGAAGGCGAAGACGGTTTCTCCATCTTTGTCCGCGCAATTCCTTATAACTATTATGCACTGTTCACCATCGCCATGATGATTCTGATTACCGTATGGAACTTTGATTACGGCCCGATGGCAAAATATGAGACAAATGCTTTAAAGGGCGATCTGTTCTCCGACAGCAAGGAAGAAAAAGACACCCAGCGGACCTTTGAGAACCCCAATGGCCGTGTGCTCGACCTCATTCTTCCGGTTCTCGTGCTGATCGTCTGCTGTGTCCTCGGCATGCTGTATTCCGGCGGCTTCTTCTCCGGCGTCGATTTCGTTTCCGCATTCGCAGGCAGCGATGCTTCCGTTGGACTTGCCCTCGGCAGTATTTTTGCCCTGCTGCTCACGATTCTTTACTACTGCCTGCGCCGGATTATGAGCTTTAGGGAATGCTGCGACTGTCTGCCTTACGGTTTCAAGGCAATGGTTCCCGCAATCCTGATCCTGACCTTCGCCTGGACCTTAAAGGCCATGACCGACAGCCTCGGCGCTGCGGATTTTGTTGCCGGTACCATCAGCCAGGCAGCTGGAAACCTGATGGCGCTCCTGCCTGCCATCATCTTCCTGATCGGTGCGTTCCTCGCCTTTGCCACCGGAACCAGCTGGGGAACCTTTGGTATCCTGATCCCGATCGTTGTTGCAGTGTTCCAGAACACCGACCCGCAGCTGATGATTATCTCCATCTCCGCCTGCATGGCCGGCGCTGTCTGCGGCGACCACTGCTCCCCTATCTCCGATACGACGATCATGGCTTCCGCCGGTGCACAGTGTGAGCATGTCACCCATGTCACCACGCAGCTGCCCTACGTCATCACCGTTGCAGCTGTTTCCTTCGTCACCTACCTGATCGCCGGATTCGTCCGCAATGTCTTTATTATGCTCGTGATCGGCTTTGCACTGATGATTGCAACGCTGTATGTGATCAAGCAGATCGCGGGAAATAAGCAAACCGCGTAAGTTAAGAAAAGCATGCAGCGGAGGATTTTGGATCCGCCGCTGTGCGGGCGCGAAAGTTGTTCGCATCAAAAAACTGGCGCGCTGTCAGTGGATTCCAATGGTTTCCACCGGCAGCACGCCAGTTTTATTTTTTATCTTTTCTTATCCAGGATGTGGACACACTGTCCGCATGTCTCAGCGCCGTGCCATTCTCCGGCGCATCACCCGCGTACCCAGAGCACCGCTCACCAGCGGGCGCAGGCGCGGGCACAATACTACCTTCTTATCCTATGAAAAGTCACAGTCAGCCTATCAGATATTCAGCAGGTCGCTATATACCTTCAGTGCACCGTCTGTCTCATGGGCCAGTACGCGTTTTGCCAAAACCTTACCCAGCTGTACGCCTTCCTGATCGAAGCTGTTTACATTCCATGCAAAGCCCTGGAACATAACCTTATTTTCAAAATGTGCAAGCAGTGCACCCAGAGTCTTAGGGGTCAGCTGGTCGCCGATGATAATGCTGGAAGGACGTCCGCCTTCGAAATTCTTATTGCGGTTATCATCTGCCTTACCGCAGGCAAATGCAACGATCTGTGCAGCCACGTTTGCGCACAGCTTCTGCTGGCTGGTGCTGCCCTGAATGACAACGTCCGTGCCGATCTGACTGTCCTTAAATCCGATAAACTGCAGCGGAACGATATCGGTTCCCTGATGCAGCAGCTGATAGAAGGAATGCTGTCCGTTGGTTCCGGGCTCACCGAAGATCAGCGGTCCTGTCACATAGTCAATCGGCTCGCCAAAGCGGTTGACGGATTTACCATTGGATTCCATATCCATCTGCTGTAAATGTGCAGGGAAACGGCTCAGTGCCTGGGAATAGGGCAATACAGCTGTTGCAGGATAGCCCAGCACGTTGCGCTCATATACACCGATCAGTGCATCCAGCATTTCCGGGTTCTCCAGCAGGTTCTTGTTGGTCGCTCTGCGGTCAACCTCTGCCGCGCCCTCCAGAAACTGTGCGAATACTTCCGGTCCGAATGCCAGAGATAATACTGCACCGCCAACTGCAGAGGTGGAAGAATACCGTCCGCCGATAAAATCATCCATGAAAAATGCTGCCAGATAATCGTCGCTCTTTGCCAGAGGAGATGTCTCACTGGTAACTGCGATCATATGCTTCGATGCATCAAGTCCTGCCTTTGCCAGCGCATCCTTTACAAAGGATTCGTTGGTCAGAGTTTCCAGTGTCGTACCGGATTTGGAAACCAGCACGAACAGGGAGTGCTCTACATCGATGGAATTTAAAACTGCAGCCGCATCATCCGGGTCAACGTTGCTGATGAATTTTGCTTCCATCTTGAATGCACCGTTTTTCTTTGCCCAGTTCTCCATTGCAAGATACATTGCACGGGGGCCTAAGTCACTTCCGCCGATACCGATCTGTACAACTGTTGTAAACTTCTCGCCTGCAGCGTTGGTGATTTCACCGGCATGTACCTGATTGGCAAACTCTGCGATCCGCTTCTGCTGTGTTACATAAAATTCGCGCTTATCTACGCCGTCTGCCTCGACCTTGCCGCCCAGCTGTCCACGTGTCAGCTGATGCAGAACCAGACGCTTCTCTCCTGTATTGATAACTGCGCCATTGTACAATGACTCATATTTTTCTACCAGCTGAGCCTCTTTGGCAAGCTTGTCCAGAATTGCGAGCACATTGTCATCGACTGCTTTTGCCGCATAATTAAAAGTCAGACCATCCACGATCGGGGTGCTGTAGGTTTTTACACGCTCCGCGCCATTTTCTCCGGACATCACTTCCGCCAGATTGATACGCTCTGCTTTTTCCAGCTCCTGATAAGAAGCCAGTGTATCCAAATTGTTCCAGTTCAGCATAACAGATTCCTCCTCATGCAATTTTATTTTTCAGGTTTCCTTGTTATAATTCTGACAACTCGTTTTTGATTATACTATTCTACGTTTCAAAATTCAACAAAAAACCTAATGTATTTTGAGGAATCTAACATTTGGCACTCTCATAAACAATAGTTCCCACGAAAAAAAATGATGTCGGATTCCACAAATTTTCCTGATAGAAAAAAAGGATTTCATGAAGTTCCTTTTTCGATAAGGACTGTTATTCAGTGCTGAACGTTTTCTACAGAGTGTTCCGCAGTTTGCAGTTTTTTCAGACGGTTGACCAACTCATGATCCGGATTATGCCTGATTCTGCATTCCTTATCGAGCATCATTACCGCTTCATCGCCATCGGCACATGCGGGCCATTCTATCCCGGAAATTTCCGGTTTTCCAGTCCTTGCAAAGCTTACCCATGCCTGACAAATCTGCTCCTGCAGCCGATTTGTTTCCTCACCGCAATTGCACACCGGAACCTTATCGATATTATGAAAGACAAACGGAATTTCCGAACAGTGCCATGCAATTTTTCCATCGAACATCGGGAATTCATAGGTAAACTGAAAAGAATAAATCTTGCTGTCCGGACACTTTACCCGCTCTTTGATAAACCGGATTGTCGGTTCCCGAAAGATCGTATCCACTGACAGAAGATCAATCGGCGCTTTATCCGGGTAGATTTTCAGGAATTCATCTATCAGCTCAATTCCTTCTTCTCCCAATGCATCGCTTACTTTTTCTTCCACTTCTTTTCTGGTAAATTCGTATTTTCCGGAAATCGCCGGTCCGAAATCAAATTCTCCAAGCACAGTGCCGATCAGCAGCGGAATTTTTTTCGTTTCTTCCCGAAATCCATGTTTGATCGCATCTCCGAAATAACTTTGATTTTTGTGCGGATGATTTCCGACATATTCGCCTTTTTGTGCAACCTTCGGTGCTGCATTTTCATAAGCCTGCGCAAGCTGATCGTAAGGAAGGGTTTCCAATTGATCGACATCTTTTTCTTCCAGACCCAGCTCTGCAAGCATTGCTTTGACAATCTCTCTTCCGTTCCCGTCCTCTGCATCGCCGAGAAGATCCGGATCTACTACGCCGCTTTCAATAATTCCCTTATGAAACAAACCATCCGCTTCAGGCATTTGTAAAAGCGACCAGACTTTTACTCCGCCGCCGGACTGACCAAACAGGGTTACATTTTCCGGATCTCCGCCAAACCCTTCAATATTATCCCGGATCCATTCCAGGGCTGCAATCAGATCCAAATTTCCTGCATTCGCAGAATCCTGGTATTTTTCTCCAAACGGAGACAAATCCAGATATCCCAACACATTCAGCCTGTGATTCACCGATACGACAACAACATCTCCGGCTCTGCTTAAATTTTCTCCGTCATAGGCGAGCTGTTCGATGGAAGACCCCGCTGAAAATCCGCCGCCGTGCAGCCATACCATAACCGGACGTTTCCTGCCATCCCGAATGGACGGCGTCCAGATATTTAAGTTCTGGCAATCCTCTTTTTCTGACCAGTACATATGCGGAACCATCATTTCTCCATTTCCGCCCGGCTGTTCCGGATGCAAAAGCGGGCTCACATAGCCATAGGACTGTACATCTTTGACTCCGTCCCAGGGCTTTACCCGTTCCGGTTTCCGGAAGCGCTGCGCATGCGCATACGGAATTCCTTTAAAAATGCAGGTTCCCTTCCATTCATATCCCCGCAGTGCCCCCTCTTTTGTCTGCACGACTGGATAGTCTTTCTGATAAATAAATTTGTTCATGTGCGTTCTCTCCTCTTTCGTATTTTTTAACTATTCCATCCCACTGTCGTAAACAATAGAATGCACGCTCTGCGAGCATTCTATTGTCACGAACAAAAAACCGGCAGGTGATATCCTTTTTCAGGAACATCAGCCTGCCGGATCTTCCTTTATTATACCATAGGAAATTCCGCCATAAAATGACAAATACTGATCAGTTATACATTATCTTTGAGAATGTCCTTTAAAATATCTGCGGATTTTTTCAGCGCGAGCAGCTCGCTTTCGCTCAGCTCGATCGGCACAACTGTTTCAATTCCGTTTGCATCCACCACTGCCGGAATACTGAGTACCACGTCGTAGAGACCGTATTCTCCGGTCATCAGGCTGGATACCGGCATGATCGACTTCTCATCCCGCACAATCGCTGAGCAGATTCTGACCACCGCCATCGCAATGCCGTAATAGGTTGCATGTTTTTTGGAAATGATTTCATATGCGCTGTTTTTCACATGATCGAAGATCCTCGTCATCGAATCTTCGTGGTTAAAATGTCCGCGCAGCTCGCAAAAATCACTGATCTTCAGTCCGCCGACACGGGCATCGCTCCATGCTGCCAGTTCACTGTCCCCATGCTCGCCAATGATATAGGCATGCACGCTTCTGCTGTCTACACCCAGATGCTCGCCAAGCTCATACCGAAATCTTCCTGTATCCAGAACGGTTCCGGAGCCGATGACGCGGTTTGCGGGATAGCCCGATTCCTTCAGCGCAATATAGGTCAGAATATCCACCGGGTTGGAAACGATCAGCAAAATGCCTTCAAAATCCCGCTTTTTGATCTCACCGATGATGGACCGCATGATCTTTGCATTTTTCTGGATCAGATCCAGCCGTGTTTCCTCCGGTTTCTGATTCGCTCCTGCTGTAATCACAATGATCGCTGCATCCGAAACATCGTCATAGGTTCCTGCATATATTTTCATCGGACTCGCGAAAGCCATCCCATGACTGATATCCAGAGCCTCTCCCTCTGCCCGATTCTGATCCGCATCGATCAGCACCATCTCAGAAAACAGCTTACTCTGCATCAGTGCAAATGCAGAAGCCGATCCTACGAAGCCGCAACCTACCATTGCTACTTTTCTACTATTTAACGCCATTGATATTTCCTCCTGATCTTTCTGTCTTTCCACGCAACGCCGTTTTGTATAGGCTTCGCTTTTCGAAGCTTTAAAAAAACAGCGCTGCATAACTAATTATCCGCCCTTCCTGCCATCTTTCAGCGGACAATCTTTTCAAAGTCTGACGCCGGGTGTTTGCAGATCGGACATACATAATCCTCCGGCAGCACTTCTCCGACATACTCATATCCACAAATCTTGCAGCGCCACACGGTCTGACCATTCTCAGTCTTTCCGACCGCTTCCGGCTTCGGCTTGATCTCCTTTAGATAATATTCATAGGTTACGGATGGCTCCTTACTCAAAACATCCATATCCGTGATCTCTCCGATGAACATCGTATGGGAGCCGAGGTCTATCATATGATCTGCCTTTGCCGAAATATATGCATTTGTGCCCTCTGTCACATAATAAATTCCATTTTCGCCGCGTCTGCAGGCTTCGTATCCTTCAAACTTGTCCACATCCCTGCCGGACTGAAAACCGAACCGTTTAAACAGCTCAAAATCTGCTGCCTGACTGAGGACTGAGACCGTGAATTTCCCCGTGTTCACAATCATATCATGAGTCGCATTCGCCTTATTTATACAGATACTCAGCTGATTCGGCGCAGACGCTGCCTGAATCGCCGTATTGATGATGCAGCCGTTATCCTTTTTTCTCTCTTTGGCAGTTAAAACAAATAATCCGTAGCTTAATTTATACATTGCTTCTTTATTCATTTTGATTCCTCCCGTCTTTTTCTTTACTTGTATTATATCCCAATCCTATTCCAGCGTCAATATAGTAATAGTAATTATTACTAATTTTATTCATAACAATAGAATGCTCGCAGAGCGTGCATCTATTGTTTACGAGTTCGTTCTTGTTCCCACACGGTAGATAAAAAACGGCAGAAAATTCTATTTCGAATTTCCTGCCGAAATTTTATTATGTTCTTAAATTTCTGGTTTAGGGCTTTTCGATAATCCCATACTTGCGATACAGCTCTTTTCTTGCCTTTTCATCTGTCGCCGCAAGCTTTGCATTCGCGACATCACCCTTACTGAGTAAAATATCCATCAGCTTGCCGAGGGCATTTTCTCCTTCTTCACGACCTTTTTGGATGCCTTTCTCAATGCCTTTTTCAATGCCTTTTTCTTCTACATATCCAGATAAATTGCACATTAAATCAACCTCCCGGGATAATCCGCTTTCCATTTTCATGGAATATTTTTCTTTTAACAATGATTTTTTCTGTGTCACTGGAATTTCTGGCGACAAAAGTGTATTTAACATTCCGATAAATTCATTCGGATAGGATTTACTTTCTTTTAATCCAATCACTACTACCGAAAGTTTATCATAAGAAGCCCTGTCATCCGGGAATCCGGGGACAACATCCCGTTTCTCCATCCGGTATTCTGAAATCGCATTTCCGATATAATCCGGCACCCCAAAACACAACCATATCGAATAGACCTTTTTGATATCGTCGTAGTTACTATCACAAAACTCAGTGCCAAGCTGAGCCGAAATCATTCTTGCCCCGTAAAAAATCCCCCTCGTAGGAATTTTGTAACCCGGATACCAGGATTTCTGTGCCTCAACATTGATAATCAGACGAATTTTTTCTCTGCTTCGCAATACTACTGCATAAAATCGAATATCATAAGCTATTCGCCCTTCTCCATTGACTGCATCTTCATTTGCCATCCCAATAATAGTTTCTCCAGGATTTACTCCAACTGCTGCAATCTCCGGCATTCCTTCAATACATCCCTCAATTTCTTCCAACGACAGCTCTTGAAATTCTTCTGCAGTATTTTTCAGTATCCACGCCAATACTTCCTTCTGTGCCAACACTTTTCGACACTGAACATCATACTGCACCTTCATTTCTGCCACCGAAAGCGCTTTCGATAACTCGTTCACCATACAGAATCTCCTTCCTTTCAAATATATTGGCATAAATATATTTTAAAAGAGATTCTTTTTTCTGTCATTCAAGTTGTAATTGAATACTTACTCCCCATACTGTAGGATGTAACAAATCCAACGATTACTTGCAGTTTTTCTCTTTCATTTTTTTCAGATACTGCGCCTTCAGCTGGTTTTCTTCTTCCAGTCGTCTGATTTCCTCCTGCAGATGCTGCACATATTCCCGGGTCAGCTTCACTCCGCCGCGCACTGCCACATCGGAATGCTGCTCCATTTCATCCAGCCACTGCATCAGCGACTTTTCCCTGATATCATTATAGGTATTGTCCGGTCTCGTAAACATAAATTTCTCCTTAAATCCCTGATGCAGAGCCGAATCCTTTATCCGGCATACGGCACATACTCAAAGCAGTCACTGATGGAAACACCGTTAATTCTTCCTTCCCACTCTTCTTCGGAAGGATGCTCCAGCTCAAACTCGCAAATTCGTCCGTCATCCAGCATTGCTTCCGCATATGCTTCGCCATCTGTTTTCAGAAGGACAAAATGCGTTCCGGCAGGGAGCGTCTCTTTCTGTCCGCTGCCGCGTTTTGTATTCGCCTCCCGCACAGACAGCTCCATATCAATGGACGAGGTCAGCTCCACTTTCCAGTCTGTATAAGTGGAAACAATTGTCCACAGCAAATCCTCTGTTTTCGGAATTCCATCTTCCTCTACATGGAATTTCTTGTAAGCCTCATAGGTTCCAAGAATATCAAAGCGTTTGCTCAGCACAAAGCTCTCCGGGTCAAAGGGCTGATTCGGATCAATTCCCAGATAATCTGCTGTTACAAATCTCAGATCATTTTTCATCAGTTCAAAAATCTGCAGATATTTACCGTCACCTTCTCCCATTGTTTCCAGATACAGCCATGTTTTCCCGTTCTGTGTCCGGATCAGATATCCATAGGCGCTGTAGCCACATCCGCCATAATAATCGGAGTCCATAAACATCTCCGTATCATAGCTGTTGTCGTCGCAGTGAATCACGATAGAGTCCGCATAATCATACTCATCCCGGTCTGCAGAATAGGAAATTTCCTCCTCTGCACCGTCTCCATCCAGATCCACCAGGCAGATTTCATCTTCTGCGATCGGAATCGCCCATTGATCCGAATTTTTCTGATATTGCTTTCGGATCAGCTCCGGATATTCTGTAAAGGACAAGCTTACGGCCTGCTCTCCTGACGCATAGGGTGCCAGCACATAAGTATTAAAATAAACGGTAATGCCATCACCTGACAGCGTCCACAACGGCTCCCCGTATTCCTCTTTATCGCCATAGAATACATTTTTTACGGTATCCGGATAATCCTCATAGAAACCGTATTCGTCTTTTCTTTCTTCCAGCTTTGCGCATACCTCTTTATAAAAGGTATCGTAATCGGACACCACATCGGAAAGCTTCAAATCCTTGCCGGATTTTACGTCATAATTACAGGTCTCCTTGAAGCTGTAAGGATGTGCCCCTCCCAGCCATTCGTTGGTGTCCATATAATAACTCAAAACAAGGGAATCGGCTCTGGTGAAGGTAATATTTCCTTCGATCGAAAGCCCTGTCATTCCCACTCCCTCATCCCAAAGCTCTCTGTTATCCGAAATTACACTTTTGTAGGCCCCCATCTGACTTTTGTAAGTCTTCCGGTTCCATTCCTCCAGGGAAGCGCAAAGAGCATCATGCCCTTCCTCTATAACCAGGATCTTCGGTATATCAATGCTGATGAGGGTTTCATAGCTGTCCTGATCATATTCTGCCTCATAATCATAATCGACAAACATTGGCAAAACTGTCGCTGCACCAGTTCCAACGGCAGCTTCTTCCTGCTCGTCTGCAGGCGTGTTTTCCTGCACGGATTCCTGCCCGGTTCCCCGTTCTGCCTTGTGTGTCTCTTTTGCTGTCTGCTCTGCAGTTTCCTGTGTCGCCGGCTGTTTCTCTGCTGTCTTTTGTCCACAGCCTCCGGCAAAAATTAAGGAAATGCACAATAATACAGAAATAAGCCTTCTCTTTTTCATTTTTCCCCCGTTCTGATGCATCCGCATCGTAAGCTTATAAAAGCTTATCCAAAAATTCGTTTTAACAGTTTCCAGCGCTGCAATACGCTTTTAAGGCAGCCTTTAAGGCTTCATATCTTTGCCTTTTTTCCTCTTTGGCAAAATGTACTTTGCGGAACTGCTCCGGATTATTTTCATAATCCAAAGCTTCCTCTCCAAACTGCTCACTGGTCAGATCAAACCGCCAGTCCCCGATTACATTATAACAATGATAATTCCCGCCCGGGCGCAAAACTCCGTATACCTTTCCTCCAAAAATATCCTGGGCAAGAAAAGCGGTAATGGAACATTGCCCCAAGGTAGGGTTTTCCCTTGTCCAGTCTTTCCGCATCCGCGGTGCACAGGTATCTGCACACCAGAGCTTTGACAGTGCGTCATACAGCTGTCGCGGGTTATGGATCCCCGGATATTCTTCTGTTATTGCCGGAGCATCTGCATGCTCCCACCCCCAAAATTGATAGCTCATAGCCTTATATCTTCCTTTTATATTGTTCTGTTTTCTGCACGATCCGGCATCCGAGATATCCGCACAGGATTCCCAGAAGCGCTCCACCCAGAATATCTGTTGGATAATGTACATACAAATACATTCTGGAAAATGCAATGAAAGCTGCCAAAACCAATGCTGCCTTCCACAGGTACTTTTCCCCTGCAAAATAGAGCGCCGATGCAGCGGCAAAGGACACTGCAGTATGTCCCGAAGGAAAGGAATAATCTGACGGATACGGAATCAAAAGCCTAACGGCATCATTGATATCGCAGGGGCGGATCCTTCTCACCAGATTTTTCAGAAACAGATTGCAGAATATTCCGTCCAGGATCAATGCTGCTCCCAGGATCAGACCGGTTTTTCGTGTTTTCGGGATCAGGAGCAAAATAACTGTAAGTACAATCCATATCACACCTCCGTTTCCAAAGCTGGTTATAAACGGCATGAGCACATCCACTGCCGGGGTTCTGAGGTTTTGAATCCCATCCAGAATCCAAAATTCCAAATTCATGATCCAGAGTCTCCATTCGTTTTGTAAATCGTTTCCAATGTCTCTGTCTCTATCATACCATATCAAACGCCCAATCATCCACCCCCTGCAGTTACTTTTGGGCAAAACAATCCCGGCAGCGTCAGGACTGCTGTCTGACCGCTGCCGGGATCCCTTTGATATCCTTCTATAAAATTTACCGGAAAATCATCTGTGCGAAGTCTGCAAAGCACGGTCTCCACACATTCCAGTCATGTCCTCCGTGATAAATTTTTCTGGTTTCCCGAACACCTTTTGTTTGGATAATTTCATCCTCCTCCAGGAACCTCGGAAGAAACCAGTCCTCATCTCCAATGCAGCGGAAAAACGTATGAAAATAGGTGTTGAAGGCCGCATCATCCATTGCCTTTAAATAAGACTGCCCGCCTGACTTTGGAACAATTCCGTCATGTTCTTCATCTCCTACTATCCTGTCTCTTAAAAAGCCGGAGAAAATACCAACCTCGCTGAACAGCTCCGGGTGTTCACATATTATACGGGTTGTCTGTACAGAACCCATGGACAGTCCTGCCATACCTCTTTTTTCCTTGCTTCCCCCAAACTGATATTTTTTCTCTATCATCGGAAGAATTTCCTCTACCAGCATCTGCCCATAAAGCGCACGGTTCAGTTTAAGCTCTCCGTCGATTCGCTGCTTTACCATGCCATTTCCCATAACGATCGCAAAGGGCTTGATTTTTCCTGCCGCGATCAGATTATCCATCAGGAGATTCACTTTTCCTGTGGTTGACCAGGAAATCTCGCTCTCTCCAAATCCGTGCTGCAAATACAGAACCGGAAGCCCTGCAGACGGTACACATGGCGGAAGATATACGATCAGCTTTTCCCAGTTATCAGAAATTTTGGATTTATAAAATTCCCGGGTCAGTGTTCCGTGGGGAACATCCCGAAGCTCAAATAATCCGTCTTCATCCGGCAGCTCAATATAGTTATACGGACGACCGTAGCCATGTGCGATGGGAAGCTCCGGGCTGAGAACCTCCTGACCATCTACACAGATCTGCACATAATTCACAGGCGTAGAAAATGGCAGTTCCAAAATCCACTTTTTCCCTGTTTTCGTAAACGGATACAGCTTCTCTCCCCACTTCATGGAGAGCTCTTTGGCATTTTCGCAGTCCAACTGCAAAAATGTCTTTCCGTCTTTTCTTATGAGTGTGCCATTTTCCTCCAGAGCTTCCAGCTTCCGCTGTGAACTGATTTCTTCCATTTTGTTTTCCATTTTGTTTCCCTCTTTTCTGTTTCTGTCATGTCTGTTTCCAAATACCAGTACCTATTATATCAGTTTTTATTTCGTTTGTAACCGGGTAAGGATACTGCTTATATCCATCTTCTTTTCGACTGCAGTAAACGCAACGTTCTCTCCAT
>ERZ1026923.123-NODE-123-length-40440-cov-7.366547_pt1 | contig 40440 bp, 30 predicted proteins | sample MGYA00519464_ERZ1026923 | MGnify/ENA primary metagenome ERZ1026923 (study PRJEB26926, sample SAMN06164762) | human gut metagenome | biome: ENVO:00009003; feature: ENVO:2100002; material: ENVO:00002003 | host: Homo sapiens | place: USA | collected 2012 ...
CCCAACTTCCTTCGTCCCATCTACCATACACTGAGTGCCAGCCAAGCTCCTAAACAGGGTCCATGCCCCATGGTAAACACCGATGCCGACTACAGCTCTTGTTTTTTCTGTTCGATTGTTACTGACCTGCATTCATCTATTATGGTACTGATTTACTCAGTGGACGCTATACCATTACAGATTCCTGTTAGTCTTTTGGCTGATGTGGTCCGTTTCAGACCTCATCATTTACGGGTTTCTGTTCCAGAACCCTGTCCAGTCTCCAATTCGGATTATCACAGACTCGACAGAGTTCTGGAAGTATTCACTGTTTTTGCTCTTTATGCTGCTTTTGCTGCTAATGCAGCTTTTGACCGTTTGATGTCCTTTAACATTTTTTGCGGATCATAGTCTTTTCCTGTCTTCAGGATGGTGTATATTACTCTTAATATCTTGCAGGCTATCACTATCAGGGACTGCATCTTTTTCAGCGGGTTGTCAGCCCGTGTTGTGTAATATACATGCAATTCTTTAAATTCTTCGGCATGGGAAACTGCTGATTTTGCCGCCTGGAACAGCCAGTACCGGAGCCGTTTGCGTCCCCTGTGACTGATCTTTGTCTGCCCTTTGTGCTTACCTGAACTGCATGCTACAAGACTCATTCCGCTTAATTTCTGGATTTCTTTTACATCATCAAATCTGCTGATGTCTCCCATTTCTGCCACAATTCCGGCTAAAATATTTTCACCCACGCCTTTGATCTCCAGGATATTTTCTGCATAAGGTATTTCCATGCATTTTTTATGCAGGGTATTCTCTATCCAGGCAAGCTGTTCATCCAGTTTCATGATTTCTTTCGCAAACCACTTCACTGTCTCACGACCGACACTGGATCCATCTTTCAGTCCTACGCTTTTTTCTGCATACTCCACGATTTCACTGGCTCTGCTATAGCCGCGTCCTCTTAGCTTCGCTTCATGCCAGATGTTCCTCAGACCTTCTGTCCCCAGTTCTGTAATCTCTGATGGAATGCACGACACTTTCAATACTTCCAATGCGAATGTACCATCGATTTTTTCCAAATGCGTCCATGTATTCTGGGAAATAGATCTTAAGCTCCCTGTGAAGACGGTTAATATTTCTATAGCTATCCTCTTAATTAGCGCAAATTCCAGATGCGTGGAAGCACCCTTTGCAATCGTTCGTACTTATTGTTTCTAAGGCCGCTTTTACAGCCTCAGGTAGTTCAGCAGCAACACGGACTTTCCTCTTTCTGAGAAAGGATTTCATTTTTGACCACATTTTTTCAATAGGGTTCAAATCTGGACTGTATGGTGGCAAATATAGATAGGAGATCCCCGCCTTGTCTAAAAGTTCCGTCACTATTTTGGCATGATGAGAGCGCATGTTATCCATGATTACAACATCGTCTTTCTCAAGGCTCGGTATCAATTGTTTTCCCATATATTCACGAAATCGCTGTGCAGTTGTTCCACCTTGGTACGTAGTATATACCAGACTGCCATTAAGCCGTATGGATGACAAAACAGTTGTTCCGGCAGGCGTGTTGATCGGGGTAGCATCCATGGCACGTTTCCCATGTACTGCATGTGCATAGTGTCTTGTGAGGTTTGTATTAATACCGCTTTCATCGAGATATATTTGATGTTCTGCATTTGCACCAGATATAGTTTCTATCCATTGACTGCGTTTTCTCTGCACATCGGGGACGCTCCTGTTCTTTTGCGTGCAAAGACTTTTTCTTATAAGTATAACCTTGCTTTATCAGAAAACGCCTGACGGCTTCATCGCCTACAGGTAAATGAAGCGTTTCGACAATCTCCTTCATTGTGATATCTGGTTGTTCTTGTACAAGTCCCAGAATATCGTGGTGCTGTTTTTCTGTAAGAATTGTTTTCCGGCCTCTCATCTGCGTTCTGGTCTCATAACTGCCAGTGCGTGCACGCTCTTCTACAAGGCGGTATACGGTGCTTTCATTTACTGAAAAATATTTTGCAATTTCCCTGGCATTATGAGTTTTATCCCAGGCCTCCAATACCCGTTTTCTAGCTTCATTGTGTAGCATACTATCATCTCCTACACTATATTTTATCACCGCTGTAAAGGGACTGCATTATTTAAGAGGTTTGCTATAAGTGCGGAAAGAATCTATCTACCGTTTACGAAACGGGGAAGAATGCCGCGTATTTTTCTCTCAAATGACAAAAAAGCAAAAAGATTATTGCGTTTCGTCCGATGCAAAGAAATTTCGTGTTGAAATTACCGGAAAAATGGCGTATAATTTAGAAATGCTATAGACGCAGAGAAAATAGAACGGTTTTTCAGCCGGAAGAAAAGAGGGAGAAAGATATGGAATACCGTATTGGATTAATTCACGGAGACGGAATCGGACCGGAAATTGTAAATGAAGCAAAAAAAGTTCTGGACGCCGTCTGCGAGAAATATGGACATCAGTTTGAATATACCAATCTTCTGCTGGGCGGAGCCTCCATTGATGTGCACGGCGTGCCGCTGACAGATGAAACCATAGAAGAAGCAAAAAAATGTGCCGCTGTTCTGATGGGCTCCATCGGAGGAGATGCCAAGACTTCCCCATGGTACAAATTAAGCCCGGATAAGCGCCCGGAGGCCGGACTTTTAAAAATCCGGAAATCGTTAGGCCTGTTTGCAAACCTGCGCCCGGCGTACCTGTATCAGGAATTAAAGGATGCCTGCCCGTTAAAAGAAGAAATTATCGGTGAGGGCTTTGACATGCTGATCATGCGTGAGCTGACCGGCGGCCTGTATTTCGGAGAGCGCAGCACCGTAGAAGAGAACGGCATCAAAAAAGCAACGGATACCCTGACTTACAGCGAGCCTGAAATCCGCCGTATTGCAATCCGTGCCTTCGACATCGCCAGAAAGAGAAAGAAAAAAGTAACAAGTGTAGATAAAGCAAATGTTCTCGACTCCTCCCGTCTGTGGAGAGCTGTTGTGGAGGATGTTGCAAAAGATTATCCGGACGTTATGTTAGAGCATATGCTGGTTGATAACTGTGCAATGCAGATTGTTCACAATCCGTGCCAGTTTGACGTGGTTCTGACGGAAAACATGTTCGGAGATATCCTTTCCGATGAGGCAAGTATGGTGGCAGGTTCCATCGGAATGCTTTCTTCCGCCAGCCTGAATGAGACAAAATTCGGTCTGTACGAGCCAAGCCACGGCTCCGCACCGGACATCGCCGGAAAGAACATCGCAAACCCGATTGCAACCGTTCTGTCCGCAGCTATGATGCTCCGCTACTCGCTGGACCTCGACAAAGAGGCAGAGGCAGTTGAGAATGCGGTACAGAAAATCTTAAAAGACGGATACCGCACCGTAGATATCATGTCCGAGGGATGCACTAAAGTTTCCACCTCCGAAATGGGAGATCTGCTGGTAAAAGCACTGGAGTGAGGCTGAAAAAGGCTTTTCGTAAGCTGTGAGTCCCAGTTTGTGGGAGATTTTGTCCGAATGAGGGGAAAATATACCGCAAAGTGGGGCTTGCAGATTGCGGAAATGGTTTTTCAGACACACTCTAGCATAAAACTGTAAGATAAGAAAAGAGGAAAAGATCATGAGAAGTGATGCTGTAAAAAAAGGAATCGCACAGGCACCGCAGCGTTCTCTGATGCGTGCGCTGGGTCTGACCGAAGAAGAGATGAAAAAACCGCTCGTAGGAATCGTAAGCTCCTACAATGAGATTGTACCGGGCCACATGAACCTGGATAAAATTACAGAGGCTGTAAAAATGGGCGTTGCCATGGCAGGCGGAACACCGATCGTGTTCCCGGCCATCGCAGTCTGTGACGGTATCGCCATGGGCCACATCGGAATGAAATATTCCCTCGTTACCCGTGACCTGATCGCCGATTCCACCGAGTGTATGGCAATGGCACATCAGTTCGATGCCCTGGTATGTATCCCGAACTGTGATAAAAACGTACCTGGCCTTCTGATGGCAGCAGCAAGAGTCAATGTTCCGACCGTATTTGTCAGCGGCGGCCCGATGCTTGCCGGCCACGTAAAAGGCGAGAAGAGAAGTCTTTCGAGCATGTTCGAGGCAGTCGGCTCCTACGCTGCCGGAACCATGACAGAGGAAGACGTCTATGATTTCGAGTGCAATGCGTGCCCGACCTGCGGTTCCTGCTCCGGTATGTACACCGCAAACAGCATGAACTGCCTGACCGAGGTTCTCGGTATGGGCTTAAAAGGCAACGGAACGATTCCGGCCGTATACTCCGAGCGTCTGCGCCTGGCAAAGAGAGCCGGTATGCAGGTTATGGAGCTGTTAAAACAGGATATCCGTCCAAGAGACATCATGACAAAAGAAGCATTCTTAAACGCTCTGACCGTCGATATGGCACTGGGATGTTCCACCAACAGTATGCTGCATCTGCCGGCCATTGCGCATGAGGCAGGCGTAGAGCTGAATCCGGAGATGGCAAACGCCATCAGCGAGAAGACCCCGAACCTCTGCCATCTGGCTCCGGCAGGATACCACTACATCGAGGAGCTGAACGAGGCAGGCGGTGTTTATGCCGTTATGAACGAGCTGAACAAACTGGGTCTGCTGCACACTGAGTGCATGACCGCAACCGGAAAGACCGTAGGGGAGAACATCAAAGGATGTGTCAACAAAAATCCTGAGATCATCCGTCCAGTTGAGAATCCATACAGCAAGACCGGCGGTATCGCCGTTCTGAAAGGAAACCTGGCACCGGATACCGCAGTTGTCAAACGTTCTGCTGTTGTTCCGGAGATGCAGGTTCATGAAGGCCCGGCCAGAGTCTTTGACTGCGAGGAGGATGCCATCGAGGCAATCCGCGGCGGCAAGATCGTGGCAGGCGACGTTGTTGTCATCCGTTATGAGGGACCAAAGGGTGGTCCTGGTATGCGTGAAATGCTGAATCCGACTTCTGCCATTGCAGGTATGGGACTTGGTTCTTCCGTAGCCCTGATCACGGACGGCCGTTTTTCCGGCGCATCCCGCGGTGCGTCCATCGGTCATGTAAGCCCGGAGGCAGCAGAGGGCGGTCCGATCGCACTCGTTGAGGAAGGTGATCTGATCCGTATCAATATTCCGGAGCACAAGCTGGAGGTTGTCGTATCGGACGAAGAGCTGGCACGCAGAAAAGCTGCATGGACTCCGAGAGAACCAAAGGTAACGACAGGCTATCTGAAACGCTACGCAAAGATGGTTTCCAGTGCAAATAAGGGAGCTATTCTGGAGTTCTAATTCAGAAAAACTATGAGAAACACGCTCTGCGAGTTTCTCATAGTTATCGCGGCAGTCGCCAAGGTCTCGTGCAAGCACGGACTTTGGCTCGTTGCCCGCGTAAATCATAAAATCATATCAGCCGTCCGAACGCGCTTTTTCTCGGATGGCTGATTTCATAAACAGATTTTATACACAAAGCGAAAACATAAGGAAGGAATCATACAGACATGGAATTAACTGGATCACAGATTGTTATCGAGTGCCTGAAGGAGCAGGGTGTGGATACCGTGTTCGGCTATCCGGGCGGAACCATTTTAAATATCTATGATGAACTTTACCGTCATCCGGAAATCCACCATATCCTGACCTCACACGAGCAGGGTGCTGCGCATGCGGCGGACGGATATGCGCGTGCTACCGGAAAAACAGGCGTCTGCATGGCTACAAGCGGCCCGGGCGCAACGAATCTTGTCACCGGAATTGCAACCGCCTACATGGATTCTACACCGATGGTAGCGATTACCTGCAACGTAGGAAAGGCACTGCTTGGAAAAGACAGCTTTCAGGAGATTGACATTGCGGGTGTCGCAATGCCGATCACAAAATACAGTGTGATTGTAAAAGATATCACCGTTCTTGCAGATACGCTGCGCCGTGCGTTTACGATCGCAAAGAGCGGAAGACCGGGCCCGGTTCTGGTTGATATTACAAAAGATGTCACAGCGGCAACGTATGAGTACGAGCCGAAGACTCCGGAGAAAATTGAACCGTTTACTGAGAGAATTACAGAAGAAGGCCTGGATCACGTCGTATCCCTGATTCAGGAGTCGAAACGCCCGTATATTTTCGTGGGCGGCGGCAGTATCATCTCCGGCGCGTCCGAGGAAGTGCGCGAACTGGCACACCGCATCCAGGCACCGGTCTGCGACACCCTGATGGGAAAAGGTGCGTTCCCGGGAACGGATGAGCTGTACACCGGCATGCTCGGTATGCACGGAACGAAAACATCGAACTACGGCGTGACAAAGTGCGATCTGCTGATCGTGCTCGGCGCAAGATTCTCCGATCGTGTCACCGGAAACGCTGCAAAATTTGCCAATAACGCAAAAATCGTTCAGATCGATGTGGATGCGGCAGAAATCAACAAGAATGTTGTTGTCGAGTCGAGCATCATCGGAGACGTCAAAGAAGTCTTAAAACGGCTGAATGCGAAGCTGGAGCCGATGCACCATGACGAGTGGATTGCCGAGATCGAGGCGATGAAGGAAAAATTCCCGCTGAAGCATGAGGACGGCCTGACCGGACCGCTCGTCATTGAGGAGATCTACAAGGCAACCGATGGACAGGCTGTCATCACGACCGATGTCGGACAGCATCAGATGTGGGCGGCGCAGTATTACCGCTATACGAGCCCGAGAACGCTTCTGACCTCCGGCGGCCTTGGAACGATGGGCTTCGGCCTTGGAGCGGCCATGGGCGCGAAAATGGGACGCCCGGACAAGACCGTCATCAACATCGCAGGCGACGGCTGTTTCCGTATGAACATGAATGAATTGGCAACGCTTTCCAGACACAACATTCCGGTCATCGAGGTTGTTGTCAACAACCACGTACTCGGCATGGTACGCCAGTGGCAGACGCTGTTCTACGGAAAACGGTATTCCAATACCGTTCTCCAGGATCAGGCAGACTTTGTCAAGGTTGCTGAGGCGCTCGGCGTAAAGGGCATCCGCGTGACGAAAAAAGAGGAGATGGGTCCTGCCATCCGTGAGGCAATTGAGGGCGGAAAACCGGCGCTCATTGATGTCTGGATCGACTGCGACGAAAAAGTATTCCCGATGGTACCGGCAGGAGCTCCGATTGAGGATGTCTTCGATGCAGAGGATCTGGCAAAAAAGGAACAAGAAAAGGATTGACAGGTTTCTGACAAAGAGGTATCATAGTTTCAACGTGGTAAAGCAATACCGTATTACCGCATGAATCGCACAGATGTGATTACAATGGAAACCATCGGTCTACTATCGGTGGTTTCCTAGTAAGATAAAGTAACACCAGGGGCAAAAGTTCGAAAGTCTGACGCAAGCAAAGCTTACAGGAAGATTTTTGAACTTGGGACCCGCAAAATATGAGTAAGTAGCCATTTTTCGGAGAAAAATGAGCGGAGTACGAATATTTTGCAGATTACGGGAGCACGAAGTGCGGAGTAATCTGGTGCAGAAAAGAGAAACAGGAGGATGAGAAAAATGAGCAGAGTCTATAATTTTTCCGCAGGACCGGCGGTTCTGCCAGAGGAAGTGTTAAAAGAAGCCCAGGAGGAAATGCTGGATTACCGCGGATGCGGCATGTCCGTCATGGAGATGAGCCACCGTTCCAAAGTATTCCAGAACATCATCGATGAGGCAGAAGCAGATCTTCGTGATCTGATGGGAATCCCGTCAAATTACAAAGTTCTGTTTCTCCAGGGCGGTGCGTCCCTGCAGTTTTCCATGATCCCGATGAACCTGATGAAAAACGGTGTCGCAGATTACATCGTAACAGGCCAGTGGGCAAAGAAAGCATACGCAGAGGCACAGAAATACGGAAAGGCAAACAAAATTGCCTCCTCTGAGGATAAAACATTTTCCTACATCCCGGACTGCAGCGATCTTCCGATCAGCCCGGATGCCGACTATGTTTATATCTGCGAAAACAACACCATTTACGGTACCAAATACAAAAAACTGCCGAATACCAAGGGCAAAATCCTGGTGGCAGACGTCTCCTCCTGTTTCCTCTCCGAACCTGTCAATGTCTCCGATTACGGCATCATCTACGGCGGTGTCCAGAAAAACATCGGACCTGCCGGAATGGTCATCTCCATTATCCGCGACGATCTGATCACCGACGATGTCCTGCCGGGAACACCGACCATGATGAAATTCAAGACACACGCAGACGCAGGCTCCCTGTACAACACACCGAACTGCTACTGTATCTACATGTGCGGCAAAGTCTTCAAATGGCTGAAGAAAATGGGCGGCCTGGAAGCTATGAAACAGCGCAACGAAGAGAAAGCAAAGCTGCTGTATGATTTCCTGGATCAGAGCAAGCTCTTCAAAGGAACCGTTGTACCGGAAGACCGTTCTCTGATGAACGTTCCGTTTATCACCGGAAATGCAGATCTGGATGCGAAATTCGTCAAAGAGTCCAAAGAAGCCGGACTTGAGAACCTGAAAGGCCATCGTACCGTCGGCGGTATGCGTGCAAGCATCTACAATGCAATGCCGAAAAAAGGCGTAGAAACACTCGTAGCCTTCATGAAAAAGTTCGAGGAGGAAAATCTCTAATGTTTCAGTATCATTGCTTAAATCCGATTGCAGGCGTAGGCCTTGCAAACTTTAATGAAAACTATCAGCAGACCGAGAGCCTGGAGGGAGCCGATGCGGTTCTCGTCAGAAGTGCAGCCATGCACGGCATGGAGCTGCCGAAGAGCCTCCTCGCTGTAGCAAGAGCAGGAGCCGGCGTCAACAACATTCCGCTTACCGACTGCGCAGAGCAGGGTATCGTGGTCTTCAACACACCGGGAGCCAATGCAAACGGTGTCAAAGAGCTCGTGCTTGCCGGCATGCTGCTGGCATCCCGTGATATCGCAGGCGGTATCGAATGGGTGAAGAGTGACAAAGAAGACGGCGACATCGCAAAAACGGCAGAAAAACAGAAAAAGAAATTTGCCGGCTGCGAGATCAGCGGAAAGAAACTCGGTATCATCGGCCTTGGTGCCATCGGCCAGCTTGTGGCAAATGCAGCCACCCATCTTGGTATGGAAGTATACGGATACGATCCATACATTTCCGTCGATGCAGCATGGAACCTGTCCCGCGACATCCATCACATCCAGAATGTAGAAGATATCTATCGCACCTGCGATTATATCACCATCCATGTGCCGCTTTTGGACAGCACGAAAGGTATGATCAACAAAGCAGCAATCGATGAGATGAAAGACGGCGTGGTTCTTCTGAACTATGCAAGAGACCTTCTCGTTGACGAGGATGCCGTTCTGGAGGCTTTAAAGGCCGGCAAGATGAAGAAATACGTAACCGACTTTGCGAATCCGAAAGTAGTCGGAGCAGAGGGAACGATCGTTACCCCGCACCTTGGAGCATCCACAAAAGAGTCCGAGGATAACTGTGCTGTAATGGCGGTTAAGGAAATCCGGGATTTTCTTGAGAACGGAAACATCAAAAACTCCGTCAACTTCCCGAATTGCAGCATGGGTGTATGCACAGGCGCAGGCCGTGTGACGATCTGCCACAAGAATATCCCTGGTATGCTGGGAGCATTCACCACCGTTATGGGTAATGCAGGTGTCAACATCAGCGATATGACAAACAAAGGTAAAGGCGATTACGCTTACACGATGATGGATCTGGAAAGCGAAGCAACCGAGGAGATGGTAAAAGCCCTCGAAGCAGTTGATGGTGTATTAAAGGTTCGTATCATTCAATAAAGAGAATCAAAGAAAATCCAAAAGTGACAGGAAAAGGCGGTGCCCGAAAACAGGGGCACCGCCTTTTCCTGTCAAGAACGGCAGAAGTTACTGCTGTTTGACTTCCTTTGGGTAAAGAACGGCACAAAAAAGAGAACTGCCCTGGGACAGTTCTCTTTGCCTGTAAGGTGTGGTTACGAAAAGATTTTCAGATTCGTTTCCAGACGGCTCCGCCGCGTACATCGGCAACTTCAATGCCCTGTGCTTTCAGATCGTCACGGATCTTATCCGCTTCCGCAAAGTTTTTGGCTTTCTTTGCTTCATATCGTTTTAAAACGAGCGCATCAATCTCCGGATCTCCCTCGCCGGTAATCTGATAACCGGATGCAGTGGAAGCGGAAGTTGTCTTTGCGGCCTCTTTTCTCTTTGCTTCTGCATGGGAGAGAAGGGCAAGACCGAGCACCTGATCGAAATTGTCGAGAAGTGCCAGCTTCGTTGCATCGTTCATGTCTGCCTTTAAGACATCATACAGCGTTGTGATGGCAAGCGAAGTATTGAGGTCAGCATCGAGTGCTTTCTGGAATTTTTCTTTTAAAACACTCATGGAAGCTTCATCGACGGATCCGTTCTCCGGATTTAAAGCGGCGATACGGGCGATCAGCTTGTCGTAGGCAATTTTTGCGTTGTCCAGGTTCTCCCACGTAAACACAAGCGCTTTGCGGTAATGGGACTGCAGGCAGAAGAAACGGTAGATAAGCGGATCGTAGCCTTTTTCTTCCAGAAGAGAAACCGTCAGAAACTCACCTTTTGATTTCGACATTTTTCCGGTCGATGTATTCAGGTGATGTACATGGAACCACTGCGGGCACCATGCATGGCCAAGGTAGCTTTCGGACTGCGCAATCTCGTTGGTGTGGTGCGGGAAGGCATTGTCCACGCCGCCGCAGTGCAGGTCGAGGTATTCTCCGTTGTATTTCATGGAGATACCGGAGCACTCAATGTGCCATCCCGGATAACCGACGCCCCATGGAGAGTCCCATTTGAGCGCCTGGTTCTCGAATTTTGATTTGGTAAACCAGAGAACGAAATCGTTTTTGTTACGTTTGTTGGTATCTTCCTCTACGCCCTCGCGGACACCAACGGCAAGATCATCCTCATCGTGGTCGTTGAATACATAGTAGTGGTCAAGACGGCTGGTGTCAAAGTAAACATTTCCGCCGGCAAAGTAAGCGTAGCCGGTGTCCATCAGTTTTTCAATGATTTTAATATATTCGTCAATGCATCCGGTCGCCGGCTGTACGACATCCGGGCGCTTGATATTCAGCTTTTTGCAATCCGCAAAGAATGCATCGGTGTAATACTGTGCGATTTCCATGACTGTTTTATGCTCGCGCTTGGCACCTTTGACCATCTTGTCCTCACCGGTGTCCGCATCGGAGCTTAAATGGCCGACGTCGGTAATGTTCATGACACGGTTGACGTTGTAGCCTTCATAGCGGAGTGCCTTTTCAAGAACGTCCTCCATAATATAACTGCGCAGGTTTCCGATGTGCGCAAAATGATAAACGGTAGGTCCGCAGGTGTACATTTCTACACGGCCCGGTGTGTGTGTCAGGAATTCAGCTTTTTTATGGGTTGCAGAATTATAAAGATACATAAAAGAAGTCTCCTTTTTTCTTTTCGTGCGGATACGGATGCAGAAGTGATGATACACAAGAAAGCAAAAAAGCGTCTGCTGTATCCGACAAGGATATCAGAGACGCCGCGTGCGGTGCCTGTTTTCCGTGTACTGCACTGGTTCCTTATTAAAATTAATATTAGCAGGATTTTTTTTTGATGTCAATAGTCCGGAGACTGTCGAAGACAAAAAGTAAGAAAGTGTTACTGTTCACACGCTACTATCCCGCGAGGCGTTTTGGCATGAATATGCCAAAATCCCGAGACATACAGCGCGAATTTATGCGGTTAGCATAAATTCTGTGCATCGCGAAGCGTGTTACTGAGAACGGAGTGAACAGTAACAAGAAAGTGATTTCGGTGTGAGCGGTCTTCATGGAAGGCTTTGCTTTGTAAAAGAAGGAAACGAAAGTAAAAAACGAAAGTAAAAAACAGTATGACGCTCTTAAATAAGAAGAAATGTGATTTTCAGAAGTCTGTTTTTGCGTCCGGCAGGATTCTTTCCCGGAGCAAAATCTGAAACAAATACAAAAAGACAGTGCTGCAGAACGCAAATGGAAAGAAACAATTATTTGTGTAATCTTTTTTTATTCTAAAACCGAAGAATACAGGAAAATAGAAAAACGGCATCAGAACAATACCCAAAAAGAGGAAAATAGAGGATTTTGATTACTTTAAATGCAGTTTATACACTTTTCCCCTGCATCGGATATTGACAAATGGAGCGAGTTCTGGTTATAATGAACCCAGTTGTTTTTGGACAAACGGACAAATGTACGGGCATGAGGGATGAAGAAAACAAATCTTGTTGGACGCATCTCCTTTTTGTACTATTCGTTTTAATGTGGTAAAGTGCCAAAATGAAAAACGGTGGAATGGCGAAGCCGTTCCGGTAAATGTCCGGATGATGCAAAACAACGCGAATCCATGAAAGGAGTTAGGAAGAAATTATGAAAAGAAAAATTGTAAGCGCATTACTTGTTATGAGTATGACTGCAAGCCTGGTTGCCTGTGGAAATTCCGGCAGCGGAAGTTCTGATCCGGCGGATGAGAGTGTAAGCGTAAGCAGCAGCGCATCTTCCGAAAGCGATGCAAGCGCATCTGCAAGCAGTGAGAGTGAAGCCGAGGCAGAGGAATCCGAAATGCCAGAGGGATACGACGAGACCAGCACAGAGCTCTACAATGAGGCACTGGGAGATTTCAACGATGCACTTGCTACTGCCAAGGAAGCAGAAACGGTGGATGAGAGATATGCCCTGATGGCAGTTGCCGAGGGAAAACTGATGGAGTCTGCCATGATGTACCCGCTCACCTCAAAAGGTGGTATGTACGCTATGTACAGAATGGCTCCGCACACTAAGGACTATACCCTTTGGGGAAGCGATACGGACCGTTATCATCAGTATGTTGTAACAACTGACTTTATCAAAGCAGAAGATTACAACGAAATGAGAGCAAAATGGGATGAGCTCAAAGGAACAGGAACCTATGAGAGCTGGGTAAAAGAATATCTGGCAGGAAAAGGTTACACCTTAAAAGACAGCTTCTCCATGCCGTATTCGAGCGATCCGGTAACATGGGACGGACTTGCAACTTCCCGTGCGGCAGATAACGATGCGATCATCAATACTTACGATGGACTGATGGAGTACGATGTAGAGGGAACTCTGCAGCCGGCACTGGCAGAATCCTATGAAGTATCCGATGACGGACTGACCTATACCTTCCACCTTCGTAAAGATGTAAAATGGACTGATTCCCAGGGACGTGAAGTGGATACTGTAAAAGCAGATGACTTCGTGGCCGGAATGCAGCACATGTGTGATGCACAGGGCGGTCTGGAATACCTGGTACAGGGCGTGATCAAAAACGTATCCCAGTACATCAGCGGCGAAATTACCGATTTCGACGAGGTTGGTGTGAAAGCAGTAGATGATTATACCGTAGAGTACACACTTGAGGAGCCATGCAGCTACTTTGAGACTATGCTCGGTTACACCATCTTCATGCCGATGAGCAGAAGCTACTATCAGTCCCAGGGCGGTAAATTTGGTGCTGAGTATGATTCCTCCGCAGCAGATTATCAGTACGGAAAAGATTCCAACTCGATCGCATACTGCGGACCGTACCTGGTAACCAACGCTACAGCGAAAAATACCATCGTATTCAAACTGAGCGATTCTTACTGGAACAAAGACAACGTAAACATTAAAACCCTGACCTGGCTGTTCAATGACCAGTCTGATGTTACCAAAATGTACACAGATGCAAAAGCAGGTACCGTTGACTATGTAAACCTGAACACCTCCACTATGGAGACAGCAAAATCCGAAGGTCTGTACGACCAGTACGCAGTAGTTTCAGATACCGACGCTACTTCCTACATGGGATTCTACAATATCAACCGTACTGCGACTGCAAATGCCAACGACGGAACAACAGCAAAGAGTACAAAGTCTGACGAAGAAATCCAGAGAACAAACAAAGCACTGCAGAACGTGCACTTCAGAAGAGCGATCAGCTTTGCGGCAGATCGTGGCGCTTACAATGCACAGCAGGTTGGCGAGGATCTGAAATATACTTCTCTTAGAAATACCTTTACCCCGGGATATTTCGTAAGCCTGTCAAAAGACACTACCATTCAGATCAATGGAACCGACACAACCTTCCCGGCAGGCACCTACTATGGTGAAATCGTACAGAAACAGATCGACGCCGACGGCGTGAAGATCAAAGTATGGGATGCCGAAAACAAGACCAGTGATGGTTTTGATGGATGGTACAATCCGGAAAACGCAGTAGAAGAACTGAATACCGCAATCGAGGAGCTCGCAGAAGAAGGCATCACCATCGATGAGAGCAACCCGATCCAGATTGAGTATCCATATCCGTCTGCAGTAGAAGTTTACACCAACAAAGCAAACTCCTACAAGAAATCAGTAGAGGCTGCCCTTGGCGGAAAAGTTGTGATCAATCTGGTTGATGCCGTAGACATGGATGGATGGTACTATGCAGGATACTATGTAAACTATGGTTATGAACAAAACTACGACGTATATGATGTCTCCGGATGGAGTCCGGACTTTGGTGATCCGTGCTCTTATCTGGATACCATGCTTCCGGACTACGAAGGATACATGACCAAATGTTTCGGTATCTTCTAATTTTGGAAAAGGTAAAATTGGAAAGACCAGAACAGTTGAAAGCCAATGAATAAACCGGCAGGGGGATGGGGACAAAAAAAGCCATTCCCCTGTCATATTGTGTTAAGGAATGAGAGAATATGACAAAATATCTTTTTAAGCGTTTGTTGCATGGCCTTGTTTCCGTAGTAATCGTCGTTGGATGCGTTATGACTATGATCTATTCTCTGATGGACCGAAATCTGATTTTCGCACAGGACGCCACCTATTCCCATCAGAGCAATAACCAGAAAAAGGTGTACAAATATCAGAAGTGGGAGACATACGGATATCTTGATTATGTAACCTATGCAGATTATTTGAACGCTCTCAAAGCAAAAGGCGAAATTGACGAGGATACGAGATCCAAAGCAGTAGCATTCGGAAGAACGAAAGACCAGGATTCAGAACTGGTATCTGAATATGTAAAGGAATTTACAGCTTATTATAAAGCAAAAGGTTACACCGTAAGAAGATACGACGCGATCATGATGGGCAAGAAAAAATATGCCAACGGCGGACAGCAGCAGCTGTTTGCGTACAAGGATATTCCGCTTGCAACGCGTCTCGGAAAATATTTTTCCGGTTTGATTGACATCGACAGCATTCACGATGCTGCAAAGGTAGAAGGTAAGAGGGGGATTACATTTACCTTACACGATCCGGTATATGGGGGAAAGAAATTTTCACCGGCCATCATGGGAAATGGCACAACACACAAGTACCTGATGTACTTTGACTCAAAATTCCCATATTTCCATCAGAATATAATCACCATAAATTTAGGAAAATCCTATTCCGTAAATGAGGGTGTGGATGTAGCACTGACCATGACCCGCGCACAGGGATCCTACGTAAAATCGGAGATTACCTATCCAAGCGGTCTGGTGGAATACAGTGCAGACGATCTGCACAGCGCAACGTATATGAACGAATCTCAGGATGCAAGCGCTGTTCATTCCGATCGGTTCGCAGATGACTATACCAACGTGGATACAGTTAAGAGTGGTAAATCAAAAATCGGCTATTCCTTTGTAATCGGTATCATTGCCGTAATTCTTTCCTATCTCATCGCAGTGCCGCTTGGCATTCTGATGGCGAGAAAGAAAGACAAACTGGTTGACCAGCTTGGAACCATCTATATTGTATTTATTATAGCAGTACCTTCACTGGCCTATATCTTCCTGTTTAAGGCAATCGGAGGAAAAATTGGTCTGCCGACCACCTTTGACATGGATTCGAAGAGCAAGCTGATGTATATTCTGCCGATCGTTTCCCTGGCACTGCCGCAGGTGGCAAACCTGATGAAATGGCTGCGTCGATACATGATCGACCAGATGAACTCCGATTACGTAAAATTCGCAAGATCCGGTGGTCTGACAGAGGGAGAAATCTTTACGAAACACATTTTGAAGAATGCAGCGATTCCGATCGTGCAGGGTGTTCCGGCGAGCGTACTGTTCGCACTGACCGGAGCCATCATCACCGAGCGTGTGTACGTAGTACCTGGTGCCGGTAATCTGCTGACGGAAGCAATCAGCAAATATGACAATGGTGTTATCGTAGGTGTTACACTGTTCTACGCAGTGCTCTCCGTTATTTCCATCATCCTGGGCGATGTTTTGATGTCCATGGTGGATCCGCGAATCTCATTCTCAACGAAAGACAGGTAGGGACTTATGAATTATGATTTAGATAAATTCGGTCTGTCTGAGGAAGAACTGTTTTCTCCTGTAGATAACAGCAGTTTGGAGTCTGAGAAAATTACGGCTCCGAGATATTCCTACTGGCATTCCGTGTTCCGCGTATTTTTTAAGAAAAAAATCAACATTGCCGTACTTTGCCTCCTGGGTGTGATTCTGCTGATGACGTATGTGTATCCGCTCTTTGTGGAGTACGACCGTTTCGCCAATCTGATGAACGGCGCGACAAAACATCTGTCTCCAGGCAAAGCCTTGCAGCAGCTTGGATTCAATATTCACTGGATTTTAGGATCCGGTGCTTCCGGACAGTCAACCTTTGATGCTGTCTGGTTTGGTTCCAGAATTTCAGTTTCCCTGGCATTTATCTGTGCGCTCATCAACCTTTCGATTGGTGTGATTGTCGGATCTGTCTGGGGATTTTCGAAGAAGGTTGATGTCTTCATGATGGAGGTTTACAACATCATCGGAAATATTCCGTATGTACTTCTGATCTCCGTCCTGGTGCTTATCTTTTCTCCGAGCTTCTGGACTATGGTATTTGCACTGACCGTTACCGGATGGCTCGCTATAGCGTATTTTATCCGTACACAGGTCGTTATCATCCGTGACAGAGAGTATAATCTGGCATCAAAATGTCTCGGAACCTCTATTTTCCGCATTGCGATGAAGAATATTCTCCCGTTTATGACATCTGTCATTGTTACTCTGGCGGCAACTGAGATTCCGTCCTACATCTCTTACGAGGTGTTCCTGGCTTACATTGGTATGGGACTTTCTGACATGTCTCTGGGAAGACTGATCTATGAGGCTGAGGGTGCCATGCTGACACCGGGATGGGGATTCGAGTTCTGGAGTCCGGTTGTTGTCGCTTCAATCATCACCGTAGTATTATATGTAGTTGGACAGAACCTTGGAGATGCGTCCGACCCGAGAACACATATGTAGGAAGGAAAGCCGCATGGAAGATAAAAAAGTATTATTATCGATTAAGGACTTACAGGTAAAATTCCGTGTCCGCGGCCGTATCCTGACGGCAATCCGGGGCGTAACGCTGGATATTTACGAGAATGAGTCCATTGCTATCGTAGGAGAGTCCGGTGCCGGTAAATCCGTATTCACAAAAGCGTTTGCGGGCATGCTGGACAGCAACGGCTTCATTGACCAGGGAGATATCATTTTCAACGATGCCGAGCTGAGCGATACCGTTGTGCCGCTGAACTCTTATGCGAAAAAGACCATCGCATCCACCTGGGAAAAACTGAATGAGTATTCCAAGCTGGAATATGGTTCAGAAGTATTCCTGAAAATGAAGGCGCTGGAGCAGGAAAAAGAAGAAAAAATGACGCTGAGCGAGGAAGAGCGTGAGAAAGCAGATGCTGAAATCAAGGAACTTGTAATAAAGAGAACCGAACTTTTCAACTATAAGCAGACACTCGATACTTCCAAAGAAAAAGCGAAAATCAAAGAGACATCTGCCGAGATTTCCAGACTGGATGGAGAGATTAAGGCTCTGCAGAAAGCAAAAGAGGAAAAAATCAAGGCACACAAACAGGCTGCCATGAACGATACGGCCTACAAACAGGCGTATGATGCAAAGATGGCAGAGTACAAAAAAGAGTATGCCGGCCTGACAGCAAAAGAAATTACGGACGAGACAAGAAAGAGAAATGAGATTCTTGCCAAAGAGATCTATCTTTCCGTTGGACGTTACAAACTGCGCAAAAAAGTCCGCATGATCAAAAAGCTGCACGAGGCATTCAAAGCTGCAATGGAGCGCGGTGTGGATCTGAACGATGAGCAGAAGCGAAACGGCGTTTTTGACCAGGCTACCTTCCGCGTACGCTATCTGGATGAGACACCGGAGCAGCTCCACGGAACCTGCATCATCAACCTGGCAAAAATCCAGGACCCGAATGACTGGGGCCAGATCCGCGGTAAGAAAATTGCAACCGTATTCCAGGACCCGATGACTTCCCTGAACCCGATCATCACGATCGGAAAACAGATCACTTCTGTTATTATGAAACATCAGGATGTCAGCGAGGTGGAAGCGAGAGCACAGGCGCTTGAGCTGATGGAAAAGGTTGGTATTCCGAACGCAGAGCAGCGTTTCGATGATTATCCGTTCCAGTATTCCGGCGGTATGAGACAGCGTATCGTTATCGCGATTGCACTTTCCTGCCGTCCGAAGATCCTCATCTGCGATGAGCCGACAACTGCGCTGGACGTTACGATTCAGGCACAGATCCTGAAGCTGATCAAGGATCTTCAGAAAGAGTACAACTACACTATCGTGTTTATTACCCACGACCTTGGTGTCGTAGCGAATATCGCAGACCGTGTTGCCGTTCTGTACGCAGGACAGATCATCGAGTTTGCGAACGTAGAAGAGCTATTCTACGATCCGCGCCATCCGTACACCTGGGCGCTGCTTTCTTCCCTGCCGCAGCTTGCGGAGCGGAATACAAAGCTGTTCTCAATTACCGGTACCCCGCCGTCTCTGTATAACAAAATTATCGGAGACCCGTTCGCGCCGCGTAACCAGTACTGTCTGAAAATCGACACACTGGAAGAACCGCCGATGTTCAAGGTAACGGATACCCATTACGCCAAAACCTGGCTGCTGGATCCGAGAGCACCAAAGACGGAGAAGCCGGAGGCAATTCAGAATATTCACGAAAAATTATTAAAAGCATACAACTTGTAAAACCAAGGGGATCAAGGTCGAAAAGCCGACGCAAGCAAAGCTTGCACGAGGGTTTTTGAGTTTGAGACCTGCAAAAACATGAGCAAGTAGCCATTTTTCGGAGAAAAATGAGCGGATTGCGAAAGTTTTTAAGATTGCGAAGCAATCTGGTGTTACAGGAATCAACTAATAGGAGAGTTTGAAAGTGTCTACAAAGCAGGAAAGCAAGACCACTGTTTCGCATCTGCCGGAGCATGGTCCGATTGACGAAAATGGAAGAGAAATCTTACTGCAGGTAAAAAATGTAGATATCACTTTCGGCAAGGGCGATGACGCAGTCAAAGCGGTAAAAAATGCTTCTTTTGACATCTACAAGGGAGAAACCTTCTCCCTCGTAGGCGAGTCCGGTTCCGGAAAGACCACGATCGGCCGTGCGGTCATTCGTGTCAACCCGTGTTCCGCAGGAGAGATCCTGTACAAGGGTGTTAAAATTTCCGGCAAGATTCCGCATTCCCTGGACCGGGAGGTTATCCGAAACATTCAGATGGTATTCCAGGATCCTGCCGCATCGTTAAATGAGCGTGCGACGGTCGATTACATCGTATCCGAGGGTCTTTACAACTTCCATCTGTACGAGAACGAGGCAGACCGTGTGAAAAAGGTAGAGAACATGATCAACGAAGTTGGTCTTCTGCCGGAGCACCTGACCCGTTACCCACATGAGTTCTCCGGCGGACAGCGCCAGCGTATCGGTCTGGCCCGTGCCATGGTTATGGAGCCGGAGCTGGTTGTAGCCGATGAGCCGATCTCCGCACTGGACGTATCGATCCGTGCCCAGGTCCTCAATCTGCTGAAGAAATTCCAGAGAGAAAAACAGGTTACTTATCTGTTTATCGCCCATGACCTTTCCATCGTACGGTTCATTTCCGACCGTATCGGTGTTATCTACAAAGGAAATATCGTAGAGGTTGCGGACGCAGAGGAGCTGTTCAACTTCCCGCTGCATCCATACACCCATTCCCTGATCTCTGCGATCCCGATTCCGGATCCGCAGCTTGAGAAGAACAAAGTGCTGTACACCTACGATCCGTCCATTCACGATTATTCCGTGGACAAACCGGAGTTCGTGGATATCGGACACAACCACTTTGTATACGGAAACAAGAAAGAGATCGAAGAGTACAAGGCACTCCGTGAAAAGGGAGAGCCGCTGCAGCCGATCACCATCAGAAAGCCTGGCGAGAAAGTAAAAGAGGAGGACCACGAGGTTCATTTCTCCAAGGCAGAAGATGAGTTCCTGAAAACTCCGCTTCACGATACCGGAAGCATCTGGTACAAAGTGCTGTCGTTCTTCCTTCCGATCATCGGTATTATTGCAGCTTGTGTTTACAAAAAGAAACAGTACTATCACAACTACAAAGCATGCAAGCAGGGCGCGCTGTACGGATTTGCCGTACTGGCCGTGATTCTCCTGATCTTTATCATTGCATTGATATTGGTTGTCCTATAGCAGACTGTGAAAAGCAAAGCAGTGTCAGAATCGAAAGTCTTTTGATTCCGGCGCTGCTTTTTTTTGTGCCGTTTTACTTGACGGGAGACATGTTTTCTGGGACAATAAAACACAGTGCGAATGAAGGGGAGAACTTAAAGTAAGAGGAGTAAAAGAATGGGAAGAACAGTAAAAGATCCAAACAGACGGCAGCCGAAGCCGGTGCAGAAAGTTCAGCTCTCTGAAAAGAATGTCGGACGGCGCATCGTGCTTGTGGTACTGTTTCTGGCGATCGGATCCGGTTTTCTGGTGTATGGTTTTATGAATTTTCTGCGCGGCGATTCCGGCTGGCGCGAAATCAGCGTGAAGGCGGGCTCGGAGCTGAACTGCAGCGAGGATTTCACACTGAAATATAATGTCGGTGCAGGCGGCGTATCGGCGGGCGGGGAGGCAAAGGCACTCTCGCTGATTTATACCGATGCGGCGGTGAAGGGCTACCGGCTTTTCAATATCGACGAGAGTTTCGATGATGTGACAAACCTGTACGATATCAACCAGCATCCAAACGAAGTTATGACGGTAGATCCGGTTTTGTACGATGCCCTGAAAAAAGTATCCGATGCCAACTGCCGGGAAATCTATCTGGGACCGCTGTACGCGTCACTGGAAAATCTCTGCATGAGCAATGATGATGCGGCCGCAGCACAGTTCGATCCGGAGAAGGATGATGATGCGGCAGAGGAAGCGGCAGCCGTCGCAGCCTTTGCGCAGAACCCGGATGACATTTCCATGGAATTCCCGGGAGAAAACCAGGTCTGCCTGCATGTGTCGGATGCGTATCAGGCATATGCCGCAGAGATGGGCTACACGGCGTATCTCGACTTTTTCTGGATGAAAAATGCTTTTTTGATTGACTATCTGGCGGACACGATCCGCGGCGAGGGCTATCAGCTCGGCATTATTTCCAGCAAGGACGGATTTGTGCGCTGTCTCGATGAAACAGGGGAAAAAGAGTACCAGTACCCGCTGTACCATCTTTCCGGGAATGAAATTCAGTCACATGGAACGATGATGTACGAGGGACCGAAAAGCATCGTATTTTTCCACGCTTACCAGGCGGGCAGTCCCGATACGTACCGCTATTACCAGTATCAGGACGGAACGATGCGCACGCCGTATCTTAGCGCGTCAGACGGAAAAGACCACACGGCAGCATCAGAACTGATCGTCTATTCTGGTGAATATGGCTGTGCTGATACGCTGCTTGCAGCATTTTTCGATTATCAGGCCGAATCGCTTTCCGGGGAGCTCCTGAAAACACTGGCTTCACAGAAAATTTACAGCGTCTGGTTTGAGAACAATGAGATTCAGACCACAGACGGAAAGTTTTCCGTGACAGCGGTGAATAAATAAAAAACAGAATAAAAAAACAAACCAGATTTGCATTGTACAATCGCGGTTAGGATGGTAGAATAAAATCAGAGTTTGAAAAATCATTTCCACAATCTGCAAGCCCCACTTCGCGATCTGTTTTGACCTTATCCGGTTGCTGCAGACCGTTTGGGCTGAAAATGGGACTCGCAGCTCACGAAAAGCTTTTTTCAAACACGCTCTGGCATGAATGAGTGCTTTTTTATGCGATTTTGTATGGGGGAAGCAGCAGCGAGAGCACGTAAAATAAAAAAGGAGGGGTTATAATTTTGAAAATGGAAGAAAAATTATACGATTATATGGATTGGGCGGAAATAGAAGCCGTGGTCTATTCCGAGGAAAATCATCCAAGAGACATCTTGGGACCGCGCGTAACGGAGGATGGTATTTTGATTCAGGCGTTTTTCCCGGGTGCAACCCGTGCAGCCGTACATACGATCCGCGACGGAAAACAGACCGAGATGGTTTGCGAGGATGAGGCGGGATTTTTCGCTGTGCTGCTTCCAGGAAAGAAAATTCCGTCCTATACGCTGATCTACTGGGACGGCGACGGAAACCAGATGGAGCATTACGATCCGTACGCCTATCCGATGCAGTTCACCGAGCAGGAACAGAAACAGTTTGAAAACGGCATCTGTTATTCCATCTATGAGAAGCTGGGTGCACACCCGGTAAAAATCGACGGCGTCAGTGGTGTTTACTTCGCAGTCTGGGCACCGAATGCGATCCGTGTCAGCGTTGTCGGAAACTTCAATAACTGGGACGGAAGAGCATATCAGATGAATCTTCTGGAGTCCGGGATCTACGAACTCTTTATCCCCGGTGTTCGCGCGGGCGACATCTATAAATATGAAATTAAGGCAAAGGGCGGTCTGACGTATCTGAAATCGGATCCATACGCGAATGCAGCACAGCTGCGTCCGAACAATGCGAGTGTTGTGGTTGATCTTGGAAAATATGCCTGGCAGGATGAGAACTGGATGAAGAAGCGTGGTGTCACACAGGGCGACAAAGCGCCGATTTCTGTTTATGAAGTGCATCTTGGCTCCTGGAAAAAACCGGACGATGGCCGTGAATTTTATAACTACCGTGAGATCGCTCCGATGCTGGCTTCTTATGTGAAAGAGCTCGGCTACACCCATGTAGAACTGATGCCAGTGATGGAGCATCCTCTTGACGAGTCCTGGGGGTATCAGGTAACGGGCTATTACGCACCGACAGCACGTTACGGAACGCCGGATGACTTCCGCTATTTTATGGATACGATGCATCAGAATGACATTGGTGTCATTCTCGACTGGGTACCGGCACACTTCCCACGTGATACTTTCGGACTTTCTGCTTTTGACGGTACATGCCTGTACGAGCATTTCGATCCAAGACAGGGATCCCATCCACACTGGGGCACGCTGATTTACAATTACGGCAGACCGGAAGTGAAGAACTTCCTGATCGCCAATGCTCTTTTCTGGGCCAAAGAGTATCATGCCGACGGAATCCGTATGGATGCGGTTGCTTCGATGCTGTATCTTGATTATGGCAAGCAGGACGGGGAGTGGGTCGCAAATATCTACGGCGGAAATGAGAACCTTGAGGCGATCGAATTTTTAAAACATCTGAACTCCATCTTCAAAAAAGAGTTCCCGGATGCGCTTCTGATTGCAGAGGAATCGACCGCATGGCCGAAGGTGACGGGAGACCTAGACGACGAAGGCCTTGGCTTCGACTACAAGTGGAACATGGGCTGGATGAATGATTTTACGGAATATATGAAAAACGATCCGGTATACCGCGGGGCACATCACGATCAGCTGACTTTTTCTATGGTATATGCATACTCGGAGAAATTCATGCTGAGTCTGTCGCACGATGAAGTGGTTCATCTGAAGGGATCCATGTATACCAAAATGCCGGGTACACCGGAGCAGAAAATGGCAAATCTTCGTCTGGCGTACGCTTATCAGATGGTGCATCCCGGAAAGAAGCTTCTGTTTATGGGACAGGAATTCGGACAGGAAAAAGAGTGGAATGAGAAACAGTCCCTGTCCTGGGAGCTTCTTGAGGACAAGGAACATCTGCAGTTAAAGAACTATATGGCAGCACTGCATGCGTTTTACAAGGCAAATCCGGCACTGTATCAGCTTGACGAAAAGCCGGAGGGCTTTGAGTGGATCAATGGCATGGAGTGGGAAAAGAATCTTCTGATCTTCCTTCGCAGAACAAGGAAGAAAGAAGATACGCTGCTTGTCGTATGCAACTTCTCGAATGTCGAGTACGATGATTTCCGCATTGGTGTGCCGTATCCAGGAAAGTACAAAGAGATGTTCAACAGCGATGCGGAAAGCTATGGCGGAACAGGCGTCGGAAATCCACGCGTGAAAATGTCGAAAAAAACAGAGTGCGACGAGCGGAAAAACTCGATTACCGTAAAACTCGCACCGCTTTCTGTTCAGGTATTTTCTTATACGAAGCCGGAGACGGGCGCTGCAAGCAATAAGAGCGCAAAGGCAAAAACTGCAGCGAAAGCGGCAGCAGAGAAGAAAACCGGAAAGAAGGGAAAACCGGCTGGAAAAACGGAAGAAGCAGTAAAAGCAGTAAAAGCAAAGAAAACAACAAAGACTGCCCAAAAAGCAGAGAAAAAGGTATCGGAAAAAACGGTGAAAACCGCAGAGAAAAAGCAGGGAACTACGACTGCGACAGAGAAGGTGGAGAAAGCCGTAAAGCAGGCGATTGATAGCAAACCGGTGAAAACGGTAGAGCAGACGGTGGACAAGCTGGTGAAAGCCGGAAAATCCGCAGCGGCAGAGGCAGCAAAAGCCGTGGAAAAATACCGCGCAGCCGCCGATCCGGAAAAGAAGCCGGCTACAAAGCCGGAAACAAAGCCGGAAACCAAGTCGGAAGCAAAATCAGAGGCAAAACCAGAGACAAAAACGAAAAAAAGCACAGGCATGAGTGAACTCGGCGAGGAGCTGCAGAGAAAATTCGAGACAGAGGAGAGATAACACATGGTGAATCTGACAGCGGCGGAACGCGTCTATGAATACTGGATCGACAAGGCCTCTTCGGCTGCCGATCTGGTGCTGAAGATCGTGTTTGCGGTAATTCTGTTTCTGGTTGCACGCAAACTGATCCTGTGGCTCTGTGGTCTGATCCGGAAAAACATGCGGCGTTTTCACACGGAGGAGGCGGTGGTCAGTTTCACCGTTTCCATGGTGAAATACAGTCTGAACACGCTGCTGGTGCTGACCATTATCGTTCAGCTCGGTATCGTATCCGAAGCGTCGATCGCAGCAGCCATCGCCTCCGCCGGCGTTGCCGTATCCCTGGCACTGCAGGGCGGCCTCTCAAACTTTGCAGGCGGCGTGATGATTCTGCTGCTGAAACCATTTAAGGTCGGTGACTACATCATTTTTCCGGGCGAAGGTCAGGAGGGAACGGTTAAGAAGATTGAGATGTATTATACGACAATCAACAGCATCGACAACCGTACCATCATGATCCCGAACGCTAATCTGACGAACCACACCATCATCAACGTGACGGCGATGGACCGGAGAAAGCTGGAGATCAAAGTCGGCATTTCTTATGAGTCCGATATCAAAAAAGCGAAGGACATCCTGCGCCGCCTCGTTGAGGAGGAGCCGCATTTTCAGTCGGAGGAACAGCAGTTTTTCGTAGATGAGCTGGGCGAGAGCGCGATTACGGTCGGTCTCCGCGCCTGGGTCGCAACGGAAAATTACTGGCCGGTCAAATGGAAAATGAATGAGCGCATCAAAGAAGAGTTTGACGCGGCGGGAATTTCCATCCCGTATAACCAGCTCGATGTCCACATCTGTCCGGAACCGGCGAACAAAAAAGCCGGAAAAGGCGATAAATAAAGGATATTTTGAAAATTAACCCTTGCAATTGCACGGAAAAGGTGCTATAGTAAAGTTGTTAATAAGTGACTGTTAAGGAGTGGACGATTTCGTCCACTCTTTCTTGTGTACAGGGAAATGAAAGAATTTTTCGAAAGTTTCCCTGAATCAAAAAGGTGGTGAGGATTTGAGCAGAAGAGAAGAATACGAACAGAAGGCAGAAGAACTGATCACTCCGATTGTAGAAGCCAATGGTTTTGAACTGGTGGATGTGGAGTATGTCAAAGAGGGCGGTACCTGGTATCTGCGTGCTTACATCGACAAAGAAGGCGGAATCACCGTGGATGACTGCGAAATCGTCAGCCGTGCATTTTCTGACCGGCTGGACGCAGAGGACTTTATCGATGACGCCTATATCATGGAGGTCAGCTCCCCGGGCCTTGGACGTCCGCTGAAAAAAGAGAAAGACTACAGGAGAAGCATGGGAAAAGAGCTGGAAATCCGGACATACCGTGCGATCGAGAGAAACCGGGAATTTTACGGAATACTCACCGCATATGATGATAACAGTGTGACCATTTTGGAGGAGGACGGAACAGAGCGCGTCTTCCAGAAAAGCGATATTGCATTGATCCGTTTAGCATTTGATTTCTAAACAGACGCAGATACAGGAGGAAAAGAGAAAAATGAATACAGAATTAATGGAGGCCCTTGAAGTTCTTGAGAAAGAGAAGAATATCAGCAAAGATACCCTGCTTGAGGCAATTGAGCAGTCGCTGATCCAGGCCTGTAAAAACCATTTTGGCAAAGCAGATAATGTAAAGGTAAGCATCAACGCCCAGACTGGTGATTTCAAAGTCGTAGCAGAGAAAACCGTTGTTGATCTGGTACAGGATCCGATCATGGAGATCGCCCTTTCCGATGCAAAACGTGCAGACTCCCGCTATGAACTCGGCGATATCGTTCCGGTAGAAATCAAATCCAAAGAGTTCGGCCGTATTGCAACCCAGAATGCCAAAAACGTCATTCTTCAGAAGATCCGTGAGGAAGAGCGTAAAGTTCTGTTTGATCAGTACTTCGAGAAAGAGCACGATGTGGTTACCGGTGTGGTACAGCGCTATGTAGGACGCAACGTCAGCATCAACCTCGGTAAAGTAGACGCTCTTCTGACCGAGAACGAGCAGGTCAAAGGCGAGAAATTTGAGCCGACCCAGCGTGTGAAAGTATACGTTCTGGAAGTAAAGAATACAACCAAGGGACCGAAGGTTATGGTATCCCGTACCCATCCGGAACTCGTAAAACGTCTCTTTGAGTCTGAGGTTTCCGAGGTTGCGGAAGGCATCGTAGAGATCAAGAGCATTGCCCGTGAGGCGGGAAGCCGTACAAAAATGGCAGTATGGTCCAACGATCCGAATGTCGATGCAGTCGGCGCATGCGTCGGTATGAACGGAAGTCGTGTCAACGCGGTTGTCAACGAGCTGAACGGCGAGAAGATCGACATCATCACATGGGATGAGAACCCGGCACTCCTGATCGAGAACGCACTGAGCCCGGCAAAAGTTATTTCCGTTATGGCAGACCCGGATGAGAAGACCGCAAAAGTAATCGTTCCGGATTACCAGCTTTCCCTTGCCATCGGTAAAGAGGGACAGAACGCAAGACTTGCCGCACGTCTGACCGGGTTCAAGATTGACATCAAGAGCGAGACCCAGGCACGCGAGGCAGGAGACTTCGACTACGTAGAAGAAGAGGAATACGAGGAAGAGGGCAATTACGATGAGTCCGCAGCAGAGGAGGAAACCATCTCTGCAGAAGAAAACTTCGACGAGAATGATGTAGAAACAGCAGAGAAAGCCGGAGACGAAGAGTAATTAAAATAAAAACAAAGGCGGGATGAGCATTTGAGTACAGTTCGTAAAGTGCCGCTGCGTAAATGCATTGGCTGCAATGAAATGAAAAACAAAAAAGAAATGATCCGCGTGGTGAAAACCACCGAAGGAACGATTGTTCCGGACACAACCGGAAGAATGAACGGACGCGGTGCTTATGTCTGCTCTCTGGAATGTCTGGGGAAAGCAATGAAAAACAAAGGACTTTCCCGTTCTCTGAAGGCAGAAATTCCATCAGAGGTTTATGAGCAGTTAAAGGAGGCATTTGCGAAGATTGAACAGTCAAAGTAAAGGATTATCCATGCTGGGCCTTGCCATGAAGGCGGGTAAGGTATCGAGCGGCGAATTTGCGACCGAGCAGGCCGTAAAGAGCGGCAGCGCATACCTTGTCATTCTGGCGGAAACGGCGTCGGCCAATACACAGAAGAAATTTCGCAATATGTGTGCATACTATAAAGTGCCATGCATTCTTTTTGGGGACAAAGAGCAGCTTGGAAGAGCCATCGGAAGAGAATACCGTTCTTCCCTTGCCGTATGTGAAGCGCATTTTGCAGAAAAAATAGCAGCATTGTTGGCAGAAGCGTAAGGCGTAAGGCCGGAAAGGTCGGTGGATGGATGCAGGAAACACGAAAACCGCAGAAAGAGGAGAAAAGATCATTGGAAAAGAAAGATACAGAAAATATGGAAATGAAGAAACCGGAAGAGCAGGCAAAACCGAAGAAAAAGAAAATTATTTCCGTTGTGCGTCCGCAGAACGCAACAAGTAAAGAAGCAAAAGAGTTCACAAAGAACCAGGGACAGAAAAAAGACCGCCCGTCCCGCGGAAACGGCCGTCCGGAAGGAAACCGCAATGGAAACGGAAGAAGCGAGGACCGTCCGAACCGTGGAAACGGAAACGGCGGAAATGGAGATCGTCCGAACCGCAATGGAGACCGTCCGCAGGGAGAGCGCCGTTTCAACAATAACGGAGACCGTCCGAACCGCAATGGAGACCGTCCGCAGGGAGAGCGCCGCTTCAACAATAACGGAGACCGCCCGAACCGCAGCGGAGACCGTCCGCAGGGAGAACGCCGCTTCGGCGGAAACAATGGAGACCGCCCGAACCGCAGCGGAGACCGTCCGGGAGGAGACCGCAATAACGGCGGAAGAAATGGAAACGGTGAGAGAAGCGGAAGACCATTCGGTGAGCGTTCCGCACGTCCAAACGGAGGCAGACCGGGAAATAATGGCGGAAGACCGTTCGCAGGAAAGGATGATGATTCCCAGAATCAGAACCGCCGTCCGGGAGGAGACCGCCGCAGAACCGAGCATAAGAGCTCTGCAGGCGATACAATGAGCCTTGGCATCAAGAAGCCAGGCCGTGATACAGGAAGAAAAGAAAAAGACAAAAACAAAGATTCTTTAAGGGAAAATAAATTCAGTGAAGACAGAGGAAGAGGCGGAAACCGTCCGAACCAGGGACATCATCAGCAGTCCAGACTCCCGAAAGCGCTCCAGAAACCGGTCAACAAACCGAAACAGGAAGCTCCGAAGGATGAGGTAAAGGAGATTACCCTGCCGGAGAAAATGACCATCCGCGAGCTGGCTGAGAAGATGAAAATGCAGCCGGCAGTCATCGTAAAGAAACTGTTCATGGAAGGAACGATGGTTACCGTAAACCATGAGATCGATTTCGAAAAAGCACAGGAAATCGCGCTTGATTATAACATCATCGCTGAGCCGGAAGAGAAAGTCGATGTGATCGAAGAGCTCTTAAAAGAGGACGAAGAGGATGAAAAAGACATGGTTCCGCGTCCGCCGGTAGTCTGCGTTATGGGACACGTTGACCACGGTAAAACATCTCTTCTGGACTGCATCCGGAACACCCATGTCACCGACCGCGAGGCTGGCGGTATTACCCAGCACATCGGTGCATACACCGTTTCGATCAACAAACAGAAGATTACGTTCCTCGATACCCCAGGACATGAGGCATTCACCGCTATGCGTATGCGTGGAGCCAATGCAACGGATATCGCCATTCTCGTTGTCGCAGCAGACGACGGTGTGATGCCGCAGACCGTTGAGGCAATCAACCATGCAAAAGCAGCCGGCGTTGAGATCATCGTTGCGATCAATAAGATCGATAAACCAGGCGCAAACGTAGAGCGTGTAAAACAGGAGCTCTCCGAGTACGAACTGATTCCGGAGGACTGGGGCGGAAGCACCGTATTCGTTCCGGTATCTGCAAAGAACAACGAAGGTATCGACGATCTGCTTGAGATGATCCTTCTGACTTCCGAAGTGCTCGAGCTGAAAGCAAACCCGAACCGGAAAGCAAGAGGTCTTGTCATCGAGGCTGAGCTGGATAAAGGAAAAGGACCGGTTGCTACCATTCTGGTACAGAAAGGTACCCTGCATGTCGGCGATTACATCGCAGCAGGCGCATGCTCCGGTAAAGTCCGTGCGATGATGGATGATAAGGGACGCCGCGTCAAAGAGGCAGGCCCGTCTACTCCGGTTGAGATCCTCGGACTTTCCGATGTTCCAAACGCAGGAGAGATCCTCGTTCAGACCGATAACGATAAAGAAGCAAAGAACTTCGCAGCAACCTTCGTGGCAGAGAACAAGAAGAACCTGCTTGAGGAGACAAAAGCGAAGATGTCCCTGGATGATCTGTTCAACCAGATTCAGGAGGGTAACTTAAAAGAACTGGCACTCGTTGTCAAAGCCGATGTACAGGGATCTGTCGAGGCAGTAAAACAGAGTCTTGTCAAACTCTCCAACGAGGAAGTTGCCGTACGCGTCATCCACGGCGGTGTCGGTGCGATCAACGAGTCCGACGTTATGCTGGCAACCGCATCTTCCGCCATCATTATCGGATTTAACGTACGCCCGGATGCGAACGCAAAATCCATGGCAGAGCAGAACGGCGTAGACATCCGTCTGTACCGTGTCATCTACCAGGCAATTGAGGATGTTGAGGCAGCCATGAAGGGTATGCTTGAGCCGGTTTACGAAGAGAAAGTTATCGGCCATGCCGAGGTACGTCAGCTCTTCAAGGCATCCGGTGTCGGAACGATCGCCGGAAGCTATGTACTGGACGGAACGTTCCAGAGAGGCTGCAAAGTTCGAATCAGCCGCGAAGGAAACCAGATCTTCGAAGGAAATCTGGCATCCCTCAAACGTTTCAAAGACGATGTCAAAGAAGTGCGCTCCGGCTATGAGTGCGGTCTTGTATTTGAAGGATTCAACGATCTTCAGGAGTTCGATCAGGTCGAGGCTTATATCATGGTAGAAGTGCCGAGATAGAAATGAGGAATTAAGTTGAGAAAAAACAGTATTAAAAACACCAGGATCAACGGGGAAGTACAGAAAGAGCTTTCCAACATCATCCGGAACGAGATCAAGGATCCGCGCATCGGAATGATGACCTCTGTCACAGCGGCAGAGGTAGCGCCGGATCTGAAGACGTGTAAAGTATATATCAGCGTGTTTGGCGATGATGAGGCGAAGAAAGAAACCATCCGCGGCTTAAAGAGCGCGGAGGGCTTCATCCGCCGTATGCTGGCCAAGACCATTAACCTCCGCAATACACCGGAGCTGACCTTTGTCCTGGATGAGTCGATTGAATATGGCGTTACGATGTCGAAACTGATTGATGAAGTAACACACAAAGAAGACAAAAAGGATGAGGAAAATGAAGAAAATTGATGAAATTCTAAACGGAGTCTCCTGCATGGCCATCGCCGGACACGTTCGTCCGGACGGTGACTGCATCGGTTCCTGCCTGGGATTATACCAGTATCTTCGCGACAATCGGCCGGAGATTCAGGCAGATGTCTATCTTGAGGATCCACGGCCGGAATATTCCTATCTTCCGGGCTTTTCTGAGGTAAAGACAAGCTGTGAAGAGAAAGCGTACGACCTTGTGGTCCTTCTGGATGTATCCAGCGAGGACCGCATCGGCGTTGCCGCACCGCTTCTTGCAAAAGCGGGAAAGACGATCTGCATCGATCACCATGTGACGAATACAGAATATTGCGAAATCAATCACGTAGAGCCGGATGCAAGCTCTGCCTGCGAGGTGCTGTTCGGACTTCTGGAGGAAGAAAAGATCTCCGAGCCGTGCGCCGAGGCGCTGTACACCGGTATTGTGACCGATTCCGGCGTATTCCAGTACAGCAGCACCTCTCCGCACACGATGCGGGTTGCGGCCGCTCTGATGGAAAAGGGAGTTCCGTTTACCAGAATCATCGAGGATGCATTCTTCAAGAAAACATACGTACAGAATCAGATTATGGGACGCACGCTGACAGAGAGCATCATGCTTCTCGACAAGCAGTGTATTGTCGGTATCGTGCGGAAGAAGGTCATGGACTTCTATGGCCTGACACCGGGAGATATGGACGGCATTGTCATCCAGTTAAAAAATACAGAAGGCGTTCACGTAGCGATCTTCCTGTATGAGCTGGAGCCGCAGGTCTTCAAAGTAAGCCTCCGCTCCGACGAGCTGGTTGATGTGAGCAAAATCGCAGCCGTATTCGGCGGCGGCGGCCATATCCGTGCGGCTGGCTGCACGATGTCAGGTTCTCCGTATGATGTAATCAACAATCTGACTCTGTATATCGAAAAACAGCTTCTTGCAGAAGAGGAAGAAGAGACGACAGAGGAAGAAGCATAAACAGGAAACAGCCGGGCGCAGAAAATATATCCACGCCCGGTTTTCTTGTGAAAAAGAGGGAGACAAAACAACATGATAAACGGAGTTCTGAACGTATGGAAAGAGGCGGGATTTACGTCGCATGACGTGGTTGCGAAGCTGCGCGGCATCCTGCACCAGAAAAAAATCGGCCACACCGGAACCCTAGACCCGGATGCGACAGGCGTGCTTCCGGTCTGCCTTGGAAAGGGAACGCGTCTCTGCGATATGCTGACCGATGAAACGAAGACGTATGAAGCGCTGCTTCACCTTGGAATCGCAACGGATACGCAGGACATGAGCGGAACCGTGACAGCAGAAGCGCCAGTGACCGTGACGGAAGAAGAGGTGCGGGACTGCATCGCCTCGTTTGTCGGGGAGCAGCAGCAGGTGCCGCCGATGTATTCCGCGCTGAAGGTTAATGGAAAGAAACTCTACGAGCTGGCGCGGGAAGGCATCGAGATCGAGCGGAAGGCCCGCACGGTGCACTTTTACGAGATCAGCATTCTGGAAGTGAAGCTTCCGCTGGTGCGCATGGAGGTAACGTGTTCGAAGGGAACGTATATCCGCACCCTGTGCCACGATATCGGCGAAAAACTGGGCTGCCACGGATGTATGGAGCAGCTGATCCGCACGAGAGTCGGCCAGTTTGACCGAAACGGAGCGCACACGCTTGACGAGATCGCAGCGATTGTCGGTGAGGGCCGCCTTTCGGAGATCCTCGTGCCGGTCGATGAAATGTTTGCCGCGCTGCGCAGCTTTGCGACAGCGGACGATCATGCGAAAAAGCTTGCGGAAAACGGAAATCCGCTGAAACCGGCGCAGATCCGCGAAATCGGGGAAACTGCTTCCGGCGGGGACTTCGCAGAAGACGAGGAGTTCCGCCTTTATCTCGATGACGGAACGTTTGTCGGTATTTATCAATACAGACCATCACAAAACTTAACCAGACCGGTCAAGTTATTTCTGGAGAGAACATGAGATATCTAACAAAAACACTGGATTTTGACAGCAGAGGGGACAGCGTTGTAACCCTGGGAAAATTTGACGGCCTCCACCGGGGGCATATGCTTCTGATCCGCCGTGTCCTTGCAATCGGCAGAACGGAAGGACTGGAAACGGTTGTGTTTACGTTTGACGTGCCGCCGCAGTCGAAAGTGCAGCATGTCAAGCCGCATCAGCTGCTGACGAATGAGGAGAGAAGAGCCCGCCTCGAACAGCTTGGCATGGACTGCCTTGTGGAATGCCCGTTTGTGGATGAAGTGATGCACATGACGCCGGAAGCCTTTATCAAAGAGATTCTGGTGGATAAGCTGCACGCGAAAAAAGTTGTTGTGGGAAAGGATTTCGGTTTTGGCTACAAGAGAAGCGGCACAGCCGAAATGCTGAAAGAAATGGGCCCGTCCCTTGGTTTTGAAACCGAGATCATCGAAAAAGCAGAGGAAAACGGCCGCGAGATCAGCAGCACCTGGGCACGGGAAGAGCTGGAACAGGGCAATATGGAAGCCGTGAGCGGTCTGCTCGGCTACGATTACGCGGTTCACGGCGAGATTGTTCACGGTCATGCACTCGGCAGAACGATCGGCGTGCCGACCATCAATCAGATCCCGCCGGCAGAAAAGCTGCTTCCGCCGTTCGGCGTCTACGTTTCCGAGGTGAAAATCGAAGGAAAAATTTATTACGGTATCACAAACATCGGTGTTAAGCCGACGGTACAGGAAAAATTTACCGGCGTGGAGACGAATCTTTTTGACTGCAGCAAGGATCTCTATGGAAAACAGGCGGAGGTTTCTCTGTTAAAATTCCTGCGCCCGGAGCAGAAATTTGTTTCGATCGACGCGCTGAAAAACCAGCTCGATCATGATGTTGCGGCAGGAAAAAAATATGTAGAAAAAAAGTTCGCTCAGCAGTGAAACACTCGCTGTTTCGCTGCGTAAGAAAGTGATTCAGGTGTGGGCAGCTCTCCTTTTGCGAAGCAAAACTTAAAATGAGAGCTGCGAAAGTTACAGTTCGGAGAACTGTAACTACGTGAAAATTCATCGCGAAAACATCTGATTTTAGTATTTACAATTCGAAAAGCGTATGCTATACTAATCGAGTATGCGGGACAAAAAAGATCCCCGGACCCTGATTCAGAGGCAGGACACTCCGACCACTTCTTAGTCAGCGGTGCAATCAAAATAACAGGAGGAATTTAAAATGATTTCGAAAGAAAAAAAACAGGCAATCATCAAAGAGTATGCAAGAACTGAGGGAGATACAGGATCACCGGAAGTACAGGTAGCTGTTCTTACCGCAAGAATCGAGGAGCTCACCGAGCATCTGAAAGTTCACCACAAAGATCATCACTCCAGAAGAGGTCTTCTGAAAATGGTTGGTCAGAGACGTGGTCTGCTTGACTACTTAAAGAAAACTGATATTGAAAGATACCGTGCTTTAATCGAGAAGTTAGGAATCAGAAAATAATCAGCTTGGAACAACGGGCGGGATACATTTTCCGCCCGTTTCTTTGCTTGTAAGATCAAAGACGCAAACGACATGGAGCCATTCTGAGCTGCATTGCATCCGTAAGAAGCTGCCAGTGGCAGGTTCTGGAGGTGCAGGAATTTTATCCGAGACCACTGAAAAACACATTGAAAAGCTGCATCCTGTCCGTATTCCGGTGTGCTTTTCAGTTGTTTCGGAAATTCTGCTCAGAAGAAAAAAAGGAGATTATTTATGTACAAGAGTTTTTCTATGGAACTGGCAGGCAGAACCCTGACCGTAGACGTAGGCCGTGTAGCAAAACAGGCAAACGGCGCAGCATTTATGCATTATGGCGATACTGTAGTTCTTTCTACAGCAACCGCATCTGAGAAACCGCGTGACGGCATCGACTTCTTCCCATTAAGCGTTGAGTACGAAGAGAAGATGTACGCCGTTGGAAAAATCCCGGGCGGATTCAACAAAAGAGAAGGAAAAGCAAGCGAGCACGCAATTCTGACCAGCCGTGTCATTGACCGTCCGATGCGTCCGCTGTTCCCAAAAGATTACCGCAACGATGTTACCTTAAACAACATGGTAATGTCTGTTGATCCGGATTGCGATCCGGAAGTAGTTGCAATGCTGGGTTCCGCAATCGCAACCTGCATTTCCGACATCCCGTTTGACGGCCCGTGTGCCATGACCCAGATTGGCATGATCGACGGCGAGTTCATTGTAAACCCGACTCTCGCACAGAAAGCCGTATCCGACCTGAAACTGACCGTAGCTTCCACCAGAGAGAAAGTCATCATGATCGAAGCCGGAGCAAAAGAGATTCCGGAAGCAAAAATGATCGACGCCATCTACAAAGCACACGAAGTAAACCAGGAAATCATCAAATTCATCGACAGCATCGTAGCAGAGGTTGGAAAACCGAAACACGCTTATGAGAGCTGCGCTATTCCGGAAGAGCTGTTTGCAGCGATCAAAGAGATCGTTCCTCCGGCCGAGATGGAAGAGGCTGTTTTCAGCGATGACAAACAGACAAGAGAAGAAAACATCCGTGTCATCACCGAGAAACTCGAGGAGGCATTTGCCGACAACGAAGAGTGGCTGGCAGTATTAGGCGAGGCTGTTTACCAGTATCAGAAAAAGACCGTTCGTAAGATGATCTTAAAAGACCACAAACGTCCGGACGGCCGTGCGATCACAGAAATCCGTCCTCTGGCAGCAGAGGTTGACATTATCCCGCGTGTTCATGGTTCCGCTATGTTCACCCGTGGACAGACTCAGATCTGCAACGTAACAACACTGGCTCCGCTTTCCGAAGCACAGAAACTGGACGGACTGGATGAGTTCGAGACCTCCAAACGTTACATGCATCAGTACAACTTCCCATCCTACTCTGTAGGTGAGACAAAACCGTCCCGCGGACCGGGACGCCGTGAGATCGGCCATGGTGCTCTGGCAGAACGTGCCCTGGTTCCGGTACTTCCGACCGAGGAAGAGTTCCCGTACGCAATCCGTACCGTATCCGAGACCTTCGAGTCTAACGGTTCTACTTCCCAGGCAAGTATCTGTGCATCCACCATGTCTCTGATGGCTGCCGGTGTACCGATCAAAAAACCGGTTGCAGGTATCTCCTGCGGTCTGGTAACAGGCGAGACCGATGATGATTACCTCGTACTGACCGATATCCAGGGTCTCGAAGACTTCTTCGGTGACATGGACTTTAAGGTAGCTGGTACCCACGACGGAATCACTGCAATCCAGATGGATATCAAGATCCATGGACTGACCCGTCAGATCGTAGAAGAGGCGATTGCCAGAACGAAACAGGCAAGAGAGTACATCCTGACCGAGGTTATGGAGAAAGCGATCGCAGAGCCGCGTAAGACGGTCGGCGAGTTCGCTCCGAAGATCATCCAGATGATGATCGACCCGCAGAAGATCGGTGAAGTTGTCGGCCAGAGAGGAAAGACCATCAACGCCATCATCGATGAGACCGGCGTAAAGATCGACATCACAGATGACGGTGCAGTTTCCATCTGCGGAACCGAGCAGGCTATGATGGATCAGGCAAAGAAATATATCGAGATCATCGCAAGCGACTTTACCGAGGGACAGATCCTGACCGGAAAAGTTGTCAGCATCAAAGACTTCGGTGCTTTCCTTGAGTTCGCACCTGGAAAAGAAGGTCTGGTACACATCTCCAAACTTGCCAAACAGCGTGTTGAGAAAGTAGAAGACGTTGTCAGCCTTGGCGATGTTGTAAAAGTAGTCTGCATGGGCAAAGATAAAATGGGCCGTGTAAGCTTCAGTATCAAGGATGTTCCGGCAGACGCGAAATAAATAGATCTGCCAGACGATAAAGAGCGGGGAACACAGAAAAAGGGATCTGCAAAACGGTTCGTTTTTCTGTGTTTTCTTATGTCCAATAGGAGTGAAAGCTATGAGATACCATAATATAACGAAAGACGATATGCTGAACGGAGACGGCCTGCGCGTCGTGCTCTGGGTCGCCGGATGCGGTCATCACTGCAAGGGATGTCAGAATCCGATTACCTGGGATCCAAATGGCGGCATCCCGTTTGATGACGCGGCAAAGGCAGAAATTTTTGAACAGCTGGACAAGGACTACATTTCCGGCATCACCTTCTCCGGCGGAGATCCGCTGTATGAGGCAAACCGGGCGGATGTGACGGCTCTGGCAAAAGAGATCAAGGAAAGATATCCGAAAAAAGATATCTGGGTTTACACCGGATATGAGTGGGAATCCGTCTGTGATCTGGAACTGATGGATTACACGGACGTGGTTGTGGACGGTCGCTTTATTCTTGCCCAGAGGGACGTTACCCTGGAATGGAAGGGTAGCCCGAATCAGAGAGTTATTGATGTGAAAAAGACGAGAGCACGCGGCGAAGTCGTACTGTTCGGCGAAAAGTAGTCACGCAAAAAGAAAAGGAGACGCTTTATGGAAACCATTAAAATTCAGTATTTAAACGATGAAATTGAGCGCCTGCGCTATATCGACGGAAAGTCCGACTGGATCGACCTGCGCGCGGCAGAAGAAGTAGAGTTAAAGGCCGGAGAATTCAAGCTGATCCACCTCGGCGTTGCCATGCAGCTGCCGGAAGGCTATGAGGCGCATATCGTGCCGAGAAGCAGCACCTTCAAGAATTTCGGCATTATCCAGACAAACCACTGCGGTATCATCGACGAGAGCTACTGCGGACCGAACGACTGGTTCTACATGCCGGCGTATGCCCTGCGCGACACCGTGATTCATGTGAATGACCGTATCTGCCAGTTCCGCATCGAGAAGCATCAGCCGACGATCAGCTTTGAAGAAGTTGATCACTTAAACGGCGAGGACCGCGGCGGAATCGGAAGTACAGGAAAACAGTAAATCTGAGCTGCGAATTATTATAGAAAGACCCCGGAAACATCAGTGAAAACTGGCGTTTCCGGGGTCTTTTTTATTTTATCTGAACCGTATTATTCGTGATTTTGAATTTTTTAAAACTGTTGATAAAACTTGAGATCCTGCTGTACCCATACTGCTTCACATCGAAGCCCGGGAAGCGGTTCCGCAGAGCGTCGTGAATGATGCTCAGGTTGTCGATATGGCCGCCGTTGGAGTAGATCAGGTCGGTGATGCATTTCTCAATCTGCTGGCGTGATACGGTGTTCTGGCGCTCTTTCACGAGGTAATTGTGACCCGTCTTCAGCACCTCGATATCATTCATACTCTCCAAAAACGTAGAAAGCTTCGAATAGCCGTAATTTCGAACATCAAACTCCGAAAATTTCTTCTGTAAAATACTGCCGATCTCACTGAGCGTCGTATTCTTTCCGTGGTCATTATTTTCCGTCAGCACACGGGAAACCGTCCGCTCAATTTCTGCCTTGCTTGTAATGGAAGGGGTTTCGTCCTGAGAAGTGCCGTAGCGTGCCGGATTTTCCGAGACAGCGGTAATCGCAGGAGAGATATCATCCTCATTCTGGGAGATCACCTCAAGAATTTTAAAGGCATCACACGCCACACGGAACGACGATGGAGTCTTCTGCTCACCCATACCGAGCACGAACATTCCAGATTCGCGCAGCCGCTGTGCCAGCTTCGTAAAGTCGGAATCCGAGGAGACCAGGCAGAAGCCCTCCACATTTCCGGAATAGAGAATGTCCATCGCATCGATGATCATCGCGGAGTCGGTCGAGTTCTTTCCGTTCGTATTGCTGTACTGCTGGATCGGGTTGATCGAGTAGCGTAAGAGCTGCTCCTTCCAGCTTTTCTTCGAGATATCGGTCCAGTCCCCGTAGATTCTCTTGTAAGTAGCGACGCCCTGGTCCGAAACCTCGTCCAGGATATATTTGATGTATTTCGGGGAAACATTGTCCGCATCGATCAATACGGCAAACCGGCTGTCTTTCTGTTCCATAGATTCTGTCCTTTCTGCGGCTTGAATAGTTACGAAAATAGATATCTCTAGTTTAGTACATTTCAGCCCACAAATCAACCGGGAGTTTGAAATGACAAAAAAACTTGTCAAAAGTATTGACAAATAAAGTTGTCAATGGTAGAGTAGTAGATGACAAGAAAAGTTGTCAAAAAGAGAGCTCATCTAAAAAACGTGACAAGAAAGGAGATGCTGCGATGCCGCTGTACAATCAGTTAAAAGAGTACCGTTCGAAGCTCGGCATCAACCAGACCGACCTTGGGAAAATGGCGGGGGTATCGAGACAGACCATCAGCCTGATCGAGCGGGGAGATTATTCACCGTCGGTGACACTGGCGTTAAAACTTGCAAAAATCTGTGAAGTAAAAGTAGAAGATATTTTTCAATATGAGGAGGATGAACCATGAAAGAAAAACAGGGGAACAAACCAAATTCCTACGGAAAGTTGATGAAACGGATGCTGATTTATCTGGGAATCGGCGGAGTCTGTGGTTTTTTTGTCGGAATTTTTATGACGTTCGGAGTGAAAAATGGCATGAGTGATCTGAGCGATCTGGTCCGTCCGCTGGCACTGCCGATCATTGCGGTAATTTTCGTTGTAAGCATTGTCCTGATGGAATTTTACAGCCGGAAATTAAAGGATACGATGAAGCATCTCGAAGAAGCAGAGGATGAACAGTACGAAGTCTTAAGCTATGAAGAAGAGAAATACGGCGCGATGCTGATGAACTGCAATGTGATTTCGCAGGTCTGCGATTTCATCGTGCTGTCATTTACCTTTTCCCGTTCCTGGCTGGAAGAAGCATCGGGAAAAGAGCTTGCTGGATTCCTGGCAGCCTGTGTTCTGTTTTGTATCAACTTCTTTCTCTATGGCTATTATCAGATGCGTTACGTGAAAATGGTTCAGGCGGCTCATCCGGAGAAGAGAGGAGATATGAACTCGAAAAACTTCCAGAAAGACTGGATGGCAAGCTGCGATGAGGCAGAAAAAGAGATGGTATACCAGAGTGCCTACAAGGCCTATACGGCACTGGGTAAGATGCTTCAGATCCTGCTGTGTGCGACAATGCTCCTGCATCTGGTGTTCCATACCGGTATTCTCGCAGTCATTGTTGTAGGCGTCGTTTATCTGACGATGACACTCACGTATCATCGTTCCTGTGTAAGCTGTCTCTTATACACATCTCCGAGCCCACGAGACGGACTCCTATCTCG
>ERZ1026923.146-NODE-146-length-37286-cov-8.751820_pt1 | contig 37286 bp, 28 predicted proteins | sample MGYA00519464_ERZ1026923 | MGnify/ENA primary metagenome ERZ1026923 (study PRJEB26926, sample SAMN06164762) | human gut metagenome | biome: ENVO:00009003; feature: ENVO:2100002; material: ENVO:00002003 | host: Homo sapiens | place: USA | collected 2012 ...
GCATCAGGGTTTCCCCCATTGTGCAATATTCCCCACTGCTGCCTCCCGTAGGAGTTTGGGCCGTGTCTCAGTCCCAATGTGGCCGTTCACCCTCTCAGGCCGGCTACTGATCGTCGCTTTGGTGGGCCGTTACCCCGCCAACTGGCTAATCAGACGCGGGTCCATCTCACACCACCGGAGTTTTTCACACTGTTCCATGCGGAACCGTGCGCTTATGCGGTATTAGCAGCTATTTCTAACTGTTATCCCCCAGTGTGAGGCAGGTTACCCACGCGTTACTCACCCGTCCGCCACTAAGCTGTTTTAAATCCATCCGAAGATCTCATCAAAGCAGCTCCGTTCGACTTGCATGTGTTAGGCACGCCGCCAGCGTTCATCCTGAGCCAGGATCAAACTCTCATGTTAAAATGGTGTTTGTGTCCTGCCAGTTTTATCTGGCATTGTTTACTGTTAATTCGGGTAGCTTGTCAATCTTTCGATCAACTTGCTTGTTCTTGAATTTCTCTGAAAATCTTGGAATTTTCAGGGTTGCATTACTGTTTATTTGTCAAAGATCATAACCTCTTGCTTCGCAAGAGCTGTGTTGCTTTGCCGTTGTTTTCAGCGACAGCTTTGATAGTTTATCATAACCATTTCTGTTTGTCAACAACTTTTTTCAAGTTTTTTTGACTTTTTACAACAGCCAACGGAGAAGGAGGGATTTGAACCCTCGCGCCGCTATTAACGACCTGCACCCTTTCCAGGGGTGTCCCTTCAGCCATCTTGGGTACTTCTCCATGTGCTGATTCACATTTACCAATATGACAATCTCTCGATTGTATCTGGAGGATTCCATCCACAGCCATGCTCCGCAAGACTATTTGCTGGAATCTAACGGAGAGGGTGGGATTCGAACCCACGCGCCCTTTCGGACAAACGGTTTTCAAGACCGCCTCGTTATGACCGCTTCGATACCTCTCCGTGTGTGAATTCAAATCTCGGTAACTCCCGAAATCATCTCAGTTTTTGGCTTGTCAGCTTTGCGTTTTTATCTCTCTCGCTCAGCGACATTCGTTATTATATCAGCAGTGTTTCAGAATGTCAACCACTTTTTTGAATTTTTTTACATTTTTTTCAATTTCTTTTTCGTTTTCGCTGTTTTTCCCCATTTTGCAATTCACACATTTGTTTTTATCTATTTATGGTTTGCTTTCTGTATTTTGCTTTTTTCTATTTTTCTGCCAGAAAGCTCTCTGCAATGAGCAGATCCTCCGGTGTTGTGATTTTTATATTTTCATAGCCGCCTTTTACCATCACTGATGCGATTCCCATCTCCTGCTCCACAACCATGGCATCGTCGGTGATTCCTTCTGTGGAATGCTGCATCAGTTTTTCGAATGCCGGAAACAGAAGCTCTGCTGCAAAGGCCTGCGGGGTCTGTGCCTGCCATACGAGATCTCTTCGCGGGCTTTCCCTGATTTTTCCGTTTTCATCGGTAAGCTTGATGGTATCCTTGACCGGCATGCCAAGGACACAGGCTTTTTCTTCTTTTACACATGCGCAGAGACGTTCCAGCATTTCCTGGTTTAAAAACGGGCGGGCGCCATCGTGAATCAGAACGTAATCGTTCTTCTGCTCCTGTTCGCTTTCCAGGCTTTTCAGCGTCTGCAATGCTTTCCAGACAGATTCATACCGTTCCCTTCCGCCTGCGCATACGGAAACAGTTTTCTTAATTCCATATTTTTCGATAATCTCTTTCTGACAGTATTCTATTTTATCCGCACCTGTCACAAGAATGATCTGGTCAATCTCCGGCGAATGTTCAAAAACCTCCAGCGCGTAAACCACGACTGGTTTTCCTCCGATTTCCAGAAACTGTTTTGCTACGCTTCCGCCCATCCGGGTTCCCTTTCCGGCTGCCAGGACAACCGCAGTGTATTTTTCTTTCTTCTCGTTCATCTTTTCCTCCGTTTTCTACAAATACAAAAACTCCGCAGCAGATCTCTCTTCTCCGTTCTGCTGCGGAAGTTTCTTTTTCTTATCGTTCTCCAAGCTTCAGGTTCGGTACGGCATTCAGGTCCCAGCCGTGGCGGGTTCCCTTCCGGTACTCGTAGTAAGCTGCCACACCGATCATGGCCGCATTGTCGGTACAGAAGATCGGGGACGGACGGTAAAAGCGGATGCCCTCTTTTTCACATGCTGCTTCCATCGCCGCGCGGAGTGCCCCGTTCGATGCAACGCCGCCGGCGATCGCCAGACGGTCCATATGGTAATCTTTGGCCGCACGAATGGCATTATCCACCAGAACGTCCACAACGGCCTGCTGGAAGGACGCAGCGATGTCTGCTTCGACAATTGGTTCGCCTGTCATCCGGCATTTGTTCAGATGGTTTAAAACGGCAGATTTTACGCCGCTGAAGCTGAAGTCATACGGCGCATCCTCCATGTGGGCACGCGGGAAGTCGATGGCGTGCGGGTTTCCTTCTTTTGCCAGCTTGTCGATCTTCGGTCCGCCCGGATAGCCGAGTCCGATGGCACGGGCTACCTTGTCGAAGGCTTCTCCGGCTGCGTCGTCTCTCGTTCTTCCGAGGATTTCGAAAGAACCGTAATCTTTTACAATGACAAGATGGGTATGGCCTCCGGAGATGATTTCACACAGGAACGGCGGCTCCAGATCCGGGTGTTCGATATAGTTCGCCGAGACGTGGCCTTCAATATGGTGAACGCCGACCAGCGGTTTCTTTTTTGCATAGGCGATCGCTTTTGCCTCTGCCACGCCGACGAGAAGTGCGCCGACAAGGCCAGGGCCGTACGTAACACCGATCGCATCAATATCATCCAGAGTGACATCGGCTTCTTTTAAGGCCGCTTCTACAACCTGGTTGATTTTTTCGATATGTTTTCTGGATGCAATTTCCGGCACAACGCCGCCATACAGAGTATGGATGGCGATCTGGGATGAAATAATGTTAGACAGCACACATCTTCCGTTTTTCACGACGGAGGCTGCGGTTTCATCGCAGGAGCTCTCAATTGCAAGAATCAGGGTATCTTTTTCACTCATTTTTCGTTTCCTCTTCAAATAACAGTTCTACTGATCTTCCGTCTTTTCCAAGCTCTGCGGCCGGGAAAATCTTCTGTACCTCATCCATGTACCGCTGCGGGCCGACGAGCGACGGGGAAAAGTGGGTCAGCCACATTTCGGCAGCCTCGGCATCTTTTGCCAGTTTTGCCGCCTCGTAGAAGGTCATATGCTTAAATTCTTTTGCTTTTGCCTGTTTTTCCGGCTCGCCGTACATTCCCTCGCAGATGAAAAGGTCGGAGCCTTTCGCATGTTCGGAGATCGACGGAATCGGGCGGGTATCGGTGCAGTAGGTCACCTTCAGTCCCTTTCTGGCAGGGCCGAGGACCATGTCTGGCGTATACGTCTTTCCATCCAGGGTGACAGTCTCGCCTTTCTGCAGCGGATTCCAGCATTTAATCGGAATTTCCTGTGCTTTAGCGCGCTCCACATCGAATTTTCCCTTGCGGGAGATCTCCAGCGAATAGCCGTAGCAGGTGATATTGTGCTGCACGCGGAAGGCTGTGATTTTGTAGCCGTTCATCTCGATCACTTCCTCCGGCGCTGTCACCTCGTGAAATACAATCGGGAACGGCAGCTCCGGGCAGATGACACGCAGTGAATTGACGACGCGCTCCAGGCCTTTGGGGCCGATCATGGTCAGCGGTTCTCTCCGGTCAGTGTTTCCCATCGTCAGGAGAAGTCCTGGAAGGCCGCTGATGTGGTCTGCGTGGTAATGGGTGAAGCAGATGGCATCAATCGGCTTAAAGGTCCAGCCTTTTTCCTTGATGGCAACCTGGGTTCCCTCGCCGCAGTCGATCAGAAGGCTGCTTCCGTTGTATCGGGTCATCAGGGCGGTCAGGCGTCTGCCTGGCAGAGGCATCATACCGCCTGTTCCCAGTAAACATACATCTAACACGTTTTTCCTCCATATTCTATCCGGCTTTTTTGAAAGCCGGTCAGGTATTTTACATTGAAAAAGCGTGTCCAAAACGGTTTGTTTCAGACACGCTCTCATCTTAACACAGTTTTTTCAAACACGCAATGACGCGGGTTTTATTTATTTGCTGTCATGACAGCTTCCTTCATCATGCGGACATACGTATAGATGTGCTGCTCCGCATGAGTGCCGTACTTCGCAATCATTTTGACGATAGCGCTTCCGACGATGACACCGTCCGCAATTTTTGCAATGTTGGCCGCCTGATCTGTCGTGTTGATGCCGAAGCCTACGGCTACCGGAATATCGGTTACTTTGCGGATTGCGGCGATCATGGAATCGAGGTCTGTCTTGATCTCGCTTCTGACACCGGTAACGCCCAGAGACGATACGAGGTAGATAAAACCTTCGGCGTCTGCGGCAATTTTCTGAATGCGCTGCTCAGACGTCGGCGCAATCAGGGAAATGACATCTACCTGATGGCTGCGCGCAATATCGTTTAATTCGCCTTTTTCCTCATACGGCATATCCGGGATGATGATGCCATTGATGCCGACTTCCTCGCATTTTGTAAAGAACGGCTCGTATCCGTAATGGAACACCGGGTTTAAGTAGGTCATAAACACCAGCGGAATGTCTGTTTTTTTGCGCACGGAGGCTACCATATCGAAAATTTTATCGGTGGTGGTTCCGGCTTTTAAGGAACGGAGATCTGCCTCCTGGATGACAACGCCCTCGGCGATCGGATCGGAAAACGGGATGCCGATCTCGATCAGGTCTGCGCCTGCTTTTTCGAGCTCCAGAATATAATTCTCTGTTTTTTCAATGTTCGGGTCTCCGGCTGTCAGAAACGGAATGAATGCTTTGCCGTTTGAAAATGCTTCTGTTACTTTACTCATGAAGGTCCCTCCCTCTGTATCTTGCAATGGCTGCTACGTCTTTGTCTCCGCGTCCGGACAGACAGATGATGATGGAGTCTTCCGGATCAAATTCTTTTGCGATCTTCATCGCATGGGCTACCGCATGGGCACTCTCGATCGCACAGATGATACCCTCGGTTCTTGCGAGGTATTCAAAAGCTTCTACTGCCTCATCGTCCGTTACCGGAACGTATTCGGCGCGGCCGATGTCATGCAGATATGCATGCTCCGGTCCAATGCCCGGGTAGTCAAGGCCTGCGGAAATCGAGTACACCGGTGCGATCTGACCGTATTTATCCTGGCAGAAGTAGGATTTCATACCGTGGAAGACGCCGAGTGTTCCGGTTGCAATGGTTGCTGCAGTCTCTGCGGTGTTGACGCCGCGTCCTGCTGCCTCGCATCCGATCAGGCGGACATTTTTGTCATTGATGAAGTTATAGAACATACCCATCGCATTGCTTCCGCCGCCGACGCATGCCATGACGGCTTTCGGGAGTTTTCCTTCTTTTTCGAGGATCTGCTCTCTTGCCTCTTTGCTGATGACAGCCTGGAAATCGCGGACGATGGTCGGGAACGGATGCGGGCCCATAACGGAACCGAGAACGTAGTGGGTGTCATCGACACGTGATACCCACTCGCGCATCGCCTCATTGACGGCATCTTTTAAGGTCATAGTTCCGGTAGTAACGGCATTTACTTTTGCACCGAGAAGCTCCATCCGGTATACATTGAGGGCCTGACGGTCGGTGTCTTCTTTTCCCATGAAGATCTCACACTCAAGTCCCATCAGCGCTGCTGCCGTTGCGGTTGCCACACCGTGCTGGCCGGCTCCGGTCTCTGCGATGACACGGGTTTTTCCCATTCTTTTTGCGAGTAGGCACTGTCCGAGCACGTTGTTGATTTTGTGGGCTCCGGTGTGGTTCAGATCCTCTCGTTTGAGGTAAATTTTTGCTCCGCCGAGATCCTTTGTCATTTTCTCTGCGTAGTAGAGAAGGGATGGGCGGCCCGCGTAATTTTTCAGCAGGTCATCGAGCTCCTGGCAGAACTCCGGATCGTTTTTATAATAATTGTACTGTTTTTCCAAATTGATAATTTCATTCATCAGAGTTTCCGGTATGTACTGGCCTCCGTGAATACCAAATCTTCCGTCAGACATGTCTTATCCTCCTTATGCATTCTGTGATTTTTTTCGGGTCCTTTACGCCGTCTGTCTCGACACCGCTGCTGATGTCGACGGCGAAGGGATGTGTCTGTAAAATCGCCTGTTCCACATTTTCGGCGTTCAGGCCTCCCGCAAGGAAATACGGGCGGTCCATGTTTCTGATCAGTGACCAGTCGAACGATTCGCCGGTACCGCCTTTTCCGTGGTCGAGAAGGATGTAATCGGCGCTGCTTTTTTTCGCCTTTTCGACGTTCTCCCTGGTTTTGATGGAAAATGCCTTGATCAGTTCCCCACCGGTGCGGAACCGGAGCGAATGGATATATTCTTCACTCTCATTTCCGTGGAGCTGTGCCAGATCGATGACGCCCTCTTCGAGGTATCCTGCGACAATCGCCGGAAGCTCGTTCACAAAGACGCCGACCGCCTGGATTTCGGGATCCAGATAGCGCCGCAGCGTCACGGCATGTTCTTTTGTAATCTGTCTGCGGCTTTTTGCAAAGACAAAACCGACATATTCGGGCTTCAGCTCATTCACCGCATCGATGTCTTCCAGCCGTGTGAGCCCGCAGATTTTGATTCTGGTCTGTTCTTCCATAACGTTTGACTCCCCGTGCGCTCTGTTTTGTTTTGCACACTTACGTTACCACTTTAACACATTGAAGAGAGTTTTTCAAGCTCTGCTTTTTTGTTGCTGCTCCGCATCAGCGTTTCGCCGATCAGAACGGCATCGGTTTTATTCTGATACAGTCTTCCGACATCCTCCGGCGTTTTGATGCCGCTCTCGGATACGAAAACAATGTTTTCCGGGACAAGCTCCCGCAGCCGCTCACTGTTGTGGATATCGACCGTGAAATCTTTTAAGTTGCGGTTGTTGACACCGATGATCCTTGCTCCGGCGCGCATAGCCTGTGCAACCTCCGCCTCATCGTGGGCTTCCACAAGAGCGGAAAGGCCGAGGGAATGCGCTGTTTCCAGATATTCTTTTAAGGTTTCCTCCGGCAGCAGCGCACAGATCAGAAGGACAGCGGTGGCTCCGAGCACCTTTGCCTCGTAGATCATATAGGGATCCACGGTAAAATCTTTCCGCAGAACCGGGATGGATACGGTTTCTGCAATTTTTTTTAAGTAACGCTTATCGCCTTTGAAGTATTCCGGCTCGGTCAGGCAGGAAATGGCGGAGGCACCGGCCGCTTCATATTCCTTTGCGATCTCCAGATAGGGGAAATCTTCTGCGATGATGCCCTTCGACGGGGAGGCTTTTTTTACCTCGCAGATAAAGGACATGCCCGGCTTTTTCAGCTCCTGTTCAAACGGGAATCCGGTGTCCGGGTTCATCGCCGTTGCCTTTTCTTTCATTTCTGCAAGAGAACACTTCTCTTTTTCTGCAGCGACACGTTTTCTTGTGGCTTCTGCAATCGTTTCCAGTATCATATGTTTATTCCTTTTCTGCCAATTTGTTGGTGAGTGACACAAACTCTTCGAGTTTTTTCTGTGCTTTTCCGCTGTCGATCAGCTCCTCTGCCAGTTTTACAGCATCCTGCATCGGAATTTCTTTTGCTGCATGAAGGGCTGCGGCGGCATTCAGGACAACAGCGTCTCTTGCCGGGCCTTTCTTTCCTGCAAGAATTTCTTTCGTAATTTCAGCATTCTCCTGCGGAGTTCCGCCGACCAGCTCTTCTTTGGTGCAGCGGGTCATGCCGAACTCTTCCGGTGTGATGACGTATTCCCCAAACGTTCCGTCCTTGATCTCGCAGACGCTTGTCGGTGCGCTTAAGGAAATTTCATCGAGGCAGTCCTGGCCGTAGACAACCATGCCGCGTTTGACACCAAGATTGGAGAGAACTTCTGCCATCGGGCGGACAAGTGCTTCCTCGTAGACACCCATCACCTGCATCGTGGCTGCTGCCGGGTTGGTCAGCGGTCCGAGGATGTTGAAAATGGTCCGGATGCCGAGCATCTTGCGGACCGGTGCCACGTATTTCATGGACATGTGGTATTTCTGTGCGAACAGGAAACAGATTCCAAGTTTTTCCAGAACTTCTTTGTTTTTCTCCGGCTCCAGGTCGATTTTGACGCCGAGCGCTTCGAGACAGTCGGCTGCGCCGGATTTGCTCGATGCGGCGCGGTTTCCGTGTTTTGCAACTGCGACGCCGCCTGCAGAGATCACAAGGGATGCTGTTGTGGAGATGTTGAAGGAATTGGATTTATCTCCGCCGGTTCCGACGATTTCCAGAACATCCTTGTCATGTTCCATGTGAATACCGTGCTTTCTCATGCCGTTGGCACATGCGGTGATCTCTTCGATTGTCTCGCCTTTCATCGTCATGGCAGTTAAAAATGCGCTGATCTGGATCGGATCGGCTTTTCCTCCCATGATTTCATCCATGGCGCCCTCTGCCATCTCGTAGGTTAAGTTCTCTTTATGTACCAGTTTTACAATCGCTTCCCGAATCATATTCCGTTCCTCTCTTTCTTTGCTGTCCTGTGATCTATCTTGTAATTTTTAAGAAGTTTTCTACCATCTGTCTGCCCTGCGGGGTCAGAATGGATTCCGGATGAAACTGGACTCCGTAGATCTTTTTCTCACAGTCCTCGACTGCCATGACCTCGCCGTCTGCAGTTCTTGCCGTTACCTTTAAAGTTTCCGGCAGTGTCGCTTCATCAGCTGCGAGGGAATGGTATCTTGCAACCGGAACGGTTTCCGGCAGCCCCTGGAATAATTCCGAGGTAAGATCCAGCGTTGTCTCGGACTGTTTGCCGTGCATCAGCTGTTTCGCATAGGTGACGGTCGCGCCGTACGCGGCACAGATTGCCTGATGGCCGAGGCAGACACCGAGGATCGGGATCTCGCCGCCTAATTTTTTTACAATCTCCATGCATCGGCCTGCCTGCTCCGGACGGCCCGGTCCGGGAGATAAAATGATGGATGCCGGTGCCAGTGCGCAGATTTCGTCGATCGTCATCTCGTCGTTTCGGATGACCTTCATGTCCGGATTGATCGAACCGGCGAGCTGATACAGGTTATAGGAAAAACTGTCATAATTATCTACCAGCAGTATCATAAGTTACTTCCTCCTTCTGCCTCTGCAAGTGCGACCATCACGGCCTTTGCTTTGTTGATGCATTCCTGATGCTCTTTTTCCGGTATGCTGTCGGCTACAATGCCGGCACCGGAGCGGACGAACACTTTTCCGTTTTTCTTAAACGCAAGCCGGATTGCGATGCAGGTGTCCATATTTCCGGTGAAATCCAGATAGCCGATCGCACCGCCGTAAATGCCGCGCTTGTTGTTTTCCAGCTCGTTGATGATCTGGCAGGCACGGAGCTTTGGTGCACCGGAGAGGGTTCCGGCCGGGAGAACGGAATCGATGGCATCGACTGCGGTCTTGTCTTTCCGAAGCTGTCCTTTTACAGTGGAACCGATGTGCATGACGTGGGAGTAACGTTCGATTGACATGTATTTTTCTACTTCCACGGTTCCGAAATCACAGATCTTTCCGAGATCGTTTCTTCCCAGATCGACCAGCATATTGTGCTCGGCACGCTCTTTTTCATCGGCGAGGAGTTCTTTTTCCAGCCGCTGGTCTTCTTCATAGCTCTTTCCTCTCGGCCGCGTTCCGGCAAGCGGGAAGGTCCGGACCTCTCCGTCCTCGACTTTTACGAGAGTTTCCGGGGATGCACCGGCGATCTCAACATCATCACTCGAGAAGTAGAACATGTACGGCGACGGGTTCGTCGTGCGGAGGACGCGGTACGTATCGAGGAGGCTTCCCTCAAAATCAGCTTCGAGCCGATTGGAGAGAACGAGCTGGAAGAGGTCTCCCTCGTGGATATAATGTTTGACCTGCTCGACTTTCTCACAGTACGCTTTCTCATCGAAGAGCGGGCGGAACTCGGATTTCAGGTGGCCGGCTTTCGTCTCGGCCGGTTTTCCGAAGCGGATCAGCTCTTCCATTTTTTCGAGTTCCTGTACGGCTTTTTCGTAATTTTCTTCGAGATTTTCGGTTTCGATATTAATCATCAATACGATTTTCTGACGGTAATTATCATAGGCGATGACCTTATCGAACAGCATCAGGTCGACATCTTTGAAATGTTCCTGATCTTCTGCGTCCAGCTTTAAGGTCGGCTCGCTGTACTTGATGTAATCGTAAGAGAAGTATCCGACGAGGCCGCCGGTGAAGGTCGGCAGTGTCGCGATCTTCGGACTTTTATTTTTCTCAATCAGGGTTTTGATGACGGCTCCCGGATGGGCTGTCTTTGCGGTCAGCCGGATCTGTCCGGTCGGAAGATGTTCTTCGTGGCTTTCCGGAATGTCTTCTACTTTTTTCATCTCTGCCGCATCGGCGGTGATTGTCAGGTTTCCGTTGACACAGGTGAGTTCCAGCGACGGATCGTAGCCGAGAAAGGTGTATCTTCCCCACTGTTTTTTATCCTCCACGCTTTCGAGCATATAGCAGTGGCTGCTGACACCCTGCAGGACTTTCAGTGTTTCTACTGGTGTACGGATATCCGAATAAATTTCTCTGCTTACCGGGATTTTCCGAAAAGTTCCCGATGCGGCTGCTTTTGAAATTTCTTCTAACGTCATCTGTTTCATCTTGTTATCTCCTCTCCTTGTGTCTGCAAAGGCTGTCATCAACACTGGTCCTCAGAACCAATTTCTGATATACAAAAAACCGCCCCCGGCAAAGAATCACTTTGTTCTTTGCCAAGGGCGGGTATATTTTTATACTCGTGGTGCCACCTTGTTTTGCGATTGCTCACACGCTCTGCAGAATACGATCATATTCCTGGCAACTAACGTATGCCTGCACGTTACAGAATACTCAGACGGTTTCCCGCTTTTCCCTGTACCCTCCGTGGTCCATTTGCTGATCCGCTTTCTGTCCGGCTTCCACCTGCCCGGGCTCTCTGTGAGTGCGCTTCCAACGTTATCTCCACTTCATCGGTTTCGAAGTATTTACTTTTTTCTTATGCGCTGTATTATAGTCCCATTCTTTTTTGCTGTCAAGTAATTTTTTTGTTCTTTTTGTTCAAAGTCCGGTATTTTTATGATATTCCCGTGTCCACGCCGCAAGAGCTTCGTCCAGATCGCGCGGGAGCTCGACCTGCATTGCCTCGGTGATCTGGCGGTCCATCTCCCGTTTCGTCTCGGCATCCACTTTCCGCTCGGTGCACATCTGCTCATAGGCGTCCTGTCCTTTGCTCATGTAGACCGCAAACAGCCAGCTCTTTAACGATGCTTTCGTGTGCAGCTCTTCATTTGCTTTCTGAAAGCACGTAAGTGCTTCATTCATCTGGAACAGACTTGCGTAGGCACAGCCCATGTTGTTGTAAATACTTCCGGTGAACTGGCTTCCCATGTTGGTTTCGTTTTCCTCGGTATCTTTCAGCGTTTCCTGGTAAACCTGGATCGCATTGATATATTTTTCGTGGTCGACAAGGTAGTCTCCCTTGATTTTTTTCCGCACAATCTCCGGCTGCTCCTCGAACCGTTTCAGGCGCTCATTCATCTCACGGAACTGATCGTGGGAAAGATAATTGATCTCCTTGAAGATCGGCAGGATAAACTCACCGATGTTCTTTTTCTCCTCCAGAAGGACGTAGAGACGCTGGTACAGTCTTCTTAAGTGGAGTTCTTCTTTCATCCACACCAGCAGCTGCTCGTTAATGATGGTCTCGTCCAGCAGATAGATGTTGTGGTACAGATAATAGCACAGTTCCTCGATGGAATAAATATTTGTGCTGATGTTGGAAATATAATACGGATTTTTCGCCCGTTTGACCTGACATAAAATATAACCGCTCATCGTTTACACCTCCCCCATCGTCTCGTGCCAGATTTTGTGGCTTGCCGGGAACATATCGCCAAAACCCAAATCCTCTGCGGTGATCTGACACGTAACCGGAGAATCATACTCCAGACGCAGACGGATCCGTGTTGTCTTCGGCGGCCGTTTGGGCAGCCCGTCCAGCTTCATGGTATAGCGGTTTCGTTTTCCGCTTTCCATGGAGCTCACAACAAATTCCAGCTCCTCCGTTCCGTCGAGGATCAGCTCACATTCTTTTTCTGCTTCATACCAGTTCACACCGGCTGCAATCAGCGCATAGTATGCCGGAGAACCATTGATCGTCATCTCCATGCCGATGTTGTAGCGCACGAGGTCATTTCCGAGGAAGAGATAACCCTTTAAGCGGCGCTCCTCCACTTTTTCGCGCGCGGAAAAGCAGGCGCCCTGTGCAAACAGGTTCGTTCCGCCGAAGATTCTTCTCTGGTTTTTCTTTAACTGACGCAGAGAGTTGTCGGCCCAGGCAAGGTCGAACTCCTCGCTCACCAGAAATACGCTGGAATAAATTTCATTCCCCATCGCTTCTCCCATCAGATGGCAGAAATCGCGGTCGCGCTCCATCGGCTCGATCGAAAGTGCGGCTTTTGGCCCCCGTTTTACGGTCACAGTTGCCGGCTTCGTTTTACGGCTGATGGAAAGTTCAGAAAACGATGCTTCCTCATCTTTCAGGAAAAACAGACCGACTTTACGGCTCCAGAGCTCCGGCTTCTGGTTCAGCACATGGCAGTAAAAGCTCTCGTCATGCTCCTGCAGGTAGGCTCTGCCGCGCGGAAGTCCGATTATCTTGTATGCTTCACGCACATTTTCCACAAATGGACGGGTCAGATGGCCCGTGGTGATCATCATCGCCTGGATCTGCTGGTCCGGGCGCTCGATGCCGATCATCTTCAGTGCTTCGCGAAGGAACGTGCCAAGGACTTCTCCCGGCGTGTAATCCCGGTTTTCGATCTGGCAGATACGGGATCCCATGCAGATCTCGTACAGATTGTCCAGCCAGATGCCGTTTTCCGCGTGAGCAGATTTTTCTGCATCCGGTCCTGTTTTCCACGTTTCCTCATTCCGTTTTTTGGCAATGGCGGTCGGAAATTCCACCGCCTCTTCTCCTTCTTTTACCGGGATGGAGACGGCCGTATGGGTTCCCCTGTCATAGCAGCAGAACTGGGAATATTTCTCTCCAAAATCAAATCCTAAAATCAAATTTTTCTGTTCCATGTCGTATCCTCCTGCTGCTTCTTTTCATCCACAAGTGCAAAACAGTTCCGAACCAGAGCCTCCTGCTGCAGATACTTTTGGAATGCTTCTTCTGCTTTTTTCAAATCTCCTGCCGCGCGCGCTGCTTTCATCTGATTCAGAAGCTGGTACCGCGTCTTTCCTGCTTTTGGTTCGCCGGTCATGGAGACGGTTTTCACCTCTGTTTTTCCCTCACCCTGACGGTTCGTAAAGGTCAGGTAATACTCCATTTTCTCGCCGTAGAACAGCAGAAACTCTTTCACAAAAATACCCTGATACATATTGCGCATCGGTTCGCTCTTCCATGTTTCTTCGGCGTTTGTCCGGTAATGAATCGTCACCTTTGCCTCCGCTCTCTGGCGCTCCTCGATGAACATGCGGTCGCCGAGCTGGAAGCCTTCGGTCAGGTGCTCCGGCAGATCCTTATAGAAGGCAAAGCGGAGTCCCTGTTTCGTAAACGCCAGAAGCAGGGTATGCGCCTCTTTTTCTTCCTCCTCAGAAAGCTGCGGCTTCGTGGAAAGATGTTTCAGCATCGCAAGATGGCAGATCTCGTCCAGCTCCCAGCCCTGTTTCCAGGCGCGGTCCAAGTAGTCAAACATCTGATCCGAAAGCGGTTTTCCGTCCATAAAATAGCCGATCGCAAGATACGTCAGGTATGCCAGAATGACATGCTCTTTTCCGCTCTGGCGGATGTAGCTCTCCAGCATTTCCTGCTCCCACTTCGGGTGGCTGCGCACAAAGACGGACCAGGTCAGAATGCGCTCCTCCAGCTTGTCGCTCTCCATCTGGAAGCCGCGGATTTTATCCCATAAACTGCACATATCCTCAATAGAACCGGTGAAATAATCTCTCAGATAGCACAATACAATTTCATCGTAGATGCCCTGTTTTACCACGTAGGATGCCAGATAGAGAAGCTCCTCGTCCTCTGTAAACTCTTTTTCCAGAATCATCGCATGCGCCAGACGGAAGAGACACGACACCGGGATCTTTTCGTAGCCGTACCGATCCGTCAGGGCAAAGGCGCGGCTGTAACAGCCGTAGCGTACCAGAAGCTCGATCGTAGAAATACGGTCCACCTTTGCGTAAGCGCTGTCCTCCAGCTCTGCAACAGCCGCCTCGGTCTCACGCTCATCCGGATGGGCAAGATAGTATTCCAGCAGTTTCTGACGCACTGTTTTCCGGTAAGCACTGGAAAATGCGCTCGTGCGCGCTGCCTGCTGATACCAGGCAAGATTTTCTGCGGTAAGCTGCATCTCCTCTTCCTGCTCCCCGCACAGGTGTAGCAGCAGACCCGGATTTTCAATGGCAAAACCGCCGCAGGCACGGGCAAGCTCTTCATCCGTAAACAACGGCTCTACGCGGCAGGTTTCTGTCACCGCATATCTTCTGCGCTGCTCATCTTCGAGAAGAATCCGCGCTTTTTTGCCGTACAGACGGATATAAGCACCCCGTTCCGTCATCGGATAGGACGTTTCGCCCGCCATCGCCGGATGGCAGACGATCACACGCGTGATTTTCGGATTTTCACACGTTACATGATGGGTAAACAGCACATTTGCGATCGCTTTTGCGCTGTCGGGATCTTCCGGTTTTTTCAGAAAAGTCCGGTACAGTGCGGCGTATTCGCGGTTCATGCGGCCTTTCTGGATCTGTCTTGCCGTGAAAACCTCCATCGCCGGGCGGTAGCTCTGGAATGTATGGCGGTCTTTTTCGCGGTTTTTGATCACGTTGGCGTAGATCAGCGCTTTCTTCTGGCCTGCCAGTGTGTTGCTGTAGGAGAAATACATCCGGATGACCTGCGGAAGGACCTCGTTGAACGACGCATCCATCGTTTCGATATAGTACTCGTACAGGCGCGTGATGCGGATGTTCCGCTCCACGGCTTTTGCATACCACGGGAAATATTCCTTCCGCACCGGGCGGCCCTTCATCACCAGTTTGCAGATGGCTTCGAGCACTTCATCGGATGGAAAACGCTCATAGCCCGCAGTCAGAATCTGATAGACATTCTCATCGAACGTTTTCATCGTCTCTGTAAGATAAGCGGCCCGTTTTAACAGTTCCCCGCTTAAAACGCCTTCTTTCTGCGCAAATTTCAGCACCTGAACGGTGAACGGCGAAATCCGGCGGAGCTGTCCCTCCTGGCGGAGATAGAGCTGTGCCGCATCCAGATACAGAAGCGGGCTCTTGCACCCGCACTCATAGCAAAGTTCCATCGCGTAGAGCTGACGGGTCAGCGACTGCTGCCAGGAATCGTCGGCATCAATGGCAAGCTTTAGCAGAAAATAGCTTGCACTCTCCTGCCGCATCAGTGTTCCAAGGCGTGATACCAGATCGGTATGGCCCACTTCCATTTTCAGCTTCCATGCCAGATACAGGTACGCTCCTTTTTTCTCCGCGGTGTCCAGCAGTTCCTGATGCTCTTTTACGTAAGAAAGCGTTTCTCTTGCTTTTCCGGTTTCCTCATGGCTCTCGTACAGCCATGCTTTTCCCAGCGTCACCCACGCCATGTCTCCGCCGGCTTTTTCGAACTGCTCGATGGCCTCCCAGGTATCCTGATACCAGGTACGGTAGTCGCGTTTATGGACTGCCAGATCGAGATAGCCGCGCGCGATGGCAGTTATCTGACGGTCGCGCTCCGTATTTTTCCTGCTGGTCACATGCTTTTCGCTGTTTGTCACTTCCAGTTCAAAGCGAAGCTCCTGTTTTCCCTGACGCACCGTAATTCTGCCGTAATGGCGGCCGTTTCCGATTTTCTCCTGATGGATAATGTATTCCACACCGTAGACGCTTCCGATGAAATCTTCTGAAGTGACGACTTTCTTTTCCACTTCCAGAAAGTCTCCCTGCACCTCGATTTCCATGCGGACGTAGCCCCAGGTATTTTTATACAGATACAGTGTTTCCTTGCGCGGCTGGTCCACGGTAAGCACAGTTTTCTCCGGCTGTTCCGCTGAAAGCATCACCGGCTCTTTCTGACCGAGGGCAACCAGAAATTCCTCCAGATGCTGAAATGTCACCGGCTTGTGGGACAGTCCCTGATAAAGTGCCATCTGCTCCGGTGCCTCTTTCTGAAGAAGACGTGCAAACTCTTTTTTTACAAAGAAGCGGTACGCTGCGCCGAAATCATGGCTTGCCAGATGCACAAAATCTGCCAGGGAATGAATCTCCTGTCCGGAAATGTTCATTGTCTTTCCCGCAATCGAGACGTGTACCCGCACGCAGCGTTCCTCCAGATTGCTGCTGACGGTGATGTTTCCACAGATTTCATCGCCTGCTTTTAATCCGCTGGTATCCACGCCGTACTCAATCGTACTCGCCGTTCCCTGGAACTGATTTTTCGCCAGAACGATTCTCTGATGATCTGTGGTCACAATTCCTTTTACTCTTCTCCCGTCTTCCGCTCCGATATTCAGCTCTCCGCGGAAATTCTGCCCCTCGTCCAGCGTCAGGGCCACCTCCGTCTCGGACAGCAGCAGATGGGGAACCTCATATTCAAATCTGCCGTTCAGCAGTTGTTCCAATCTTCTTCTCAATGTTTTTCACCTTATTTTATCTAAATCGTTTTCGTTCTTTTCCACAACGTCTGATTATACCCCAAGACGCACGGGATTGCAACGGAAAGGGGACGCTCCTTTTAATAGTCGAACAGCGAAAACTGGTTGCTTTCGGGCAGATCTCCGAAGACACCTAGGTCCGCCATAAAGTCGATAATCGTCTTGCTGACCTTGGTGCGGTCGCGGAAATCATCTTTCGAGAGGAATTTTCCGTTTCGTGCCGCAAGGACAACGGCGTCGGCCGCCTTGTCGCCCAGACCCTCGATCGAGTCGAGCGCCGGCATCAGATGTTTGTCATCGTAGACCTGGAAGCGGTGCGCCTGTGCCTTATAGAGGTCCACCGGCACGAAATCGAAGCCGCGGGCGTACATTTCCTGGACAATCTTCATATCCTTGACGGTTGCCTGCTCCTTCTGAGTCAGCGTGTCTTTCCGTTTTTCGTAATCTTTCATATAATATTCCAGCCGGTCGCGTCCCATGCACATGAGCTCGTAGGAGAATGCTGACGCACGAATGGAGAAGTACGCCGCATAGTACGCCAGCGGATAGAAAATTTTATAGTAAGCGATGCGGTACGCCATCATGACGTACGCCGCCGCGTGGGCTTTCGGGAACATGTACTTGATCTTTTTACATGACCAGATGTACCAGTCCGGCACATCGTGGGCCTTCATCTCCTCTTCCCACTCCGGCTTTAATCCCTTTCCTTTTCGCACGCTCTCCATGATCGTAAAGGAAAGCTCACTTTCGAGTCCCTTGTCGATCAGGTAGATCATGATATCGTCCCGGGTACAGATGGCGGTGGAAATCGTTGCCTTGCCCTCCTCGATCAGGGTCTGCGCATTGCCGAGCCATACGTCGGTTCCGTGCGACAGACCTGAGATACGGATCAGATCGGAGAACGACTGCGGCTTCGTGTCCAGAAGCATCTGAATAACGAAATCGGTACCGAACTCCGGCACGCCAAGACATCCAAGCGGGCAGCCGCCGATGTCCTCCGGCTTGATGCCGAGCGCCTCGGTGCTCTTGAACAGCGACATGACCTCCGGATTGTCGAGCGGAATCGTCTGCGCATCAAGGTGCGTGATATCCTCGAGCATACGGATCATGGTCGGATCATCGTGTCCGAGAATGTCGAGCTTTAAGAGGTTGGCATCAATGGAGTGGTAATCGAAATGGGTCGTAATAATGTCGGTTGTCATATCGTTCGCCGGATGCTGCACCGGGGTGAAGGAGTTGATGTCCTCACCGAACGGCAGAACGATGATACCGCCCGGGTGCTGGCCGGTGGTACGGCGGATGCCGGTGCATCCTTCCACGATCCGGTCGATCTCGCAGTTCCGTTTGTGCTGGCCGCGCTCTTCGTAATAGTTCTTCACGTAACCGAACGCTGTTTTATCCGCCAGCGTACCGATGGTTCCCGCACGGAACGTCTGACCGGCGCCGAAAATAACCTCTGTGTATTTGTGCGCCTTACTCTGGTAATCACCGGAGAAGTTCAGGTCAATATCCGGCTCTTTGTTTCCCTTGAATCCAAGGAACGTCTCGAACGGAATGTCAAATCCGGCTTTTTTCAGCGGCCTGCCGCAGTTCGGGCAGACGGCGTCCGGCATATCGCATCCGGCACGGCCGACGTACTCTTTGACGCGCGGCGAATCGAACTCGCTGTAATGGCACGACTCGCAGTAGTAATGCGGGCTCAACGGGTTTACCTCCGTGATTCCCGCCATCGTCGCAACGAACGAGGAACCGACGGAACCACGCGATCCTACGAGATAGCCGTCCTCGTTCGACTTCCACACCAGTTTCTGTGCGATGATGTACATAACGGCGTATCCGTTGGAAATAATGGAGTTCAGCTCCCGCTCGAGGCGCGCGGAAACGATCTCCGGCAGCTCCTCGCCGTAGATTTCATGCGCGCGGTCGTAACAGATTCTCCGCAGTGTCTTGTCGGAATCCTCGATGACCGGCGGGAATTTTCCGGCACGGATCGGGGAGATTTTCTCGACAAGGTCGGAGATTTTGCGCGGATTGGTGATGACGACCTCCTCCGCTTTCTCACTTCCGAGATACGAAAACTCTTCAAGCATCTCCTCGGTGGTGCGCAGGAACAGCGGTGCCTGCTCATCCGCGTCGTCAAAACCTTTTCCGGTCATGATGATGCGGCGGTAGACCTCGTCCTGCGGATCCATGAAGTGGACGTCGCACGTTGCCACAACAGGCTTATGGAACTGCTCGCCAAGTTTGACGATGCGCCTGTTGATCTCCTTTAAATCCTCCTCGCTCTCTACGGCAGAAACGTCCTCTTTTTTGATCATGAACGCGTTGTTGCCGATCGGCTGGATTTCCAGATAATCGTAGAAGTCCACGAGACGCGCAATCGCCGCATCCGGTTCACCGCGCAGGATTGCCTGGTAGAGTTCGCCCGCCTCGCAGGCAGATCCGATCATCAGACCGTCCTGGTATTTCAAGTAGACGCTCTTTGGCAGCTTCGGCCGGCGGTTGTAGTATTTCAGGTGGGATTCCGACACGAGGCGGTACAGATTGACACGTCCCGTCTCGTTCTTTGCCAGAATGATCGCATGGTACGATGGAAGCTTGCGCACAGCCTCCTCCGATACTTTTCCCTGCGCATTCAGGTCATCCAGAGTCAGAATATTGCGCTCCTCCAGCATTTTTACGAATTTCACGAAAATTTCCGCCGTACAGCCGGCATCGTCCACCGCACGGTGATGGTTTTCCAACGATACGCCGACCGCCTTCGCAACGGTATCCAGCTTGAAACGGTTCAGGCCCGGCAGCAGGAAACGCGCCATGGCGACGGTGTCCGCCGTTGTAAATTCCCGCTCGATCCCCTGCAGGACGCAGTTGTGCTCGATAAAGCTCATATCGAACGAAGCATTGTGGGCAACCATAACGGCTCCCTCACTGAACTCCAGGAATTTCGGCAGCACCGTTTCGATGTCCGGCGCGTCAAGAACCATGTTGTCGTTGATGCCGGTCAGGTTCTCAATCCGGAACGGGATCGGGACTTTCGGGTTAACGAAGGTGGAAAACTTATCGACAATCGCTCCGTTTTCCACACGGACGGCACCGATCTCAATGATTTTGTTGACAACCGGGGAAAATCCCGTCGTCTCGATATCAAAAACAACGTAGCTTCCGTGGATGTCCTGTCCTTTGCTGTTGACAACGATATCTTTCAAGTCGTCGACGAGATAAGCCTCCATGCCGTAGATGACCTTGAACGGAGCCGAAACTTTTTTCAGCTCATCTTTTGTCGCATCCGGGTGCTCTGCCTGGTATTTTTTCCGGTAAGCGCCGTCAATCGCCTCGATCGCATGGTTTGCCTCCGGGAATGACTGCACAACGCCGTGGTCGGTGATTGCAATCGCCGGATGGCCCCACTCGTAGGCACGCTGTACCAGACGGGCAGCATCGGTGACACCGTCCATATCGCTCATCTTTGTATGGCAGTGCAGCTCCACACGCTTCACCGGACTCGTATCCTGACGGCCGGTACGGAAATCGGTGATCTTCTTGATGCCCCAGACAGACATAACCGTCAGATCGTGGTCAAATGCATCAACCGTCGTTTTTCCTTTTACTTTAATGAACGCGCCTTTTTTGATCGCATCCTTTAATTCCGGCACTTCCGCGTTCTGGACGAAAATCTTGACGCCGATGGTATCCGTAAAGTCGGTGATCGTGAACATGAAAATCGTACGCTCATTCCGGATCTCGCGCATATCCACACTCTGGACTCTTCCTCGGATGACAACATCACCGATCTCATCGCCGATTTTCAGAATCTCCACGCTCTCATCCTCGAAATCTCTTCCGTACAGCACATCCGGATTGGAGGATTTGCGCGGCTGATTGTCCGCATTCCGGCCGAAACTGCCCTTGCCTTTTTTGAAGGAACCGCGTCCGCCGCCGGAAAAACCTTTTCCCCTTCCGCCGTCTGCTGCTTTTTCTTTTTTCGCCTCGCCGTCCTTGGCTGCTGCGGCTGCTTTTGGCTGTTCGCCTGCTGCTTCCGCCTGCTCTTCCATCCGGTTCTGCTCTTTTTCGCCGAGCATCTCACCGTAATGGGTATGCGCCAGAACGTGGCGCACTTCCTCCCGGATGCGGAGCTCGGAATTTCTCATGGCGCGGCTCTCGCCCTCCGGCTTTCTCATCTCGGTTTCCACGATCAGGTCGAAGCCGCACCGCTCACAGAAGATTTTCTCGAGAATGTGGACCAGCTCCTCCTCGCGCTCCTTTGCCACAACGGAATCCACGAGCACCAGGTGCATTTTGTTCGTCTCCGGGAAGGTAATCTCGGCAGTCGAAAACAGATGATTCAGAAAGACACTGTGGTTTTTCAGCTCGAGCAGGATACTCGGACGGTACACCTCCAGAAAGTTTTCCGGCGTATACTGGCGCGACAGATAGAACCGCTCAATAATCTTCACGCGCAGCGGCACGTTGGAAAAGAGCTGCTCCTCGATCTGGCGCTCCAGCTGATAAATATATTTTTTGTGAATCCACTGATGGCTGACCACATAGATCCGCAGCAGATCTTTTTTCTTATTGATCGATACCCGCGAAACCTCCACGGTATCGAGAAGCTCTGCCATGCCCCCTTCGATTCTCAAATCCGGAAATACTTCCTGAAACTGTTTTTCCATTCCTATTCCTGCTTTCTTTTTTACTTGCCCCAGTGATCCAGCTCGTCCTTTAAGACGGACAGCAGCTCGCTCTCCGGTACTTTTTTCACGATTTCACCTTTTTTAATTAAAATGCCGACGCCTTTTCCGCCTGCAACACCAAGATCCGCCTCTTTTGCCTCGCCCGGTCCGTTGACCACGCAGCCCATGACGGCAACCTTGATATCAAGATCGTAGCCCTGCACCAGTGTTTCCACCTGGTTTGCCAATCCGATCAGGTCAATCTGGGTCCGTCCGCAGGTCGGACACGATACGACCTCAATGCCGCCTTTTCGAAGTCCCAGGGTCTTTAAGATCCGTTTTGCGGATTTGATTTCCTCGAGCGGATCGCCGGTCAGGGAAACACGGATCGTATCTCCGATGCCCTGATATAAAATAATACCGAGCCCCACTGCCGATTTGATGTTGCCGGAATACAGCGTTCCTGCCTCCGTAATGCCGACATGAAGCGGATGATCCGTCTGGTTCGTGATCAGCTCATGCGCTTTTGCACACATCATCACATCAGACGATTTGATACTGATGACGAGATTGTCATAGCCCATCTCCTCAATGATCCGCACTTTGTCGAGCGCGCTCTCCACCAGGCCCTCTGCCGTTACGCCGTTGTATTTTTCCACCAGCTCTTTTTCGAGTGAACCGCTGTTGACGCCGACGCGGATCGGAATCTGGCGTTCTTTTGCTGCATCTACAACCGCCTGGATCCGGTCGCGGCTGCCGATGTTGCCCGGGTTGATGCGGATTTTATCGGCTCCGTTTTCGATCGCGGCGATCGCCAATCGATAGTCAAAATGAATATCTGCTACAAGCGGAATCGAGATCTGCTTTTTGATCTCGGACAGCGCCTTGGCTGCCTCCATGGTCGGGACGGCGCATCGGATAATGTCACATCCGGCTTCCGTGAGCGCCTGGATCTGCTTTACGGTTGCCTCCACATCTTCTGTTTTGGTATTCGTCATGGACTGGATCAGAATCGGATTTCCGCCTCCGATGACCCGGTCGCCGATTTTCACAACTCGTGTATTTGCTCTGCTCATTGTCTTTCCTCCATTTATTTTCTCCGTGATGGCATAAAAATCTTATTTTATTATAAGACAATTTTTTCTCCGGCACAACCATCTTTTCTCTTGCAATTTTTTCCCAAATTTTCTATAATGCTAGGAGTGATTTTTTTTATTCAACTGGAAAGGAAGACATACAAACGATGAAAAAGATGATCCTCGTAACCTCGCCGCCGGCGTGCGGAAAGACATACATTTCAAAACAGCTCGCCAAGGAGCTGAAACACGTTGTTTATCTCGACAAGGATACGGTCATTCCGCTGTCGAACCGCGTTTTCAAAGCGGGCGGACAGGAAATCAACCGCAGTTCTGATTTCTTCGAGGAGAATATCCGCGATTATGAATATGAAGTAACGGTCAATTTCGGACTGGAAGCACTCGAGTATGACGATATTGTGCTGATCAACGCACCATTCACACGCGAAGTGCATGATGAGAAGTTCCTGAAAGACTTCTCCAAAAAGCTCGCTGACCATGGGGCAAAGCTTGTTGTGATCTGGGTTGTCACAAAACCGGAGATCTGCCACCAGCGCATGATCGACCGCAACTCCGTGCGCGATACGTGGAAGCTGGAGCACTGGGATGAATATGTGAAAACGATCGACTACTCCATCCCGGAAGCACTGAAGAAAATGAGCAGCTGCCTCGATCTGATGCTGTTCTACAATTCTTCGGATGAAGAATATCAGAAATCCATGGAGATGGTTATCTCCCGTCTCGAAGACGAATAACGACTAAACGAAAAAAGAGAATTTTGCCGGACCTCATTTTTACAGTCTGCAAAATTCTCTTTTTATTTATAGAAACTATTTTCACATCCGATACAAAAGATAATCCGCCGCTGCCGCCCACAGCACCCAGGAAACGCAGAGAACTGCGAACACACTCTTATATCCGAGTACGGCAAAGTGGACGCGCCATTTTTCCTTCTGCGTGAATTTCTCCGGGTTTTTGCCTTTTACCATCAGCATTCCGGCGATCACGAACATGCCGAGGGCCGCGATCAGCAGCAAGCCGTCTTTCGCCGCCTCAAGGGCAGCGCGGAACGTGAATCCCCCAAAGAGGAATCCTCCCAGCAGCAGCACAGCTGCCGCAGCGCCGCCGGAGAGCAGGCCGATTGTAAATGCTCTGCCGAGATCACGGCAGATGTTCTTTATCTTTTCCATGTTTTATAATTCCTTATTTTCTTCTAACGCATCACAGAAATGACATGCCACAAAGTGATTGTTGCCCACGTCTTTTAATTCCGGCATCTGCTGTCGGCAGATGTCTTTTGCGTACTTGCATCTTCCCTGGAATTTGCAGCCCGGCTTCGTGTTGATCGGGCTCGGCACCTCGCCTTCGAGGCGGATTTTTTTGCGGTCGCGCTCTGCCTCTACTTTCGGGTCCGGAATCGGAATCGCGGAGAGCAGTGCCTGTGTGTACGGGTGGCGCGGGTTGGCGTACAGCTCCTCGGATGTCGTCAGCTCGACGAGCGTTCCCAGATACAGAACCGCCACACGGTCGGAAATATGTTTGACCATCGACAGATCATGCGCAACGAAAAGATAAGTCAGACCCATCTTCTTCTGTAAGTCCACAAGCAGGTTGACGATCTGCGCCTGAATCGAAACGTCGAGTGCGGAGATCGGCTCATCGAGAACGATGAACTCCGGCTGCACGGCAAGCGCACGCGCGATACCGATTCGCTGGCGCTGTCCGCCGGAAAACTCGTGCACGAAACGGTTCGCATGCTCGCGGTTCAGTCCGACCAGCTCCAGATATTTGTAGATCATCTCCTGGCGCTCTTTCTTATTCTTTGCCAGATGGTGAATGTCGATGCCCTCGCCGATGATGTCGGCAACGGTCATACGTGGGTCGAGTGATCCATACGGATCCTGGAAGACCATCTGTACCTGTTTTTTGAAGGCAAACCGCTCTTTTCCGTTTAACGCATGGACATCGGTTCCCTTGTAGAGCACCTGTCCGTCGGTCTTGTCATACAGGCCGATGCAGGTACGGCCGCATGTTGTCTTTCCACATCCGGACTCGCCAACCATTCCAAGTGTCTCACCCTTGTAAATTTCGAAGGAGACATCATCCACGGCCTTTAAGGTCGCATGGTTTCCGACCTGAAAATATTTTTTCAGATGGGAAACGGAAAAAAGCACTTCTTTTTCGTTATTTTCCATTACAGTTCTCCTCCTTCCAGATTTGGCATTTCTACTTTTGGTGCCATCGGGTGATGGAGCCAGCAGGCAGCTTTATGCTCGCCGCCGAATTCCGTTGCCTCCGGCATCTCTTCCTTACAGATCGGCATACAATAGCTGCACCGCGTGCAGAACGGACATCCGACCGGCGGGTTTAAAAGATCCGGCGGAGTTCCCGGAATTGTCGCGAGTTCCTGCTTGTTTTTCAGATCCAGACGCGGTACGGAACGGATCAGCGCCCAGGTATACGGGTGACGCGGACGATAGAAAATATCCTCACACGTTCCGCTTTCCACGATAATACCGGAATACATGACAGCAATCTTCTGTGCGATATTCGCCACAACACCAAGATCATGTGTGATCATGATAACGGACGTCTGGTTTTTCTTCTGCAGATTCTTGATAATATCGAGAATCTGTCCCTGAATTGTCACATCGAGTGCGGTCGTTGGCTCGTCACAGATCAGAATTTTCGGATCACAGGCAAATGCAATCGCGATCATAACACGCTGACGCATACCGCCGGAAAATTCGTGCGGATACTGTCTGACACGTTTTTCCGGCTCCGGGATGCCGACCATGCGCAGCATCTCGACAGCCTCCTTTGCCGCTTCCTGTTTTGTCATGTTTTTATGGCCCATCAGATTTTCCATAATCTGTTTTCCGACACGCATCGTCGGATTTAAGGAAGCCAGCGCATCCTGGAAAATGATTGCACACTCGCCGCCTTTGTAATGCTGCCACTGTTTTTTGTTGTATTTCAGAATATTCTCTCCATGATAGAGAATTTCACTGTTCTCTTTAATCTCACCCTGCGGGGCCTTGATGAGGCCCATGATGGATTTCGCCGTTACAGATTTTCCGCAGCCGGATTCGCCCACAATTGCGAGCGCCTGACCTTTCTCGAGAGAAAACTGTACACCGCGGACTGCCTTTACTTCACCGGCATAGGTGTGATAAGAGACTCTTAAGTTTTTTACTTCCAGAATCGGATTGTTTTGTTCGTTCATATCGTTATCTCCCACTTATTACTGGCGAAGTCTCGGATCCAGGGCATCGCGCAGGCCGTCTCCCAGAAGGTTGAATGCCATAACGATGATACAGAGCACGAGACATGGGAACAGAAGCTGTGACGGATAGAAATCCATGTTCTGCTGTCCCATCGAAATCAGGACACCAAGGCTGATCGATGGTGCCTTGAGGCCGATGCCGAGGAAGCTAAGACCTGCCTCCGTAAAAATAAACATCGGGATTGCCGTCGCCGTATCCAGAATCAGGATACCCAGCATATTCGGTACATAGTGTTTTAAGATGATGCGGAGCGGTTTTGCACCGAGCACCTCCGCCGCGTAAACGTATTCCGTCTCACGGAGCTGTTTGATCATACCGCGCACCTGACGTGCCGTGTTACACCATGCGGTGACACTAAGCGCGACCAGAAGTGCAAACAGGTTATTTCCAAGAATCATCATGATCAGAATCGTAAGAAGCAGAGACGGAATCGAGTTGATAACCTCGATGATCCGCATCAGAACCTCATCGACCCAGCCGCCGAAATGTGCCATCAGCGCGCCATATACCGTTCCAATGATGAGTTTGATTGCCGTTGCAACGATCGCGATGATCAGTGATGCCCGCGCGCCGACCCAGACTCTTGAGAAGAGGTCACGTCCCAGGTTGTCGGTTCCAAACCAGTATTTTGACGATACGCCCTGGTTTTTCTCGGCGATATTCATGGATACATAATCATATCCTTTGATATGCGGTCCGATGATGACCATGACAAGCAGAATACCGAGCACAACAAGAGATCCCATTGCGATCGGGTTTTTGCGGAGCCGTCTCCAGGCGTCCTGCCAGTAGGAAATGGTCGGGCGGTCAATCCGGTTCGCATCTTCCTCGGTGTATCCTATTACTTTAAATTTTTCCGGTGTTAATGCTGCCATAATATCCTCCTTATCTGCTCTTTCCTGTCAGACTGATTCTCGGGTCAACGACCACGTACAGCAGGTCCGTGATAAAGAGAACACCGATGTAAAGTGCTGCGATAATAACCGTCTCTCCCATGATAATGGAAAGATCCTGGTTATTGACCGCCGTCACATAATACTGTCCGATTCCCGGGATGGAAAAGATGCTCTCGATGAAGAAGGAGCCTGTGATACACATGGCAACCGACATCGGAAGCTGTGTGATAACCGGGATAAACGAGTTCCGAAGGATATGGCGGCGGATAATCTGTCCGCGGCTTAAGCCCTTCGATTCAGCAGTCAGCACGTAATCCTGATTGATCACATCGAGCATCGAGGTTTTCAGCAGACGCGCATACGTTGCAATATAAGAAAAGCATCCTGTCAGGGTCGGAAGAATCGTGTATTCCCATCCTCCGAACCACAGATCCTTTCCCGCAGGCCAGCCGATCGTCGGCAGAACCTTCAGGTTACCTGCGAAAATTTTCTGAAGCATCAGACCAAAGATCAGGTTCGGAATGGAAATCAAGAGGACCGACAGGGCGATCACCATATAGTCCCAGAAGCTTCCCCTCCTCATTGCCGCAAGAATTCCAAGCAGCAGACCGATCGTGATACCGACCAGCACCTGCTGGATACCAAGGCGGGCGGATACCGGAAGACGGTCATGAATCAGCTTCTGTACCGTCTGTCCCGCATAGACAACAGATTCCCCGAACTCTCCCTTGCAGATTCCCTTCATTGTGATCACATAGCGCTCCATCATCGGCTTGTCGAGGCCGTAGCGCTTATAGAGGTTTTCCTTTACGGTCGGCGAGAGCTTGCTCGCACGCTCCGTCAGCGGATCTCCCGGAACCGCTTCCAGAAGGAAAAACGTGGCCGTTGCAATCAGAAACAGTGTGATCAGCATTTCTGCAAAACGGCGCAGTAAATATTTTGGCATAAAAATCCTCTCCCTGTCCGGTCTTTTCCGACCGGAATTTTATTATGATAGCGAAAGAAGAGCCTATTGTTTCATAAGCCCTTCTTCCCTCATTTCTTCTGTTTTGCTGCTTTTTTATTTCTGTACAGATGCTCTGTAAAGCTCCTGGCTTGCGCCGAAGGAGGATGTGTAGAAATCTTTTACCCAGTTCTGATAATAGTAATGTTTATCAGAGTAGTACAGCGGTGCAACACCACAATCCTGTGCAACCAGCAGATCTTCCAGCTTCTGGTAAATCTCAAGGCGTTTTGCGTTGTCGTTCTCTCCGGTCAGAGAATCGATCAGGCTGTCGTACTCGCTGTTGCTATAGAGGCCGTAGGAATCATAAACGCCTGTCTTCATGACGTTCAGGAAATCCAGCGGATCGTTGTAATCGCTGAACCATCCGCCTACAAAGATATCGTAGTTCTTGTTATCGCGCTCGTTTGCAAACATCTGGTAATCGCCAACGGTGTTCAGCTCTACCTTTACGCCCAGATTCTGGGAAATGGACTGCTGCAGGTACTCTCTCTCGAGCTGATTCTCGGTAGCAGAACCCTGGGACAGCAGTGTAATGGTGATGTCTTCCGGTTTGTCGGTGATACCAAGCTCATCAAGGCCTTTCTGGAACAGTGCTTTTAACTTGTCTGCATCCCCTGCATACTGCTCATATTCCTTTTTCATCGTCTCCGACGCCTGCTTGCGGTAGGAAGTTCCGTCGAGCGTGATCGCCGGGGAAACGAAGCCGTAAGCTGCGGTGTATCTTCCGTAAACAGCTGATACCATCTCCTCACGGTTGATGGAGTAGGAAATTGCCTTGCGGATGTTTACGTTTTTCATCAGACCGGATTTTCCGCCCTCAGACTGCTCGTAGCACAGAACCATAGTTCCCGGGTACTCGGTGGTCATGGTCTGCATATTGCCTGCTTCTACTTCTTTGTCATATTTTGCAATGTAATCGCCTGCTGCATCGAAAACGTCCAGCTGTCCGTTATCGAACATGGTTGCTGCTGTTGCGTTCTCTGCTACACAGTACCAGTTTACCTGATTCAGTTTTACGTTGTCCTTATCCCAGTACTGGTCATTTTTCACCCATGTCATGGAGTTATCTTCTACCAGGTTGGTCATGGCAAACGGTCCGTTGTAGACACATTTTGTCCAGTCTTTTCCCCACTGGTCTCCGGCTGCCTCTGCGACATCCTGACGGGTCGGGTAAAGCGGAGTTGCTACCAGCTTGGACTGGAAGGTCGGATCCGCTACCTTTAAGGTAACCTCGAAGGTGTAATCGTCCACTGCCTTGATTCCGATCTCATCGGCAGAGCCCTGTCCGTTATAATACTCCTCTGCTCCTACTACGTTGAACAGGTAGAAAGAATAGGAATAGCCGTATTCCGGATTTAACAGACGTTTCCAGCCGTACTCATAATCTGCTGCGGTAACCGGCTGTCCGTCGGACCATTTGGCATCCTTTCTCAGATGGAAAGTGTAAACCAGTCCGTCATCGGATACGTCCATGGATTCTGCACCGGCATACTCGAAACGGTCTCCGTTTTCATCTGCTACGTCACGCATCAGTCCTTCGTAGCACTCTCCCATCATCCAGCGCCATCCCATATCCTGCACATCGAAATTGTTTCCAAAGGCTACTGCACGAAGATTGATCTGTCCGTCCACTTCGCCTGCAGTCTCCGGTGCTGCTGAATCCGGTGCTGCTGAATCTGCTGCTCCAGTACTGGTTGATGCCGCCGTGGCATTGTCAGCAGTTGCTACCTGTGTCTCTCCGCTGCTTCCGCATCCGGCCAGAAGACCGGCTGCCATGCATCCTGCCAGAAGCAGAGAAACGACTTTGTTTCTTTTTCTCATTGATGTTCCTCCTTTTTTCCGCAGACCTTCCCCGGCAGATCCGGCTGTGTCTGCACACGGGCCATTGTATTTCATATAATTATCCTGAATTTTTTCTCTTGTTCGGACAATAATACAAAATAATACCTTGTTTTTTCACTTTTTTCATGCGATTTTAGCCCAACTTTTATCAGAATATCGGGAAATATCTGTTTTGTCAATCCTTTTCCCGTAAATTTTGCGTTTTCTGTTTTTTGTGTCACGGTTACGCAAAAAAGAAAGAGACCTCCGTTACCCACAGCAGTCTCTTTTCCTTTTTCCCTTGCTTTTCTCTTTTATTCCGCTTTTGCATCCATCTGCCGCAGGCTGTGGATCAGCTCCTCACAGATCTCCAGCTCGCTCTTTCCGTCCGTCTCGATGATAATGTCGGCTGCGGCCTCATATTTCTCACGGCGCTTGCTCATCAGATCCGCAATAAACGGAACGGTTTTGTTGTTCTCAATCAGCGGTCTGTCGTGGCTGTCTTTGACACGGTCTAAAATCGTCTCCGGCTTTGCAGTCAGAAGAACAACGCGGCCGTTCTTTTTCATCTCTACAACGTTGCACTCACGCATCGGAGTTCCGCCGCCGCACGAAATGACAACGTTTGTTCTCGACTGCATTTCGATCAGAAGATTCGTCTCGCAGTCACGGAAATACTGTTCGCCGTAGGTCTCGAAAATATCGGAGATGCTCATACCGGCACGCTCTGCGATGATCTGATCCATCTCGATGATATCCATGGCAAACACGGTTTTGAGATAATCGGAAATGGTGCTCTTTCCGGCTCCCATGAAGCCAATCAGTACAATATTATAATTGAACAGCTTTCTTGCCTGAATCTTTTTACTGTTTCTTGTGATGCTCTCGAAAACATCCGCCACTTCGTTTTTATGGCGTTTTTCCTGCATCCGGCGTTCCAGCCATTCCTTCTGTTTTGCTTCCTGCTCCGGCTGGAGAATCGGCACGTTATTTGCTTCTTTATATACCATAATGTCCTCGACAATACGGTTTCTCATCAGCAGTGCATCCAGAATAATCTCATCGCACTGTCCAAGGCTCTCTCGTAATACTTCCAACTGATTCATGATATTTATCCTTTCCAGACTTGTGTGTACTTGTTAGCACAGCCCTCTTCCGGTATTTTTGTCGTATTTTTTGACATTTTCTGTTATTATAGCAGTTGTCCTCCAGAATCACAACAAAAATTTGCACAAAAGTGCGAAAAGCCCATGGAATCTTTTCAGAAATCCATGGGTTTTGGTATATTTTTATTTAAGATCGTCTTTCGAATCCGCATGATACCTGTTCTCCCGGGCATCTTCTGTGGATAACTTTTCATCAGAGTTCAGAAAACTCAGCTCTGCCCCCCCCCGATTTCAGATTCTTTTTCAGCTTTTCAATCTGAATCGAAGTCTGTTTTTCTTCGGATATGGTGTTCAGCTCCTCGCAGATGGCATCTTTGATATCGAGCAGACACTCGAGCATCAGCGGGCTGAAGGTACCGCACTCGCCGTTCAGGATCATCTCGATGGCTTTCTCGTGCGTGTATGCCGGTTTGTAGACACGCTCGCTTGTCAGCGCATCGTAAACATCGGCAATCGATACAACCTGGGCTGCAATCGGGATCTCCTCACCTTTTAAGCCGTCCGGGTAACCCTTTCCGTCGTACCGCTCATGATGCCAGCGACAGATCTGGTACGCAATCTGTACCAGCTTCTCGTCCTGATACAGTTCCAGGCTCTTCAGCATGGACGCTCCGATCAGGGTATGTTTCTTCATCTCCTCGAACTCTTCTTTCGTCAGCCTTCCCGGCTTATTTAAAATGTTCTCGTCAATGCCCATCTTTCCGATATCGTGCAGCGCGGATGCCGTTGTGATCATCAGCTGATCGGACCAGCTTAAGTGGTAGCGGTCTGTCTTCTGTACCAGACGCTCGAGGAGCATACTGGTCAGAACGTTGATGTGGTGGACATGAAGTCCGCTCTCGCCATTCCGGAATTCCATGATATGGCTCAGGATACTGATCATCATCTGATTGTTTTTCTCTTTTTCGTAAATCTGCTCGGTGACGAGCGTCACGAGACGGCGCTGTTTTGCATATAATTTGATCGTATTGAAGACACGCTGGTAAACAACTTTTGCATCAAACGGACGACTGATATAATCGGATACGCCCTGCTCATACGCACGGCGCACAAATGCGGTGGAATCCTCGCTCGATATCATGATGACCGGAACCTCTTCGATCCAGTGGTTGCGGTTCATGTAGTCAAGCACTCCGAAACCGTCCATGCCCGGCATGACGATATCCAGAAGGATCAGCGCAAGGCCTGTTCCGTATTCTTCCAGCAGACGCAGGCACTCTTCGCCGGTGGAAGCCTCGATGATATCGTATTCATCCTGCAGAATCTCCGAGAGGATGATACGGTTCATCTCGGAATCATCCACAATCAGGATGCGCTGTTTTTCTCTGCGGTTTTCCTGACGGACAACATCGTCCTGACAACCCAGGATCTGGTCTTTCTCGGTGACAACCATGTTTTTCCGTTGTTTCGCAAGATACATCAGCTGGTCGGCACGCATCGCAGCTTCGCCGATCGTCTCATCTCTTGTCAGAACACCTCCTACGCTGACGGAAAGACGCATCTTCGAGTAGCCCGGCACCTGTGCCTCATGGATCTGTGACTGAATCTGTTTTAATTTCTGTACAAAGTTTTCCTCATCCATCTCCGGCAGAACCAGCAGAAATTCGTCTCCTCCTAAGCGGATCAGACGGTCGGTACGTCGGGTGCAGCGGTTGACGGTCTTTACAATGGTGTCAAGCGCCATATCTCCGGCATTGTGGCCGTATGTATCGTTGTATAATTTGAAATCATCGAGATCGATCATGGCTACGCCGCAGCAAAAGCTGGCGTCCCGGATCTGGTCTTCGAAGTAGCGGCGGTTGAATACTCCGGTCAGCGCGTCACGATACAGCTCTTCGCTGTAGCTGTTCAGCTTGCTTACCAGATTCTGGCGTCCTTCGGAGTCCATCAGTGTTTCATCGTCGAGACGGTTGATCATCTCGATCACGCATGGTTCTCCTTCGATCTCCACGTATCTTGCAATGACCTGATACACATTCGACGCAATGCATTCCAGTTTTGATTTCTGCGATTTCTCCCGCAGGGCTTTTTCGGAAATACAGTTAAGGCACGGCATCGCTTTGTTCCATACTGCGTAGCATTCACACAGCTTGCCATTCTCTTCATCGATAATAAAATCTCCGATCTCATCCGGACGGAGAACCCGCACATACATGAAAATATTCTTCAGATGTTCCACCAGACGTTCTGCCTGTTTCTGTGTCATCTGAGCATCCTTAGAAGGCTCTTTCTTATTTATTTTTTCACATTCCGGCAATTCGGTCTGATTCATCTGTTTCCCTCTCTTCTCCCCGGTACACACAAAACTTCATTACCCCTTTGTGTGCTTCCGCGTTTTGCTACATTTTCCCATTTTAATTACAGTTATACATAATAGTGTAACGATTGTTTCCCGTTTCGTCAAGAAAAAAGTGTACAAAAACCGTCCTGTAATGGAAATTTATTCAAAAAAACCGACCGGTTTTACGCGGTCGGTTTTTTCTTCTTATCATAGAAGACACGGCTGTATAACTGCGGATAGATGTTGCTGCAGGAGAGCGCCGGTCCTTCAATATAGCGGTAATGATCGAAATCGTAAACACCGTAATCCGGCTCGGAGTTATCCAGCCAGAAAGCATTGATGCCGTAATCGTAGTAGTTCTTCTTGCATACGTCCCAGACATATTTTCTTGTCTCCGGATTGAACACGTCGATCTCAACGCAGTCACCCTGGAAATCGTATGTCTACTTTTTCGCGCAGACTATCCCTGTATGTTTTTCATTTTATTAGATTTTTTTGTCTGTTTCTTGAAGTTTTTATCCGATTTCTAACACTATTTTGATCTTTTTACCAAATTTGCGGAATGGGCTTTATTTTTAACTGCACAAATTCCATTTCTTATGATAGAATATTTACGAAAAAATAAAGTATCTGATTCACTATACTTTGATTCACAATAAAATGAGGGAGTAATCCATGATTCAAACGAAAGATTCGAACTTAACCTTCCGCCCGCTGACCATCGACGACGCAGAGCAGTACAATGCACTTCTGCGCTACGCCTTTCAGGTTACAGAGCAGGAGCTTTCCGAAAGCGGATGGAAAGACGATGAAATCAAGCAGTCCAAATTCCCGGTTCTCGTCCGTGCCGATGTGCTCGGCTGTTTCTGCGAGGAGGATCTGGTATCACAGTTCGCGGTTTATCCGCTGGACATGAATATCTACGGTGTCCGCTATCCCGTCGGTTTTGTCACCAGCGTCTGCACCTACCCGGAATACACCGGCCAGGGCATCATGAAAAAGCTGATGATCCGGAGTCTCACGCGCATGCGGGAAAACCACCGTTCCTTTGCGCTTCTCTATCCCTACTCTATTCCGCTCTACCGGAATCTCGGATGGGAAATCATTTCCAATAAGATGACGTACACCATCAAGGACACGCAGGTGCCGCGGAAACTCAAAGCCCCTGGCTATGTGCGCCGCGTGGCATGGGATGACAAGGATTTCAAGGAACTACATACCAAATTTGCTTCGAAGACGCACGGCTGCCTCTACCGCAACAATCTGGCGTGGGAAGAATATTTCCGCTGGGATGAGGATGATACCGTCGTTGCGATCTACTATTCCGCTGATGATGTGCCGTACGGCTACATGGTCTATCTGATCAGCTCCGATATCATGCATATCAAAGAGATGATCTATCTGAACCGCGAAGCGCAGCTGGGACTCTGGGAGTATATTCATGCGCACGATTCCATGATCGATGAGGTCAAAGGAAATAACTACTACAGTGAACCCATCGCGTTCGAGCTTGAGGACAGCGATATCAAAGAAACGATTCGCCCGTACTCGATGGGGCGTATCATCGATGTCGTGCAGTTTATGGAACATTACGCCTGCGACCCGGACGAGCCGGATGTGTGTATCCGTTTTGAGATCGAGGATGAGCTGCTTCCGTGGAACAATGACAGCTTCACATTCTTCTTTGAAAAAGGACACTGTGTGCCGACCGACCGCGAGCCGGACCATGTGATGAAAATGACGATCGCATCGCTCACGACACTGCTGCTCGGCTACAAGACGGCTTCCAAGCTGTATGAGATGGCGCGCATCGAAACGACGCCGCAGACTGTGGAATGCCTGGATGACCTGCTCTTCCACCATATTCCATATGTTTCGGACTATATTTAATTTATTTTACGCATTGCAAAAGAGGGACTCCCGTGAAAGGAATCCCTCTTTTTCTATGTAACATTTTTTAGTTTTCTTCCAGTTTGATTTTCTCCTGCAGCACAACGCAGCCTGCCATATCGCCGATGACGTTGACGCATGTGGCACCCATGTCACACAGTGTGTTGATGCTGATGTAAACGCCCATGACGCCGGCCGGAAGACCTGCCATCGTGGCGAGTGCTGCGAATGATGCGATCGCGCCGCCCGGGATACCCGGTGTTCCGACAGAAAGCAGGACGTTGGCAAGCAGAATGATCACCATCATCGAAATGCTGACGTTGATGCCGCAGGCATTTGCGAAGAACATGATCATAAACGACATCAGGATCGATACCGCATCCATATTGACGGTGGCACCGAGCGGGATTGCGATACTGCTGATCTGGTTCGAAACGCCGAGTTCTTTCTCGACACAGCGCTTGCTGATTGGGATCGTCGCGGAACTGGAACATGTTCCGAATGCATTCAGGGCTGCCGGCATGATCGCCTTAAAGAACTTGACCGGACTCGTCTTTCCGATGAGTTTTACAGCGCCGCCGTAGACGACGATCGCAAATCCATAGAATGCCACATACAGAATGATGAGCTGGGTTGCCAAGGAAACGATGGTTTTGGTTCCGTTTGCCTCGACAACCGGCACGATCGTACAGAAGACACCGATCGGGGTGAAGTACATAACGGTGCTGATGACTTTTAAACAGACCTCATTCAGGGAGTCGATCACGTTTAAGAGCGGCTGTCCCTTCTCTCCGACCGCAATCAGCGTAAAGCCGACAACGACAGCGAACACGAGTACCTGGAGCATGTTGCCCTCCGCAAACGCCTTCACCGGGTTGGACGGGATCAGGTTTTTGATCGTGTCGAGGATGCTGGTCATCTCGGTCGCCTGGATATCGGAAGTTGCCATCTCAAAATGGACTCCCTTTCCGAGGCGGATCAGTCTTGGAATGATAATGCCGACTGCACTTGCAATCGCGGTGGTGCACAGGAAGAAAATCATCGAGTAGCCGGTGATCTTACCTGTCGTTTTTGCATTTCCGATGCTGCAGATACCCATGACAATTGAACAGAATACCATCGGGAAAATCATCATATTCAAGGCGTTCATGTAGATGCCGCCGATGACGCCGGTTACGGTCAGAATCGGCGTAAAGCGGTCCGCCAGAAGAAGTCCGGTTAAGATACCGAGAATCAGTCCGGTAAAGATCGCACCTGTAATATGCTTCTGATACCATGCATAAAACTTTTTCATATGTTCTCTCTTCTCTCCTTTTTCACAGAGTAAGAGGCAGGTGTCCCTGTATCTTCTACCTGCCTCTTCGCATACAGCCATCTTATCACACAACCGCGGATAATTCCACTTAAAAATGGATTTATCCGCGGTTTTTCTGGCTTTTGGTCTTTTTTTTCTTTTTTATACGGCTGCTGCCCGGCTGTGGACTTTCTTCCGCACAATCAGATAGCAGATCACCTGCATGATAATCGTGATGATCCACGATCCCGGATACGAAATGAACAGCACATACAGCGAGCGGTGCTGCGGGAAAATGCCGAAGATCCACACGATTCGCGTTCCGACCGTTCCGATGACGGACAGAATCATCGGCACCGCCGAGCATCCCATACCGCGCAGGGCTCCCGGGAAGAGGTCCATGATGCCGCAGAGGAAATACGGAACCGTCGTGATCGACAGAATTTCCATACCGCAGCGGATAACCTCCGGGTCCCCGGTGTAAATCTGCAGGATTTCCGTACCGAACAGATACGCGCCGCCACCCATCACCAGTGCCATGCCGCTGGAGAGAATCAGGCAGTCGATCAGCACCTTATCCATTCGTTTGTATTTTCCGACACCGTAGTTCTGGCTTGTGAAGCTCATGCACGCCTGGGTGACGGAGTTGACTGAGGTGTATAAAAATCCCAGCACATTGTTGGCCGCCGTGTAGCCTGCCATTGCAATCGAACCGAAGGAATTGACGGATGACTGCAGCAGCACGTTCGAGAAGTTGATGACGGTACTCTGAATACCCGCCGGGATGCCGACCTGGAAAATCGGGATGATGTAATCCTTTTTCAGGCACAGCTTCGAAAACCGGAGCTGATAACTTCCCTCGCTCTTATAGAGGCACCGCAGAACCAGCACGCAGGAGATCGCCTGCGAAACCACCGTTGCAATCGCCACACCTGCCACGTCGAGACTGAACACGATCACGAGGAACATATTCAGACCAGCGTTGATCACACCCGATACAATCAGGAAATACAGCGGCCGCTTCGTGTCGCCGACGGCACGCAGAATCGCCGCACCGTAGTTGTACAGCATGAAAAACGGCATTCCCATAAAGTAAATTCTCATATACAATGCCGACTGATCAATGACATCCGCCGGTGTATCCACTGTCTCTTATACACATCTGACGCTGCCGACGACTAGTCGAGTGTAGATC
>ERZ1026923.167-NODE-167-length-34961-cov-6.638028_pt1 | contig 34961 bp, 25 predicted proteins | sample MGYA00519464_ERZ1026923 | MGnify/ENA primary metagenome ERZ1026923 (study PRJEB26926, sample SAMN06164762) | human gut metagenome | biome: ENVO:00009003; feature: ENVO:2100002; material: ENVO:00002003 | host: Homo sapiens | place: USA | collected 2012 ...
TGGTCGCTGACCGGTATGCTGACCTATGACACGAGAGTGCTGCTGGTCATGCTGGTCTGCAGTTTGGTGATCTTTAAGGTTTCCCATACGGAATGGAAACAGGTCGGGACGGTATTTCAGTTTATTTTGCTGTTTTTGTGTATTAACATGCTTGCGGTGTGGCTGTTTTCCCCGAATCAGGGAACTGTGATCTACGGCACAAAAACAGAGCTTTTACACCTGTTTGGCAATCATAATATCACAAAGGAACAGCTGTTTTACCAGTTTAATATTATGCTGAAGTATCTGACAGTAACGCCGGTGGTATTGATGTTTATCGTGACGACCAACCCGAGCGAGTTTGCGGCAAGCTTAAATCGCATGGGTGTCAGCTACAACGTGGGCTACGCCATTGCCATCGCGCTGCGCTACATCCCGGACGTACAGTCTGATTTTACCAAGATCAAGCATGCGCAGGAGGCGCGGGGCATCGAGATGAGCAGCAAGACATCCCTCTGGACGAGAATCAAGCGGATGAGCACGATTATTTTCCCGCTGCTGTTTTCCAGCATGGATCGTATCGATGTGGTCAGCAATGCCATGGAGCTTAGGGGCTTCGGTAAAAATAAAAAACGTACCTGGTACATGGGAAAGAAGCTGGTACGAAACGACTATCTGACGATTGGATTTGCGGTAGTATTTATGGCGGTCGCTCTGACCATTACGTTTGCAGACGGCAGCCGTTTCTGGAATCCATTCCAGTAAAAAAACGCGGGGCTGTGGGACACGGGTATCGCGTTTTTAGAAAAAATCCGGGGCGCGGGCAAATTGGATGCTGCGCTCCGGGAAAATGGAATCAGGGGATGCAGCGGATTTTTTCATCGGCTGCGGAAAGGGGAATGTATGATTTACACACTGGAAAATGACAGCCTGAAAGTTCAGGTAAACTCCCACGGCGGCGAGCTGTGGTCGATTCAGACAAAGGACGGGGCAGAATATCTCTGGCAGGGCGATGCGGCTTACTGGAAAGACCGCGCATTGAATCTGTTTCCGTATATCGCACGTTTGACTGAGGGCAAATATATGCTGGATGGCAAGACCTACGAAATGCCGATCCACGGCTTTGTTAATTCTTCCGATCTGGAAGCGGAAGAGCATACGGCACAGAGACTGGTGCTGAAGCTGACAGACAGCGAGAATACGAGAGAAATGTATCCCTTTGAGTTTGTTTACTGGCTGACCTATGAGCTTGTCGGCAACAAATTAAATGTTACTTTTGCGGTAGAAAATAACGACAAAAAGGTGATGTATTTCGGCGTCGGCGGTCATCCGGGCTTTGCCGTTCCGCTGGAAAAAGGTCTTGCATTTGAGGATTACTGCTTACAGTTTGAAGCTCCCGGGAATCCGATCCGCGTTGGCTTTTCTGAGGACTGCTTCGTAAATGGCGAGGACAGCGAGTTTATTTTATCTGACGGCGGTAAGCTGCCCCTTGCACACAACCTGTTCGATCAGGATGCGATCGTGCTGACTGATATGGCGAAGGCAGTGACCCTGTGCAGTGAAAAAGGAACGAGAAGCGTGCGCGTATCCTATCCGCAGATGAATTTCCTGGGGATCTGGCATATGCCGTTTACCGATGCGCCCTATGTCTGCATCGAGCCCTGGTCTGCGCTTCCTTCCCGCAAGGGCAGGATCGAAGACCTTTCCGAGCAGCCCAACCTGGTTCATCTGCCTGCAGGCAAGCGGTATGAAAATACCTGGAGTATTGAGATTTTCTGAATTTTGCAGAACTGTGAAAAAGAATGTGCCTTGGCGCATTCTCGCGGAGTGTTTCTTATCGCATGGAAACGAAGTTTTCCATACGATAAAAAAGAATCCGGCGTCAGACAGCGATAGGACTGTGCGCCGGATTCTTTTTTTATAAATCTGAAATGCTCGCAGAGCGTGCGTTTTATCTCTGTGTCGCCATGGTTTTTAACTGTCCCATGACCTTTTTGACCGGAGGCAGGTAGAGGATGATCAGCGTCAGCACCGCTTCCACGGACAGATAGATGCCGTTGTAAACCAGGGAATAGACCGGTGCGGACATGCCGTAGTCTGCAGCGTAAGCGCCGAAGAAGATCATACCGGATAAAAATGCGAAGAAATAACGACCGAGTACACCTACGATATAGCCCTTCACCAGACCGTTTTTCGATTTGGAAAACAGGCCGGATAAGCCGAGCGCACCGAATGCGAAGATGTAATCAACGAGCATCTGCGGTATGCTGATGATATACGGATCGCTGACCAGCTGTAAAAAGCCGTAGGCGATGGCGGTCATCAGTCCGGCACGCAGACCGTACCAATAGCCGATCAGGACTAAGAACAGCATGGAAAATAAAGTGATGGAGCCGCCGAAGGGCAGATGGAACAGCTTGATTTCGGAAGTGACAAAGGCAGCAGCTATCGCCATTGCGGAAAATGCCAGCTGACGTGCGGAAAATTTAGGCTGCTTCACAGAATTGCCGATAAAGCAGGCCAGCAGCAAAAGCGCCAGCATGAGGACAACCAGTGCGGTATAACCGGCAGTGGTCAGCTGATAAGTCGTTCCCCATTCATCCGTGATGGGGATTGCAAAAAAATTGGACATAAAAAAACCTCCTTGTGTGCACAGGAGGGGACGAAAAACAGGACAGATAAAAATCTGTCACATGTGCCTCCCTACGCCGGTATTATCCGGTTCAGGTGATGAGGGTCAGAAATCCGGGCGGATATTCAGTCTCAGCAATCGCTCCCCTGGCAATGATATAAAATTTTGGTTACAGTTCACAGCTTATGATAGTCAGGTTGAGGGAGCGTGTCAAGCCTTTTTCGAAGCTGCGGCACCTTGGTCTGCGCATTGTGAGAGTTCACCCGCGCCATTCGCAAAAGCGCGTCTTCGACGCTCTCCGCTGCTTCGCAGCTCCTTTTGCTCATAACATGGCGCTCCCTTCGTCCCTTCCTGCAGGCTGATTTTCATGCGAGCATGAAATCAGCCTGCAGGAAGGGACGAGTGAACCGGGAATAAAATTAGGGCTTGTAACCGCTTCGGATTGGGAATATACTAATATACTGAATTGACAAAAAAGATAAAACGATAAAAGGACTGCGAATAAATTGAATAACGATAATTATAAAAAATGGTTCATTGGACTGGCAGGCGGCTTTGTAGTCATTGCAGGAGTGCTGACCAGTTCGTTTTATGTGTCTTATGAAAAGGTAAAAGGAGAACTGGCGCAGACCAGCGGCGAGCTGTTAAACGCACAGAGTCAGGTGGAGGATCTGACAAAGGAGCTGGAAGAAAGCAGCAATGCAGTGGAAGAAACGCGGGAAGGCTATGTGACCGTCATGCTGCAGGACGGCGAGAAAGAGGATCTGCCGGAAATTCCATTTTCTGTAGATCTGGAGGACTGGAACTATGTGCTGGTCAATGAAAAAAATCCGCTGCGGCAGGATTTTGAGGTAGATCTGGCCAAGACGGACAATGGGAAGTATGTGGACAGGCGGATTCAGAAAGCCCTTGAGATGATGCTGGCGGACGGCAAAAAGGAAGGGCTGCCCCTGATGGTTTGTTCCGCTTACCGCGATTATCAAAAGCAGGATCAGCTGATGGACAACTCCATCGCAAAATTCGTAAGGGGCGGCATGAGCTATAAGGACGCTTTTTTCAAGACGAAGGAAGAAATCGCCCTCACCGGTGCGAGCGAGCATCACACCGGTCTCGCCGTGGATATCGTAGGAAAAAATCATCAGGGCCTGGATAAATCGCAGGCTTCGACCAAAGAGGCGATCTGGTTAAACGAGCACGCTGCGGAGTATGGTTTTATTCTCCGTTTCCCGCAGGACAAGGTGGCGATCACCGGGATTTCCTATGAATCCTGGCATTTCCGCTACGTTGGAGAAGAGGCGGCGAAGTTTATGAAGGAAAATAACCTGTGCCTGGAAGAGTTTGTAGAGCTTGCAAAGGCACAGCAGGAGCAGGAAGCGTTAAAAGAAGCGGAGATGGAGTAGCGATACTACATCAGAAAGAGAGGAACTGTCATGGCAGACTGGGAAGCAAATGTACGCAGGGTTGTCCCCTACACACCGGGAGAGCAGCCCAAACGAAATGACATCATCAAGTTAAACACCAACGAATGCCCGTATCCGCCTGCACCGGGTGTGACAAAAGCACTGCAGGAGTTTGAAGCGGATAAGCTGCGGCTGTATCCCGATCCGGCGGCGCTTGAGCTGCGGGAAGCGATTGCAGCGGCGGTTTCTGTTTCGGAGCATCCGGTTGCGGCAGACCAGGTGTTTGTGGGCGTTGGCTCCGACGATGTGCTGGCACTGGCATTTCTGACCTTTTTTAACAGCAAAAAACCGATTTTGTTCCCGGACATCACCTATTCCTTTTACGACGTCTGGGCGGATCTGTATGGCATCCCCTATCGGACGCCTGGGCTGGATGAAAGGTTCCGCCTGAAAAAAGAGGACTACCTGAACGAAAACGGCGGCATCATTTTCCCGAACCCCAACGCACCGACCGGTCTGATGGAGAATCTGGATACGATTGAGGAGATCGTGGCAAAAAATCCCGATTCCGTTGTGATTGTAGACGAGGCCTATGTGGATTTCGGGGGTGTGAGCGCCCTGCCTCTTGTGGATAAGTATGAAAATCTGCTCGTCGTGCAGACGTTTTCGAAATCGCGCGCTCTTGCGGGTATGAGAATCGGCTTTGCAATCGGCCAAAAGAAGCTGATTTCCTATTTAAATGATGTCAAATTTTCCTTCAACTCCTATACAATGAACCGCCTGACGATTGCCTGCGGAAAGGCATGCGTAGAGGACCGTGCGTATTTTCAGGAGATTACGGGGAAAATCGTGGCGACGCGGGAATGGACGAAGCAGAAGCTGACAGAGCTTGGCTTTACGTTCCCGGATTCGAAGGCGAACTTTATTTTTGCAACGCACAAAACCGTCCCGGCGCAGGAGTTATTCGAGAACCTGAAAACAGCCGGAATTTATGTGCGATATTTCAAAAAGCCCAGAATCGACAACTATCTGCGGATTACAGTCGGCACGCAGGCGGAGATGGAGCGGCTGGTCGAAGTGCTGGTAGAGCTGGTGAAATAGGGCGCGGCATGTTCGAAAACGCGCGGGCAGCAGCGGAAAATACGTTCGCATGCAGACACAGGAACGCACGCGGACAGATGCAGAAAAACGCCGTTGCGCGGCAGAAGGAGCGTGGATAACGAATGGAAATGTATGAGGATTTTGCGTTAGTTTATGATCGATTCATGGATGAAACGCCCTATGAAGAATGGTGTCAGTTTGTAGTCGGACGCCTGAAACAGGATCAGATCACGGACGGAATCCTGCTGGATCTCGGCTGTGGCACGGGCTCCATGACGGAGCTTCTGGCAAAGCAGGGCTACGACATGATCGGTGTTGATCTGTCAGACAGCATGCTGGGCATTGCAATGGAGAAGCGTGCGCAGTCCGGTCATAATATTTTGTATTTGCAGCAGGATATGCGGGAGTTTGAGCTTTACGGAACGGTCCGGGCGGTGATCTGTCTGTGCGACTCGTTAAATTATCTACTGAAAGAAGATGACTTACTGACAACTTTTAAACTGGTAAACAACTATCTTGACCCGAATGGGCTTTTTATCTTCGATTTTAATACGGTCTATAAATATGAAACAGTCATCGGTGACAGCACGATTGCGGAAAACCGGGAGGATTGCAGCTTTATCTGGGAAAATTATTATACGGCGGAGGATCAGATCAACGAATACGATCTGACGATTTTTGTGAAACAGCAAAAAGACCTGTTCCGCAAATTTACGGAGACCCATCTGCAGCGCGGCTATACGCTGGAAACGATGAAACGGCTCGTGGAACAGTCCGGGCTGATTTTTGTCGAGGCGCTGGATGCAGATACGCATGGCAGCGTGACGGAGACGAGCGAGCGGATCTATGTGATCGCGCGCGAGCACGGGAAGAAGTTGGGATAAGAAATGAAAATATCTGCGCAGCGCAGAAAAGCTATGCGGTGAAAAGCGCAGCGTGGAAATGGCAGGGGCTTGCCGTAAAGTAAGCCTGAGGAATGGAGGAGCTATGGGAGATTATATGGTACGCGCGACGGCGGCGAATGCACAGGTGCGCGCGTTTGCAGTGACAACAAAGGAGCTTGTGGAGACAGCGAGACAGGCACACAACACCAGCCCGGTAGTAACGGCGGCGTTGGGACGTCTGCTGACAGCCGGCGTGATGATGGGCAGCATGTTAAAGGGCGACGACGATCTTTTAACCCTGCAGGTTCGCGGCGATGGTCCGGTTCGCGGTCTGACCGTGACGGCAAACGCCAAGGGCGAGGTCAAGGGCTATGCGACGGTGCCGGACGTTATCCTGCCTGCGAATGCGAAGGGCAAGCTCGACGTCGGAGGGGCGGTCGGCAGGGGAACGCTCTCTGTTATCCGTGACCTCGGCTTAAAGGAACCCTATGTGGGACAGACAGCCCTGGTGACCGGAGAGATCGGGGATGACCTGACCTCGTATTTTGCAACCTCCGAGCAGACGCCTTCTTCGGTGGGTCTGGGCGTTTTGATGGAAAAGACGAATACCGTGCGCTGTGCAGGCGGCTTTATCATTCAGCTGATGCCCTTTGCAGAGGAAGAGACGATTTCGAAGCTGGAGCATAACCTGTCGCTGATCAATTCTGTGACGGCACTGCTCGACCAGGGAATGACACCGGAGCAGCTGTTAGAGCGGGTGCTGGACGGCTTGGATGTGGAGATTACCGACCGGATGCCCTGCAGCTTTACCTGCAACTGCAGCAAGGAACGGGTGGAAAAAGCGCTGATTTCCATCGGCAAAAAAGAACTGCAGGAGATGATCGACGAGGACAAGCCGATCGAGGTAAACTGTCATTTCTGCGGCAAAACCTATAAGTTTGACGTGGATGAGTTGAAAAAAATGGAGAAAAAATCCCGATGAAAGACGGTTTTTTAAAAGCTGCGGCGGCTGCACCGAAAATCCGTGTTGCAGACCCTGCCTGGAACGCACTGGAAATCTGTAAGGCACTGGACTCCTGTTATGCACAGCGTGCAAAGCTGATCGTTTTGCCGGAGCTGTGTCTGACCGGATATACCTGTCAGGATCTGTTTTTGCAGGAACGCCTGCTGGAAGAAAGCCTGGAAGGGCTGCACACGGTGCTGGAGCATACAAAAGGGCACGATGCGCTGACCTTTGTGGGGCTTCCCTTTGAAAAAGACGGAAAGCTTTACAATGTGGCAGCAGCAGTACAGGATGGCAGGATCCTGGGGCTTGTCCCGAAGCAGAATATTCCAAACTATGGGGAATTTTATGAGGTGCGGCATTTTGCGGCAGGCAGCAGGGAAGTGTCCGAGGTGGATGTGCTGGGACAGACCGTACCCTTTGGCGGAAATCTGTTGTTTTCCTGCAGGAATCTGAAAGGGCTTGTCGTGGGCTGTGAGCTGTGCGAGGACGTCTGGGTGATGGACCCGCCCTCGACGGCGCTGGCAAAGGCGGGCGCGACGGTGATCGTCAACCTGTCCGCCTCCAACGAGACGGTCGGAAAGGACACCTACCGTAAGAGCCTGATTGCTGCCACGAGCGCGCGGCTTCTGTGTGGCTATGTCTACGCGAGCGCGGGGGATGGAGAATCCACTCAGGATCTCGTTTTTTCCGGGCATCATATGATTGCAGAGAACGGAAGCGTTCTGGCGGAGGCTGCACGCTTTGAAAACGAGACGATTTTTTCGGAGCTGGATATTCATAAAATCTGCCACGAGCGGCGCAGAATGAGCACATTTGTGCCCGAAAACACAGAAACCTGTGTACGGATTGGTTTTACCCTGGAAAAAGAAGAAACAAAGCTGACGCGCACGTTTGCCCAGATGCCGTTTGTCCCGTCGGATGAAACCTTGAAAAAGGAGCGCTGTGAGCAGATTCTATCGATTCAGGCGCAGGGACTGAAAAAACGTTACGAGCATACGGGGGCGAAAACGGCGGTGATCGGCGTTTCCGGCGGTCTGGATTCGACCCTTGCCCTTTTGGTGACGGCGCGGGCATTTGATTTGCTCGGGAAAGACAGAAACGATATTTTAGCGGTGACGATGCCGTGCTTTGGTACGACGAACCGCACCTATGAAAATGCCTGCAGGCTGGCGCAGACCCTTGGCGCGAAGTTAATCGAGGTGAACATCCGCGAGGCGGTGCAGGTGCATTTTCGGGATATCGGTCAGGATATGGACAAGCACGATGTAACCTATGAAAACGGGCAGGCGCGGGAACGCACTCAGGTATTGATGGATCTCGCCAACCAGAGCAACGGACTTGTCATCGGAACCGGGGATATGTCGGAGCTTGCACTGGGCTGGGCGACCTATAACGGCGATCATATGTCGATGTATGGCGTAAACGTTGGTGTGCCCAAGACGCTGGTGCGCCATTTGGTGGCATATTGTGCGAATACCTGCAGCGAAAGCGAAAAAGTGCTGCAGGAGGTGCTGCTGGATGTCCTCGACACGCCGGTAAGCCCCGAGCTTTTGCCGCCGGAGGACGGAAAGATCAGCCAGAAAACAGAGGATCTGGTCGGCCCCTACGAGCTCCATGATTTCTTTTTATATCAGCTGCTGCGCTGTGGCTTTGGCCCGGCGAAGATCTACCGGCTTGCCTGCAGGGCATTTGAAGGCATTTACAGCAAAGAAACGATCGGCAAGTGGCTAAAGACCTTTTGCCGCCGCTTCTTTGCACAGCAGTTTAAGCGTTCGTGCCTGCCGGACGGACCGAAAGTCGGAAGTGTCGCGGTATCGCCGAGGGGAGACCTTCGGATGCCTTCGGATGCGAGCCGCATGGCATGGCAGAAGGAACTGGATCAGCTGCCGGGATAAGCCTTCCTTTGCGAACGAACTGTGCTGGTCATCTGCGTGATAAGCCTTCCTTTGCGAATGCGCCGGGCTGGTCAGGTTTGGGGATATGTCGCCTTTTGCAGCGCAGCGTCGATCGCTTCCAGCAGAAGCTGTGACGTGTAGCGGTTTTCGTCCGGGTAGGTGATGCCTTCGAGGGATTGTTTTTCACAGATCTGTTTCGCCAGTGTATCCATGCAGGGTTCGACCAGCGGATACATGGCTGTGACAGTCTGACTTAAATTGACGAGACGGATGGAAAGAATATCGGAGCTGTCCACGACGACCTCTACATCCGCGTGGTCGTTTCCGAGCTGAACCGTGGAGGTGTATTTTCCGGGCAGGTACAGGGAGGTTTCTGCGTCATAGTCCGGTTTTGGAACTGCCTTTTTGGGCAGAAAGGTCTGCAGCAGCAAAAAAAGCAGTCCAACGCCTAAAACGAGCAGGATTCCGGTATAGATCAGTTCTTTTAAATGAAGTACGATAATTTTTGTTTTGGAACGCATTGCGATACCCCCGGATACTTTGTTATTCCAGTGTACGCAGGGGTTTTACAGATTATGTCTGTATGGAGGATTTATGAAGATCAGATTTACAAAAATGCAGGGCTGTGGGAATGATTACGTTTATGTCAATGGATTTACGGAGCATATACCGCAGGAAAAGAAGCCGGAATTTGTCCGCTTTGCCAGCGACCGTCATTTCGGGGTCGGCGGCGATGGCGTTATTTTTATCAATCCTTCTGATGAAGCAGATTTTGAGATGGAGATGTATAACGCAGACGGCACAAGGGCGGAAATGTGCGGAAACGGCATCCGCTGCGTGGCAAAATATGCCCATGACAAAGGATTGACCGATCGGGCAAGGTTTTCCATTATCAGCGGCGGAAAAGTGAAATATATGGATCTGACGGTGGAAAACGGCGTGACAAAAGCGATCCGTGTGGATATGGGAGAGCCGATCCTGACGGCGGCAGAGGTTCCGGTTGTTTCTAAAAACCGACAGTCCGTCGATGAAGAGATCACGGTGGAGAATCAAACATACCGCATGACCTGCGTGTCTATGGGAAATCCCCATGCCGTTGTTTTCGTGGACAGCACGGCAGATTTGCCACTGGAGCAGATCGGACCGCATTTTGAGCATCACGAGAGATTTCCGAGACGCACCAATACCGAGTTTGTGGAAATCGTATCCCCGGAATATGTAAAAATGCGGGTCTGGGAGCGCGGAACCGGTGAAACCCTTGCCTGTGGAACAGGCTGCTGTGCGACGGCGGTTGCCTGCGTTTTAAACGGCAAAACGGGGCGGAAAGTGACCGTAGAGGTGCTGGGCGGTGCGTTGACGATCCAATGGGACGAAAAGACGAACCATATCTTTATGACAGGTCCGGCGGAGTTTGTCTTTGACGGAGAACTGGAATATGAGGTTTAACACGACAGATGATTCTGAAAAAGAAGATACCGAGAGATTTTTATAAGCTGTTCCGCACCCAGAACATGGAGTATTACATGCAGCTTCTGACCGCTTTGTACGAGGCGGATCAGGAAGCCTATGCCCTGACGCAGCTGACGGATTCGGAATGCAGGAGCATTCTGGCGGAAACGATCGCCAGGGTCAACCTGGTCTGGTGGGAGGATGAAACAGAAAAAACGGAGGACGAAGGCTTTCCCGGGCTTTCGCCCTCCGCTGTTTTGGACAGGTTTGTGAAGTGGGGCTGGCTTTCGAAGGATTTTGATGAAAAATTAAACTGCTATATCATTGGCTTTCCGGAGTACAGCAGGCTGTATGTGGAGCTGTTTGACCGTCTTGAAAAAGAGGACGACAGCATGGAGCGGGAAAATATTCTGTCTGTATACAGCGCCCTTTACACCTATGATTCGGATCCGGAAAAAAATAACAGCATTTTAAAAAGTGCCCTGCGCACATCCAAAAGCCTCGGACAGATGCTGTCCAATATGCAGGACAGCATGCGGCTGTGGTTCGATGAACTTTCCAAACGAAAGGACTTTATCGGAATTCAGGAGGTTCTGGTCAACGAGATCAACAATCGCGAGAGCGTAAAATATGCAATTTTAACAACGACAGACAGTTTTTACCGCTATAAGGAGGCGGTCAAGGAGCTGATTGCGAAGATCCTGGAGGAAAATGAAAACCGCCGGGAGGGGCTGACGGCGCAGAAGCGGATGCTAATGGCTGCACAGGGCAGCGACAGCAGCGCGCCCGAACCGTCAGAAAGCGCAGGAGGCAGCTATGCAGCGTCCATGCAGGCGAAAGCACTGGCATCCGGCGCGTCTGCGCCCGCCCTTTTAAGGCTGGAGCGCGGCATCCAATTCTGCGAAGAGGCGGCGCAGCTGGTTCTTTTGGTGGAGCGCGAATTTGACTTAATCGAGAAAAAGTACAACCGCCTGATCGAATTGAAAACCGTCTTTGCGCGGCGGGCGCTGGCGAGAATCCACTACCTTTTGCAGGAGGGTGCAGGCGTAGAGGACAGCACACTGGAGCTGATCGGTCTGCTCAACCACGGCGACAAAAAAGAAGCGCTTTTGGAAGAGCTGCGGGACAGCATGTATGTGACGGCACCGTTTTCCATTGTCGGGGACGCGAGCCTTTACAACCGTCGGCCAAGGCTGGAAAATCAGTTCGTACCGCTGGCTCTGCAGGAAGAGGCGTCCTCGGAAATCGCGGATTTCGTCCCGAAGCCGCTCTATACCGGCAGACAGCTGGAGGAGTTCAGACGGCGGCATACGAAGAACGGAGTTTTTCAGGTTTTGGAGGATACGGTGCAGTCGGCAGAGGATCTGGAAAAGCTTCTGTTTATCTGGCAGGAGGCGACCCAGAGCAGACAGGAGGAAGACCGGATTTTGCTGCAGGAGGAAATCCATCAGAAGGACGGCTTTTCCTACACCGGTTTTAGTATAGACGAAACGGAGAATTGATACATGTTTTCATATCTGGAGGAACGCACCCCCGCCGAGGTGGAGGCGATTCGAAGAACCATACAGGAGCTGCTTCGTCAGACCTGTATTTTACAGGTAAAATACGATCCGGTGACGCTGACGGCCCGGGATAATGGTCGCTATCAGGTCTGTTTAAAGCACCGGGAATTTATTGCGGACTATCTTTCTGTGATGGGCTGTGAGCTGGTGCACGACCCGCAGGATCATCTGTTCCGGATCACAGGCGACGGTGCAGCGATGGAAAAAATGAGCCTGACGACGACAAAGCTTTTGCTTTTGTTAAAACTGATTTACCGGGATAAAATCATGGGCGAGGGACTGCATGCAACGGTGACGACCCTGGCGGAAATCCGGGAATACGGCAGAAATACCGGACTGCTTCCGGGAAAATTGAACGCACAGGACTGGCAGGCTGCGCTAAATCTGATGAAAACCCACCAGATGATCGAGCTGCCGGGGGCGATTTTGAACGTGGAGGATCAGACGCCGATCTATATTTACGGTACGGTGAATATTTTCTGCTCGTCCTTGGCGATCAACGAGCTGGTACAGCGTTATCGGGATGACGCAGAAGAAAAAACGACGGAAGGAGAAGAGGAACGTGAAACAGGCGAAGAAGATCTTTACCCGGATGTGTCTGAATAACTGGGGCGGAATCAACCATAAAATTCTGGAATTTCACGAATATGTGAACCTGTTTTCCGGCAAGAGCGGCTCGGGAAAATCCACGGTTATGGATGCGATCCAGGTGATTTTATACGGCAGCTTTTCTCCGAGTTTTTTAAATAAAGCGGCGGACGACGCCAAAAACAGACGAAGCGTGTTGAGCTATCTGCGCGGTGAACAAAAGGACGGCACGGCAAACCGCGAAGGACAGGATTTCTGCTCCCAGATCGTCCTGGAGCTGCAGGATACCGGGACAAAGCAGTATGTCTGCATGGGAATTGCTTTTGAAGTACGGAAAAACGATTCTGAAATACGAAAGTTCGTTTATTTCAGCCATCTCGGAAAAATGCCGGAGGGCGGGTATCTGACGGCAGAGGGCTATCCTTATTCGAACCAGGAGATCCGGGCACTGACAGAGACGCGGATGAAGGAGACGGCAAAAGGCGGCAGGGCAGAGTTAAACCGCATTTATCCGTCCCGGGAGGCGTATATCAGCACGCTGTATGACCAGATCCTCGGCTACATTGACGGGAATCGTTTTATGACCATGGAAAAAAGTGCGATTGCGCTGAAAATGTCCAACGGGACGGGACAGTTTATCCGGGATTACATGTTCCCCAAAAGCGAGGGAGACACCATTGAAACGATCAGCGAACAGCTGGGCGCTTACCGGGACATCAAAGAAAAGATCGACGTGCTGGAAAACAAGATCGGAATGCTTAAAAAGGTACGGGAAACCGGACAAAAACTGACGATGACACGTGCAGATATCGTAAAGCAGCAGGCGGTGATCCGCTGTATCGACATTGAGGATTTGAAGAACCGGATCGACGCCCTTTTACAGGATCAGGATCGGACACAGGAGCGTTTGCGGGAGCTTCGGCAGCAGGACGAAGAGCTGGAAGCCCTGTCTGCCCAGCTGGAAAACGAGTTGATCCTTGTCAGTGCGGACTTAAAGAGCAGCGACCTTGGCAGCCGTCAGGAGCGTCTGGAAGAGCTGGAAAAAAGAAGCCGGATGCTGGCGGATAACGCGGCACAGTGGCGCAAAATCCTGCAGGGACTGCGGCGATGGGAGAGCGACGAGATCGTTGCGGACTATATCAGCAACCGGCTGCTGAATTTGATTGGCGCATTTTGCGCCGGACCGGTGACACAGGCGCAGTGTCTGGAGCTGCGCAGCCGTCTGGAAGAGGAACGCCAGAATATCGAGGAAGAGTACGAAACCTATCACGAGCAGGAGCGGCAGCTGTCCAAGGACCTGAAGGAAAAGCAAAAGCTTCTGGACGATATGAAAAACAACCGCAAATCCTATCCGGAGGTGCTGACAAAGGCCCGGGCTGCCCTGGAGCAGAAGCTTTCTGCACTGTATGGAAGAACAATCAAGGTGTGGATTTTTGCAGACCTGTTCGATGTTGAGGATGAGGAATGGAAAAATGCGGTAGAAGGACGTCTGGGACGTCTGAAGCTGAGCCTGATTACAGAGCCGAAGGTCGCGGCGGATGCAGCAAAAGCCTTCCGGGAGATGGGGCAGTTTGAGGAAATCGATCTGATTCATTCTGAGGCGGTCACAAAGAGCAATCCGAGGGTGGAGGAGGGTTCGTTATACGAGGCTGTGCGGGCGGTCGAGCCCTTTGCAGACAGCTGCTTAAAACGCTATCTGGGACGGATTATGAAATGCCGCACGGTGGAGGAGCTGCGAAGCGCCAAAGACGGTGTGACGCCGGACTGTTATTCCTACAGTAATTTTATTTTCCGGCATCTGAAAAAACGGGATTATACCGTCGGCGCGTGCATCGGAAGCAAGGTTTCCCGCGCACGGCAGCAGGACTATGAAGTAGATGCGCAGCGTCTGAAAAAAGAGCTGGAAGAGGCAAAGCGCATGGCGGACGGTCTGAAGGCGGTCCGGGAGATGGAGAGCCTGAAAGAAGAGCCGGCGTATCTGGAAAGCCTTTCTCGGGCAGCGCAGGAGCTGGAAGCCGTGCTTTTGGAAACACAGGAGACGAAAGCAACCATCGAAAGTCTGCGGATGGGTGCATATAAGGAGCTGGAAGAAAAAGAAGCAGAGCTTCGCAAAAAACGCAGCGAGCTGAAAAAGAGAATATCCGGTATGCAGAATGAAATTGCACAGCAGACCGGTAATCAGGAGCGCATCCGCACGGAGCTGCAGTCCAAAAACGCAGCATTAAAGGAGGCGTCTGTCGGTTATACACAGCAGCCGGAGGTCACCGCAATGGTGCAGGAGGCGTTGTCCAAACGATCCTCCGGCGCGGTCAGGGCCCAGAAAAATGCGGAGATAGAAGCACTTTGTGAAAAGGAGCAGGAGCAGACAGAAGAGCTGTCCCGGGCAAGAAACGCCTATATCCTGCAGTATCCCTCCAGCGGATTTTCCGGCTCGGAGAAATCCAATGAGGGTTATGAGCAGCTGCTTTCCCAGTATGAGACAGATTTTGAGCCCCAGTATCGGACAGAGTTTGAAAAACAATGCGATTTCATTTACCGCAGCCTGCGGGAGAATGTGATCGCAACGATTCACGGCGACATTAAGGCGGCAAAGCGGCACGCTGCGGAGATCAACCGCCTGTTGAAAAAGACGAACTTCTCTGATAGTATTTACCAGATTAAAATCGAGCCTGCCTACAATGAAAACGGTCAGTTTTACGACATGCTCATGGCACCGGAGTTAGACAGCAAGAACCTGGATAATGACGGCTTCGAGGGGCAGCTGTCCCTTGGAGAGGACAGCTTTTATCAGAAATATGAAGCAAAGATCAGGCTGCTGACAGACAAGTTCATGCCGGTAAAGGACGACGATGAGCGGGTGCTGGAGCAGCACCGCCGGGAAATGGAGCAGTATGCGGATTACCGCAATTATCTGTCCTTTTCCATGTACGAGCAGGTTACGGATGCAGACGGAAACGTGATCCGTGAGAATTTCGTGGATGACATGGCAGGCCGCGATTCCGGCGGTGAGGGTCAGAATCCGAAATACGTCGCACTGCTTGCCGGTTTTGCGATGCTTTACATGCAGCAGACCAACCGCGACAGTCGAATTAAGCTGGTGCTTCTGGACGAGGCCTTTTCCAAAATGGACCAGGAGAGAAGTGCGGTCTGCTTAAAATATGCCCGGCAGATGGATCTTCAGCTGATTGTCTGCGTGCCTGACGAACGCTTACAGTCCCTGATCCGCAACGTGGACTGTGTGTATGGCTTCCGCCGCCACAAAAACCAGATCTCAATGATGCATATCGACAAAGGGAACTATCTGGAATTGCTGGAAGGCGTAGAATAGAGTACAAGATTGCCCCGGGCAGCGGTGACACGATCGCCAGTCCGGGGCATTTTTTCCACGCAGCTGCAGACTGCGAGTTTCACTGTTTATTCTACCGCACTGAAGAAGATCCACGTTCCGGGAGCAACTTCATGTTTCTGCCCGGCAATCGTGATGACTGCATCAACCGGCGTTTCAATTTCGTATCTCCATTGATCGCCCTGCAGTTTCCAGTCGGAACGGATCAGACCATGGCGGGAGCGATAGGAGCAGGAAAGCCAGCCGAGGCGTTTGTCGGGAAGCGGAGAGACAGAAATCTTTTCATAGGCGGGATAGCCGTCAAGCGGACGGATTCCGGCGGCGTTTCCATATACCCAGTCAGCGACTGCGCCGTAAGCGTAATGATTATAGGAATTCATGTCGCGGGTCCAGAAATCGCCGTTTTCCATAATACCGTCCCAGTGCTCCCAGATAGTCGTTGCGCCTTTTGTGATCGGATAAAGCCAGGAAGGATAGTTTTCCCGCAGCAAAAGTGACCAGGCGAGGGAGACATAGCCGTAGTCCGAAAGTACATGGAGCAGGTAAGGCGTTCCGACAAAGCCGGTTTTTAACTGCACACCGGCGTCTGTAACGAGCTTTGCAAGCTGATCTGCTGCAGCCTGGCAGTCTTTTGCCAGGTGGAAATGGGCGGCGAGGATGCATTCGGTCTGCGTGTGGTAAACCGGCCAGGTTTCCTGGAAAGCGGCAACGATATTTTTATAGAGCGTCTCATATTCCGAAACATCTTCGCCAAGCACGTTACCGGCTTTCATGACCAGCTCCGTGGAATGCGCATAAAAAGCAGAAGCGATTAAGTCTTCGTCAGAAGAACCTTTGTAGCTGCCGGACGGTGCATCCAGACCGAGCCAGTCGCCGTAGTGTTCTCCTCCGGTCCAGAGGTATTTGGTCGTGGTGGAGGAGGTGATATAGCCCACCCATTTTTTCATACTGTTAAACTGGCTGCGCAGAATGTTTGCATCGCCGAATGCCAGATAAAGTTCCCACGGGCAGACACAGGCTGCGTCGCCCCAGGCTGCGCTGCTCTTTTGATTTTCGAGTATGGCGGGAATGACGTGGTCTACATGACCGTCCGGATACTGGTCTGCGGCAAGATCCGAAAGCCATTTGCGGTAAAATGCTTCCGTATCGAAATTGTAGCAGGCGGTACGGATAAATACCTGCGCATCGCCTGTCCAGCCGAGACGTTCATCGCGCTGCGGGCAGTCGGTCGGGACATCGACAAAGTTGCCTTTCTGTCCCCAGATGATATTGTCGAACAGCTTATTTAACAGCGGATTTGAACTGGAAAGAAAACCGGTGCGTTGCAGGTCGGAGCAGACGACAACTGCGGTAAAAATGTCCGGACGTACTGCATCCGCTCCGCCGGGAAAGTGATCGACACGGATATAGCGGAAGCCAAAGAAGGTCAGCTTCGGATGCCAGGTCTGGAATCCTTCTTTACAGAAATATAAAAATTTCGCTTTGGCAGCGCGATAGTTTTCTGTATAAAAGTTTCCGTGTTTGTCAAGAACTTCCGCATGGGAAAGCTCAACACAGTCGCCTGCGTGGGCGTCTAAAGAAACTTCGACATAACCGGTAATTTCCTGACCGAAATCGATGACAGTTTCCCCGGCGGGCGTAGTGAAGATCCGCGCAGGCATGATACGCTCCTGTTCGGTAATTTTTTCGCCCTGTTGGGCAATCAGCGTATCGGACGGACCGTCAAATTCCTCGATTGCAATTGGAGCAGAGGACGGATCAAATGCCGCGTCGTAGGTCTCGCCATCATAAATTTCACTGAAACGGACATTGCTTTCATATGCCGACCAGTCTGCTCCGGTCGGGAGAAGCTGCGTGTTGCCGTCTGTATAGGTAATCGTCAAAAGTGCGATCAGTCCGGCTGAAATCTGTGCTTTTTGCTGACGGTGCGCTTCATCGGGCCAGGCAAGCGGACTGCGGTACCAACCTTTTCCGACGAGGATGGAAAGTTCGTTTTCCGAAGAAAGGAGCTCGGTAACATCATAGGTCTGCACCTGCAGACGGTGGCGATAGGATGTCCAGCCGGGAGCAAGGACGAAATCGCCGATGCGTTTTCCATTTAAAGATGCTTCATAAACTCCCATTGCTGTAACAGAAAGTGTTGCGTGCGCAACAGAAGATAACGACTGATTGGGAGAAGAAAAAAGAGAAAACTGTTTGGAATAGACCGGGCAGACGTCCCCTGTTGTCTGTGCCGGACGAATCCATTTTGCGTTTGGAATCATAAACATACCCTCCTTGTTTTGGTTCGTATTGACTTTTATGATAACAGATAGTAGCCTAAAGAAAAGCACCTGATTTTGACTGAAAATGGGGGTGAACTTGTCTTTATGTTCCGAGGGGAGATTACAGAATTCCAGTTCTATCAGAACAGGAAAGCGGAAAAACTCATTATGATGCCGTTTTGTCAGGAGGATCTTGAAATGCACGGCCATAATTTTTTTGAGCTGGCATACATCACGGGTGGGACAGCGGAGCATACGCTGGAAAACGAAGGAAAAACCATTTCTGCAGGCGATTATTTTTTTGTGGATTACGGCTGTCTCCATGGATTTCAGAACTGTAAAAATCTGACGCTGATCAACTGTCTGTTTCTGCCGGAGACGGTGGATGAAACACTGCAGGGCTGCCGGAGTTTTTCCCAGCTGTTGCAGGGCTGTCTGTTAAAATATTACCGGATGTCACTTGGGCAGGCGAAGTTTGCCAGAGTGTTTCACGACCGGGATGGACAGGTAGGGCAGCTGATGCAGGAAATGCTTCTGGAATATCAGGAGCAAAAAGTCGGATGTTATCCGCTGCTTCGGTTCAAGCTTCTGGAAATCCTGCTTCTGACGCTGCGCGGGCTGATCGAACCGGAAAACGAGCGCCCCTACAGTACGTCTGTGCAGGAGGTGCTGGAATATGTAAACGGGAACTATCAGGACAGCCTGACGCTGGGAACATTCTGTGAGCAGAAGCATTACAGCGTTGCCTATATCAGCAGGCGGTTTAAGCAGGAAACCGGGGTGACGCTGCGCGAATATGTCCAGAATGTCCGCATCGAAAAAAGCTGCGAACTGTTGGAAGACAGTGATCTGAGGGTGGTGGAGATCGCCCGCAGAGTCGGCTATGAAGACATAAAATTTTTTAATCAGATTTTTAAGCGGCGGATGCAGATATCCCCGCGGGAATACCGGAAAATCTGCATGAACCGTGCAGCAGACGGATAAAAGATATGGAGCAGAAATATCTGAAAGCAGAGGAAACCAATTCAAAACAGGAGGAAGTATGGAACCGAAGGTAAGCATTATTGTTCCTATATACAATGCACAGGAATATTTGAAACGCTGTGTGGACAGCATTTTAAGTCAGGATTACCGCGACTTTGAGCTGCTTTTGATGGATGACGGCAGTAAGGATGCATCCGGCGAAATCTGCGACGCCTATGCACAGCAGGATGGCCGCGTGCGCGTAATCCATAAAGAAAATTCCGGCGTGTCGGATACGAGAAATCAGGCACTGGAGCTGGCGCGGGGAACGTTTCTTCAGTTTTTGGACAGCGACGACTGGATCGTGCCGGAGGCGACAAGGCTTCTGGTGCGTTCGATGGAGGAATATAACTGCGACATGGTCATTTCCGACTTTTACCGGGTTTCCGGGGAAAGGCTGGCGCAGAAGGGCGACATCGAAGAGGACAAGGTGATGAGCCGTCAGGAGTTTGCTTCCTATATGATTGAAAATCCGGCGGATTTTTATTACGGCGTACTCTGGAACAAAATGTACCGCAGGAGCATCATCGAAGAATATCATATCCGGATGGATACCTCCATCAGCTGGTGTGAGGACTTTTTGTTTAATCTGGAATATATCCGCCATGCGGAGAGCTTTTTTGCCCTGCAGGTGCCGATTTATTATTATCTGAAGCGCCGCGGCAGCCTGGTCAGCCAGGGAGCGAGCATCACGAATACGGTGCGGATGAAGAGCAACATTTTCGAGTATTATAACGAGTTTTATAAAGACGTTTACGAGGATAAGGATTATGCCGATATCCGGCTGCAGGTCTACAGCTTTTTATGGGCTGCGGCAAAGGACGGCGGCGTACTTCCGGGAAGCAAGAAGCTGGGGGAAGAGCGCAGGCGGATTACCCGGGAAGAAGTGGAAGGAAACGGCGCAGTGATCGGGCAGTACCGGTTCCGCAGGCTGTATGAATATGAGCTGGATCTGGCGGCGCAGAAAAATATGCTGACGTTGGATGAGGCGCTTTTGCTGTGTGCCCTCGCCCAGTGCAGCGCCTGCTACAGCGCACGCAGGCTCGGGGAAATCGCCGGAGTCGGACAGCCGAGGCTGTTTCTTGCGATGCAGAAGCTGGAACGCAAAAAGCTGATCGCGCCGGAAAAGCCGGTTAAGGAAAAGAGTGCAAAGGAAAAGCCCGCCGACAGGATAGAAAGCACAGCGGAGAAAAAAGAGCGCACGGCGGACAAAAAGGAAAAAAGCAGCGAAAAGAAAGAAAAGAACCGCTTGCTCCTGACAGAGGAAGGCAGGAAGCTTTCCGGAGAGCTGCTGCGCGTGGAAAAAGACCTCTACAGCGTCTGCATGGAAGGTATTTCGGACGAGGAACAGAAGCGGATGGAAAAGCTGATGGGCAAAATTCAGGAAAACATGATTCGATTCATGGTGAAAGAAGTGCCGGAGGACGAACCGGGTTTGGAGACAGAGGAAGCGGGTGAACGGAAACAATAATCTTGCGCAGTTTACGCGTCTGGTTTATGATAAGGATAAATCATGAATTAAAGTGAGGAATATTATGAATCTGCCGTCCGCGTTTTTGACGCGCATGCAGGAAATGCTGGGAGAGGAATACGAAGCATTTCTGCAGAGCTATGAATCCGGTCATTATCAGTCGCTGCGGCTCAATCCGCGCAAAACGGACCGGGAGGAATTTATGGAAAAATCGCCGTTTCATCTGACGCCGGTTGCATGGGAGAAAAACGGTTTTTATTACAGCGAAGAGGATACACCGGGCAAGCACCCGTATCACGAGGCTGGTGTTTATTATATTCAGGAAGCGAGCGCGATGGCGCCTGTCGGATATCTGGACGTACAGCCGGGGGATTATGTGCTGGATCTGTGCGCTGCCCCCGGCGGGAAAAGCACCCAGATCGGTGCTGCGATGCAGGGAAAAGGTATTTTAGTCTGCAATGAGATCCATCCGGCGCGGGCAAAAATTCTTTCGGAAAATGTGGAGCGGATGGGACTGACCAATGCAGTTGTGACGAACGAAAGCCCGGAGCGACTGTCCGCTTATTTCCCGGAATATTTCGATAAAATTTTGGTGGACGCCCCCTGCTCCGGTGAGGGGATGTTCCGAAAGCACGAGGAAGCCTGCAGCGAATGGAGTCCCGAAAACGTGGAGCTGTGTGCAAAGCGGCAGGACAGCGTGCTGGACGAAGCTGCCGTAATGCTGAAAAAAGGCGGCAGGCTGGTATATTCGACCTGTACGTTTGCGCTGCAGGAGGATGAAGGCAGTGTTGCACGATTCCTTTTGCGGCATCCGGAATTTTCCATAAAAGAGACGCACCGTTATGACGGTATGGAGCCGGGCAGACCGGACTGGGCGGGAACCGAGCCCGTCCCGGACGGAATGGAAAAGACCATTCGTCTCTGGCCCCATAAGCTGCATGGAGAAGGACATTTTCTGGCGGTGCTTGAAAAAACAGGGGAAGTGCCGGAGGGATACCGGGCGCGCAGCCTGTATGGAATCCAGAAAGGAATTGCGCCCAAGGATTTTGCTGCATGGAAAGAATTTGAACGAGAAAGCCTGAAGAAGCAGTTTGATGGAATCTTTTTATTGTTCGGCGACCAGCTTTATCTTGCGCCAAAGGACATGCCGGCTTTAAAAGGCTTAAAGGTGTTGCGTCCGGGACTGCATCTGGGCACGATGAAAAAAGGGCGGTTTGAACCGGCACATGCGCTGGCACTTTCGCTTTCGCCCAAAGATGCAGTGCATTGCTGCAACCTTTCCGGTGACAGCCAGGAGGCAAGGCAGTGGATCAACGGCATGACGCTTTCCAAAGACGGGGAAAAGGGCTGGCAGCTGGTCTGCATAGATGGATACAGCCTCGGCTGGGGAAAGCTGGCAGGCGGGATTTTAAAAAATCATTATCCCAAAGGGCTGCGCAAAACAATGTAACAGATGTGCTGTCTGTGCAACCCGCTGCAGGCGGAGCAGGACTCTGTTTTACATATGCAGGAACAAAAAAATGGAGGAAAACATTATGAGATTTACACTGGATTACGATCAGTACGCTGCCCTGGCAAGACAGACGGCAGCAGAGGGATGTGTTCTTTTAAAAAATGAGAAAGAGGCACTTCCGATCCGAAAAGGAGAGACAGTTTCCGTGTTTGGACGGATTGCCTTTACCTATTATAAGAGCGGAACCGGATCGGGCGGTATGGTAAATGCTCCCTATGTGACAAATATCCTGGATAGCTTAAAGGAATGCAGGGATATTTCTGTCAACGAAGAGCTGGAAGCGGTTTATCAGGACTGGATCCGGGAAAATCCCTTTGATATGGGAGAAGGCTGGGCGCAGGAGCCCTGGAGCCAGAAGGAAATGCCGGTCAGCGAGGCGCTTGCACAGAAAGCTGCGGCATCCTCTGACCTTGCTGTTGTTGTGCTGGGCAGGACAGCAGGTGAGGACATGGACAACAGCGCAGAGCCGGGAAGCTATCTGCTGACAGCAGAGGAGGAGGCACTGATCAAAACCGTCTGCAGCGCATTCAAACGGACTGCCGTTGTGTTAAACGTCGGCAATATCATCGATATGAAATGGGTGGACCGCTACCAGCCCCAGGCAGTTTTGTATGTATGGCAGGGCGGTCAGGAGGGCGGACACGCGGCGGCAGATATCCTGACCGGCGCAGTGAATCCGTGTGGTAAGCTGAGCGATACGATCGCAGCAGATATTTCGGATTATCCGTCTACGGATAATTTTGGAGATGCTGTATGCAATGTGTATGCAGAGGATATTTACGTTGGCTACCGTTATTTTGAAACCTTTGCAAAGGAAAAAGTAAGCTATCCCTTCGGCTTTGGTCTGTCTTATACGGATTTTTCCGTGGAGGTTCTGAATACAAGAACAGACGGTACGAAAGCAGAACTTACCGTTTTGGTTAAAAACATCGGAAAGACTGCCGGAAAAGAAGTCGTGCAGGTGTATGTCTGCCCGCCTCAGGGAAAGCTTGGCAAGCCTGTCCGGAATCTAAACAGCTTTTACAAGACGCAGCTGCTTACACCAGGAGAGGGGGAGGAGGTAAATCTCGTCGTTTCCCTGGAAAAGAGTGCATCCTATGATGACAGCGGCGTAACCGGGGAGAAATCCTGTTGGGTGCTGGAAGCGGGCGCTTATGGCATCTATGTCGGAACGGATGTCCGCAGCGCGAAAAAGGTTTGCGAGGTGCAGTTAGACGAGCTGTGCGTCATTTCCAGACTGGAAGAGGCGCTTGCACCGGTACAGCCATATGAGCGTCTGGTTCCGGTCGAAACGGGCAAAAAGGGCACAGACGGAGAGCCGGTTCTGGAAATCGGAAAACAGGCAGCGCCTCTGCGGAGCGTCGATTTGGCAGAAAGAATCCGGACAGAACGTCCGGAGGCAGAGGCCTGCATCGGCGATCAGGGCTGGAAGTTAGCGGATGTTTGTGATAAAAAGGTGACGCTGGAACAGTTTTTATCCCAGTTATCGGACGAAGATCTGGCATGCCTGGTCCGGGGAGAGGGCATGTGCTCTCCGAAGGCAACACCTGGCATTGCATCTGCATTCGGCGGTGTGACGGATTCCTTAAAGGCATTTGGAATCCCGGTTGCGGGCTGCTCGGATGGACCCTCCGGAATCCGTATGGACTGCGGAACCATCGCCTTTTCCCTGCCAAACGGTACACTGCTTGCCTGCACCTTTAATCCGGAACTGGTGGAACAGCTTTATGAGATGGAAGGAATGGAGCTGCGCAAGAATCAGATTGACACGCTGCTGGGGCCCGGCATGAACATTCATCGCAATCCGTTAAACGGCAGAAACTTTGAATATTTTTCGGAAGACCCCTGTGTGGCAGGTACGATGGCTGCAGCTCAGTTAAAGGGCATGGGAAAATACGGTGTGACCGGAACGATTAAACACTTTGCGGGAAATAACCAGGAATTTAAGCGGCACGATGCAAACGGCGTTGTTTCCGAACGTGCGCTGCGCGAGATCTATTTAAAAGGCTTTGAAATCGCAGTAAAAGAAGGACATGCCTACAGCATTATGTCTACCTACGGACCGATCAACGGAATCTGGACAGCAGGCAACTACGACCTGCTGACGACGATTTTGCGGAAAGACTGGGGCTACCAGGGCGTGGTAATGACCGACTGGTGGGCGAAGATGAACGAGGAAGGCGAGGAAGGCTCCCAGAGCAATACGATTCCGATGGTACGCGCCCAGAACGACGTTTACATGGTTGTTTCGGATTCTGCTTCGAACTCTGCAAATGACAACACGATGGAGGGCCTGGCAGATGGACGGCTCACAAGGGGACAGCTGGTCAGAAATGCAAAGAATATCTGTCATTTTCTGATGCGTTCTCCGGTGATGAACCGTTTCTGTGATCGGGAATTTGATGTATGTGAAGAAATTAACAATCCGGCAAAGGATGCGATGGCAGGAAATTTGATCGCAAGCCAGAAAGTAGAAAAAGAGACAAAGCTCGATCTGACAAAGCTGAGCACCCAGAAGGGCGTGCGCGCCGGGTATCTGCTGGACGTCTCCAAAGCAGGCAGCTATCAGATGATTTTTAAAATGCATTCCGGAGAAAATCCGTTTGCGCAGCTGCCGGTTTCCATTTTTGTCAACGGCGTCCTGCAGCAGACGACGACCTTTAACGGAACCGACAACAAGATCATAGAGCGTGCGGTAACGATAAGCTTTCCGGAAAGCGGGGAAAACCAGCTGACGCTGTTCTTTGGCGAGAGCGGGGTTCGCATGGATGAAATCCTTCTGGTGCAGGAATAAAACGGCATACAGGGGCTTTGCGTACGGACTGGAGGAAACGTGAAGAAAGAGAAACAAAAAGACAGAGAGGATAGACAGATCTGCATTGTGTTCGCGACGACGCTTCTGGCGTGCGCGCTCCTTACCGGCTGTGGTGCTGCGAAGGAGGACAATCTTTCGCAGGGAATTGCGCTGGTGGAGCAGATGGACTATGAGGGCGCGCTGACCTGCTTCGAGGCGGCAGCCCTGAATAAAGAGGATATGCGTCAGGTTTACAGAGGGCAGGGGCTGGCTTACATGGGCATGACGGATTATGAGAATGCAGCGGCGAGCTTTGAAAAGGCGCTGGGGCAGAGCAGCCCGCGTCCGGATGCGATGGATTATGACATCAACTATTATCTGGCGACCGCCTATTATCGGAACGGACAGGTCGACAAGGCGATCCATGTTTATCAGGCAATCACGGATCTGAAGCCCGGGGAAAAGACCGCCTGGTACTTAAAAGGAACCATGGAACTGGAGCAGGGCAGTACGGACGCTGCGAAAGCCGATTTCGATAAGGCGGTTGAGGCTGCGCCGAACGATTACGACATTCGGATTGATATTTTCTGCAGCTGTAGCAAATACGGACAGGACGATCTTGGAAAATCCTATCTGGAAAATGTTCTGGACGGCGACAGGAAGCGGATTTCGGATTTCGATCTCGGCAGAATCAGCTACTACCTGGGCGATTATGAGCAGGCCCGTACCTCTTTGGAAAAGGCGCAGGAAAACGGCGGTGCGGAAGCAGCGTCTCTGCTCGGTCAGACCTATGAGGCACTCGGTGACTACAATTATGCGGCGAGTGTCTATAACACCTACCTGCAGAACAAAACGCCGGACGCGTCTTTGTACAATCAGCTCGGGCTTTGCAAATTAAAGGGCGGCGATTATGAAGCGGCGCTTGCAGCGTTCCAGGCGGGGCTGGAAGTAGAGGGCAATACGGCGACGCAGTCGCTGATGTTCAACGAACTGGTAGCGTATGAATACCTTGGGCAGTACGATAAAGCGAAGCTTGCGATGGATCAGTACCTTGCTTTGTATCCGGATGATGAAAAGGCACAGCGGGAAGCGGTATTTCTGCAGACGCGGTAGCTCCACACACGGACAGGACAGTATAGTCGCATGGCTGTTTAGAAAGAAATGTAGGGAATGACTATGGAGAAACGTGTAAAAATCAGAAAAACGGTTTTTGGCGGCGCGATCGCCCGTATCTGCTGTCTGGCGTTGTGCCTTTGTCTCGGATTGTCGATATCGACGACGGCACAGGCAGCATCCGGGAAAAAAGTGACGCCGGTTACGATGGCGGCAGTCGTCGGGGAAGAAAAAACGGTGACGCAGCAGGCGGATAAAACCTCTGCAGCACTTGGTATTTTACCGGCCGGCACGACGGTCAACGTATGCGGGCAGACCGGCAGCGGGAAAAGTGGCATGTACCAGATTGTCTATGGAAATGCGATCGGCTATATCACACAGACAGCCTGCCAGCCGGTCTGCGTGGATGTAGCGATGACGGCAGCGCTTGCTGCACAGGCGGAAGCGGTGAAACAGCAGGTGGCACAGGCCCAAGCAGCAGCGGAGGCACTGGCAGCGCAGCAGGCGGCACTGGCGCAACAGGCAGCAGTACAGCAGGCGGCACTGGCGCAACAGGCAGCAGTACAGCAGGCGGCACTGGCTCAGGCGCAGGCTGAGCAGAAAGCCCCCCTTCCGGCGGGCAGCGGCAACGTCATCTTCGTCGGGGACTCCCGCACGGGACAGATGGCGAATGCAGTCGGTGGAACGGCAGCATGGCCTGGTACGGCCTTTGTGGCATGCTTTGGAGGTGGCGTGGACTGGCTTTCCACCGCCCAGGCGAAAAAGGACGTCGACCAGTATGTGACGCCCGGCTCAGTGATTATTCTCAATTACGGCGTCAATGATTTATCACGACACAACGATTATATTACGACGATTAACCGATATGCACAGGATTGGATTTCGAAAGGTGCGACGGTGTACTTCGCCTCGGTCGGTCCGGTCGGGGAAAACGAATACGGAAAACGCAACTGGGCGGTAGAATATTTTAACAACCAGTTAAACAACCGGCTGGATGCCAGAATCGGACGACTGAATCTGTATGTGTTTCTGACGGGCAGCGGATATACCACGCAGGCAGACGGACTGCATTATGATGGTGCAACCTACGCAGCAATGTTCCAGTTTTTGATGCAGAGCATTGGAAGAATATGAAACAAAAATACGAACACATTCAGCTTCTGAGGGCGCTTGCCTGTATCGGAGTGTTTATCACCCACCTTGCACCGAGGCTGGGAGCGACGGGAAAAGCCGCGTGGCTTGCCAATCAGGGAGCGGCGGGCGTGTATCTCTTTTTTGTCCTCAGCGGCTATCTCGCCTGCTGTGACAGAAAGCTCCCGACAGCTGGAAAAAGAGAACTGCTGACCTATTATAAAAAACGTCTGGTGCGGATTCTTCCGCTGTATTATGGGGTGATTCTTTATAACATCCTGCTGCACGGGCTGATTTTAAAGGATATTCCGGCAGACCCGCAGGGCCTGTACTGGCTTCGGTATTTTTTCCTGACAAACAGCGTGATCCCTGCACCGAATGATTTCTGGGGAAACCTGAGCGCAACCTGGACGATCAGCCTGTTTATGGCGTTTTATCTGCTTGTGCCGGTCTTTGTGCGCCTGATCCGCGGCTGTACGAGCGCGTTTTTCTGCTATGTACTGGCATTGATTCTGCGGTATTTGTGGGTAAAAACCGGATACGGTGATTACATGATGATTTTTTATTACCTGCATTATTTTCTGCTCGGTATGTTGGTCTGGGAGATCCATCAGGCGGGAAGGCGTATCGGCGCGCAGTTGCTTGTCTATATCGGCATGCTTGCGGCAGCAGGTGCGGGTTTGGCCCTTGGCAGGGCGCAGACGGATTCGTTTATTTGGTGGTCGTGGTGCTTTGGCATGTTACTGCTTGCAGGCAGCGGCTTTCGGTTCTGCAGGAAAGGAATCGGAGGTCGGATTTCGGATGCTGTGCTGTGGACGGATCGGTATTCGTATGAGATTTATCTGGTGCATGCTGTAATTTTAGAAGGGCTCGGCATGGTGCGGGTACAGATCGGACTGCCGAACGCAGCGTTTCTGATTCTGGCGCTGCTTCTGACCGGCGCAGGTGCGGTATTTTCCAAAAAACTGATCGAAGACCCCGTCGCCGGACTTGTTGCCCGAAGCAGAATGTGATACCATAGCAGAAGCTTGGAAAACTGACGCAAGCCAGGAAAACAAAAAGGAGAAAAAGATATGATTGACCAGTTAATTGCAAATATCAAAAAGACAAATGCTCCAATCGTTGTCGGACTGGACCCGATGATGAAATTTATTCCGGAGCAGATTCAGAAAGCTGCTTTTGCGGAATACGGCGAGACGTTAAAGGGCGCTGCAGAAGCGATCTGGCAGTACAATAAGGGCATCGTGGATGCAGTAGCGGATCTGATTCCGGCAGTAAAGCCGCAGATCGCCATGTATGAGCAGTTCGGCGTAGCAGGTCTGATCGCATTTCAGAAGACCGTCGCATACTGCAAAGAGAAAGGTCTGGTTGTCATCGGCGATGTAAAACGCGGCGATATCGGTTCCACTTCTGAGGCTTATGCGGTTGCCCATCTCGGAAAAGTAGTAGTGGGAGAAAAGAGCTATGCACCCTTTGACGAGGATTTTGCAACGGTGAATCCGTATCTGGGTTCCGACGGTATCAATCCGTTCATAAAGGTCTGCAAAGAAGAAAATAAGGGCATTTTTGTGCTGGTAAAAACTTCCAACCCCAGCAGTGGTGAGTTCCAGGATCGTCTGGTGGACGGCAGACCGTTGTATGAAATCGTCGGTGAAAAGGTTGCCGAATGGGGCAGCGAGTGCATGGGCAGCGAATATAGCAATGTTGGTGCGGTTGTTGGCGCAACCTATCCTGAAATGGGCAAGGCGCTGCGCAAGGTGATGCCGAAGTCCTACATTCTCGTGCCCGGCTACGGCGCACAGGGCGGCAAGGGCGCTGATCTGGTGCACTTTTTCAATGAAGACGGACTTGGCGCGATTGTCAACTCTTCCCGCGGCATCATTGCAGCATATCAGCAGGAAAAATATGCACAGTTTGGTGCGGCTAACTATGCGGACGCATCCAGACAGGCGGTTATCGATATGAGAGAAGATATCGCACAGGCGCTGCAGGGACGCAAATAAATGAAAACGTCAATCAAAATATAGAAAAAATCGGGTGGAAGCTGTCAGGTATCTGGCGCTTCCGCCTTTTTCGTGTAGGAAACAGCGTCTCTATATAAAAAAGAATGTGCCAAGGCACGAGGGGATGGACAAGGCAAAAAAACGTAATATATGGACAAGTCAAAAAAAACGCAATATAATAAATGAAATGTAATATATTGCAGCGAGGAAAAAAGAATGAATCAGGAAGTCAGCATAACAAAAGAACAGGTTCAGAAAGAAATGAAATATTTCCGCAGGCTTTTTCCGATTGTGAGACTCCTGGACGGGGAAAGGCTGCTGCGAAGAAACGATGGCATGGAAGCAGAACCGGTGGAGATCGATGCACCAGAAATCTGCCATTGTTATGATCTGTGGAAATACTCGGCTCCCTGTAAGCATTGCATTGCACTGGAGGCAGTCAGAAGCAGAAAAGAAAAGTGCAAGCTGGAGATTGTGGGGAATGACATCTATCAGGTGATCGCAAGATATCTGGAAATGAATGGAAAGCCTTACGTGATGGAGCTGGTACACCGTCTGGATGAGGATGCACTGACGGATCTGGAGGAAAAACAATATCTGATTGAACAGCTGACGGGCTATAACGAGAAGCTCTATCAAGATGTGCTGACAGGTGTATTCAACCGCCGTTATTATGAAGAAAAGGTCAAAAATATGTGGGGACCTGTGGGCATTGCGATGATGGATCTGGATAATTTTAAATATTATAACGATTCCTACGGACACAATGTGGGGGATCTTGCACTCAATAGTGCTGCAAAAGTGATCTTATCCAATATCCGAAAATCAGATTTTCTGATCCGCTATGGCGGGGACGAATTTTTGCTGGTACTGCCCGGGATCCGGAAGGACGCCTTTGACAAAAAACTCAACCAGATCCAAAAACAGCTTCATCAGACCACTTTGGACGGCTATCCGGGTATCTCCCTTTCTGTGAGCATCGGAGGAGTAACGACGGTGGAAGAGACTGTGGGGACCGCTTTGGAGCGTGCGGATCGGCTGATGTATCAGGCAAAGAAGCATAGAAATCAGGTTGTGACAGAAAGCAGTACGGAGGGAATCCGTCAGGAGGTCGGAGAAAGGCTGGAACGCGACTCCGGCAGAGATCTTGTCCTCATTGTGGATGATGCCAAGATCAACCGGGAGATTCTCTTCGAAATGCTGAAGGATAGGTTTGACATTATAGAAGCATCCAGCGGCGAAGAGTGTCTGGAGCTGCTGCATCAATACGGGACAGAAATATCTATCGTTTTACTGGATTTCATCATGTCGGGAATGGACGGACTCGGTGTTTTGAAGGTGATGAATAAAGAACATCTCATCGAAGATATTCCGGTCATCATGATTTCCAGCGAAGACTCGGAACTACATATCCGTCAGGCATACGAAATGGGCGTATCAGACTATATCAGCAGACCCTTTGATACAAGTGTTGTTCTCCAACGTGTATATAATACCATCAAGCTGTATGCAAAGCAGCGCAAGCTGATCGACCTGGTTGCAGGCCAGATGCAGGAAAAAGAGAAAAACAACCAAATTATGGTCAATATCCTGAGTCATATCGTAGAATGCCGAAACGGAGAGAGCGGACAGCATGTCCGGAATATCGGAATACTGACGAAGATTCTTTTGAAAAAGCTGATGCAGAAAACGGATCGATACCAGATGACATGGGGAGACTTAAACCGGATCGCACTGGCGTCGGCACTTCATGATATCGGCAAAAGCGGCATTGAGGAAGCCATCTTAAATAAGCCCGAAAAACTGACGCAGGAAGAATATGAAAAAATGAAAAAGCATACCGTGATCGGGTGGTCGATGCTGCAAGATCTGAAACAGTATCAGGAGGAACCGCTGGTACGTATTGCAGAACAGATCTGTCGCTGGCATCACGAGCGCTATGACGGAAAAGGTTATCCGGACGGCTTAAAGGGGGACGAGATCCCGATTTCAGCACAGGTGGTTTCCCTTGCAGATGTATATGATGCATTGACCAACGAGCGTGTATACAAAAAGGCGATTCCACATGAAAAGGCGATTGAAATGATCGTCACAGGAGAGTGCGGACAGTTCAATCCGTTGCTGATAGAATGTCTGCTGGAGATAAAAGAAGATATCCCGATTCAGCTGATGAATGCTGAGCACAGAAATAGCTGGACACCTCTGGGGGGGGGTAACACCCTCGTGGCGGGTTTGAAGACAGAAGGATAGAGGATAAGGGAAAAGGAGAGGAAAAGATGACAGTCAGAGAATGCTATGAAAAAATCGGATCTGATTTTGACAAAGTGCTGGGACGTATGGGCAGCGAAGCGCTGGTAAAACGGTTTGCAGTTAAATTTCTGGAAGACAAGAGCTTTGAGGAGCTGACGGAATCCCTGAAAGAAAAGGACGGAGAGGACGCATTCCTCGCCGCACACACCTTAAAGGGTATCTGCGCCAATCTTGGGCTGGACAGATTATACGAAATAGACTGCGAGCTGACCGAAAAGCTGCGCGGACGTCAGACCGAGGGCAGCGAGGAGTTATATCAGAAGGTGGCAGAAGCGTACGAAGCCACAGTAACCGTGCTAAAGGAGCTGGAAAATTTCTGAAAATCTTTACAGATAGTGAAGCTTGATCTAAACTGATAGGGAAAAATCTAAAAGAGCGGGGAACAGAGGAAGAAATATGCGTCTCAGGGGAAAAGGCGCAGCAGAATCAGACGATACACTGCAGTTGGGCACTGCGTGTTAAGATTCTGTTAAGAAAGAGTGAGAACGATATCACAAAGGAGACATTCTTCTTCAGAAAAATACAAATGAAAGGGAAGACACAGATGAAAATAGCGATGATAGGACATAAAGATTTCCCTTCTCGTTCCGGAGGCGTAGAGGTGGTAGTTTATGAGCTTTCGACCAGACTTGCTGCCAGAGGACATGAGGTAACCGTGTACAACAGAGGCAGGCAAAAGGGGCATAATGCTTATCTGGAACAGAACGTCAGGGTCAAGCGGATTTTTACATTTAAAAAGCAGATTTTGAATGCAATGGTCTATTCTTTTCTGGCGACATTTGATACAATATTTCATGATTTTGATGTCATTCATTATCATGCGATCGGACCCTCCGTTCCATTGTTTCTTGCAAAGCTGTTTGGCAAGCATACGGTATGCACGGTGCATGGACTGAACTGGAGAAGTGATAAGTGGGGTGGTTTCGCTTCCTTCTATCTCCGTCTGGGAGAAAAAGTTGCCGCCCGTTTTGCTGATGAAGTAATCGTTCTTTCCGAAGAGGAGAAACAATATTTTCTGCAGAAGTATAATCGGGATTCTATTCTGATCCATAATGCAGTGGAACGGATCACACCGGTTCCCTGTAATGTCATCCGGGAAAAATATGGCCTGGAAAAAGACAGCTATATTCTGTATGTCGGACGGATCTCTCCGGAAAAAGGACCGCAGGATTTGCTGGAAGCGTATCAGAAGCTCCGGCTGCAGGAACGCCTGGTATTGGCTGGCCCGATCCCGGAAACGGAATTTGGAAAAGAAATGCTCCACAAAATCGATGCAGACCCGAGGGTGATCCGTACCGGCCTGGTGCAGGGACAAGAGCTCGCTGAGCTGTTTTCCAACTGCAGGCTATTTGTCCTTCCGAGTCATACCGAGGGACTTTCCCTTGCCCTTCTGGAGGCAATGTCCTGTGGCGGAAGATGTTTGGTCAGTGATATTCCGGCAAATACGGTGATTACCAAACAATACGGGGCAGAGTTTGAGGCAGAGAATAGTGATTCGCTGGCGGCTGCGCTTTCGAAGGAATTGACAACTCCAAAGGACGAAGTACTGCTAAAGCAGGAAATAGAATATGTCAAAGAAAATTTTGATTATGATGCAGTGATCGAATGGCATGAAGATGTTTACAAATGTGCTCTGAACAGAAAAAATGAGAAGCGTTGGGAGCAAAATTGCTGATGAAGAAACAGGATGTGCAAATTTCAATAATTGTACCAATTTATAAGGTGGAAAAGTATCTTGTCCGGTGTGTAGAGTCACTGATTGCGCAGGATTTTTTGTCGTTGGAAATTATTCTTATAGATGACGGCAGCCCTGACCGGTGCGGAGAAATTTGTGACAATTATGCAAAAAAAGATGCACGGATTACCGCTTACCATAAACCGAACGGCGGCTTGTCGGATGCGCGCAACTACGGACTGGAGCGGGCGCATGGGGAATATGTCTTATTTGTAGACAGCGATGACTATCTGGAGCCCCAGGCCTGTGCCAACCTATGGAAGGAAGCAAGGGCAGGCTTTGCAGATATAATTATCTCCAAAATGGCACTGGAGAAGCCCTCTGAAGGGATGGCACGGTTTGAAAAGGTGGCGGAGGATCGTTTTCAGTATCATCGTATCTATAGCGGCCCGGCATATCTGATGGGATGTCTGGAGGGTGGTGCACTTCGGGTAGAGGTTATCCGAACCATGTTTCGGCGAGATTTTCTTGTCAGAAATGACCTGTATTTTGAGTACGGTATTTTACATGAAGATGAAGAATTTACACCGAGAGCATTGTTAAAAGCGGAACGGGTTGTGTTGACAGATTATGTCTATTATCATTATGATAATTCCAGAAGTGATTCTATTATGAATTCCACGGCCTTAAACGCAAAAAAAATTGCGGACAGGGTGAAGATCTACGATGGACTGAGAAAGCTTTATAAAACAGTAAAGCCCCGGAAGCTGCGCAGGCTTCTGGAAGATGATTTGTCCTGGAAATATATTGATTGCTATTGTGCCAGTGAACCAAAAAGCAGAAAAAAGCTTGGCGTAAAGAGACTTGTCGTTTTAAAATGTGCCTATAAAGCCAGACGCAGAGCAAAGGCTCTTGTCTTTGCACTTGCGCCGAATCACTATGCAAACCGGATGCGGGAACAGGCGCTGGTACGCAAGGTACATCAGAGAAGAAGCAGCAGTAAAGCTTTGCCCATAGAGAGAGAACCTGCAAAAAACATAAAACATACGGAAAAGAAAGCTGGAAAAAGCAGATTAAAAAAAAGAATGAAGTTTCTGGCGAAGTTTCTTTTTTTAATATTGCTTGTGGCAGGCGGACTTGCCAAAAATATTTACGATAACCGGACGAACTATACGGCGGAGTTTTACCAGGTCAGCTCCCGGAAGCTGACACACAATATTCGGGTGGCTTTTTTGACAGATGTGCATCTGCACGAATACGGGGCGGATAACAGCGATCTTGTAGAGGATATAGAAAATCTTTCCCCGGATCTGATCCTGCTTGGGGGAGACCTTGTAAATGATACTGTGGATTCTTATGACAATATGATTTCCCTCTGCAGCCAGCTGACAGAGATTGCACCGGTATGCGGTGTGCTGGGCAACCATGAAGATGTGAAGATTTATCATCAGGGAGATAAGGAACTGGTAAAACGGTTCGAAGAGGCAGGCGTGAAAATTCTGCGGAATGAAGAAATGTCTTATTCCTTGTATGACAATACGGTCAGTGTGATCGGTATAGAAGGAAAACCGGAAGATTTTGCAAGCTATGGAGCGAAAGAGTGTATGGAAGCGTATGAAGCAGAGGATTCATATGATCTGCGCATCTGTATTGCACATGTGCCTACTTATTTTCCGGAGGAGTTGGAAAATTACAGCTTCGATCTTGGACTTGCAGGGCATACCCATGGCGGAATCGTGCGTGTGCCGAAGCTGGGACCCCTTTATTCGATGGAAGAAGGGCTGTTCCCGGAGTACGGAGGGGGAACTGTCTCTTATACACA
>ERZ1026923.170-NODE-170-length-34548-cov-6.298611_pt1 | contig 34548 bp, 30 predicted proteins | sample MGYA00519464_ERZ1026923 | MGnify/ENA primary metagenome ERZ1026923 (study PRJEB26926, sample SAMN06164762) | human gut metagenome | biome: ENVO:00009003; feature: ENVO:2100002; material: ENVO:00002003 | host: Homo sapiens | place: USA | collected 2012 ...
CTAGTCGTCGGCAGCGTCAGATGTGTATAAGAGACAGTCCTGACATATCCCCTGCAATACCGGATTAAGGCAATCATCGGCATTCCCTCCGCTACAGATACCGCACGCCGGAAATTTTTCCGGCAATTTTCATGTCTTCATTGGTATAGTAGACGATTTTTAAACAACACCCTTCAATCCGGATTCTGGTATGCTTCCCCTGCAGAAGAATACACTCCTGCGTATATTCCAGGATTCCCCGGTAATTTTCCACCAAAAGCTCGGTATCTCCGATCAGCGTCAGGATACTCGCGCCCAGCATGACGTCCCGGGGCAGACGCAGGGACTCTGTGAAAGCCTCCTTCGCCCGTATGGCTGTCTGTTTTTGCGGTGATTTTCTGATTTTGCTCATGCCCTATTGTATGAGACGCGGTAGAGAAAAATGACAGTGTGGAAACATATTTGCCGGCAGATTTCTTATTTATGATACGGCTCTTTATTTGAAATCCGGAACGCGCGGTAGACCTGTTCCAGCAAAATGACGCGCATGAGCTGATGCGGGAAGGTCATATCGGAAAAGCTCAGGAGAAAATCCGCGCGGGAAAGGACGTCTTTGTACAGTCCGAGGGACCCGCCGATGACGAAATCGATGGTGCTTGTGCCGGACACCATCAGGCGGTCAATCTGCTGGGAAAACGCCACGCTATCCAGCTTTTTGCCTTCAATGGCGAGTACGATGCAGTATTCTCCGTCCCGAATATGGGAAAGAAGCCGCTGTCCCTCTTTTTCCTTTACCTGCTCCATCTGGGAAGGGCTGGCATTTTCGTCTGTCTTTTCATCCGCTACTTCCACGATTTCGAGCTTACAGTAACGACCAAGACGCTTTTGGTATTCGGCAATCGCGTCCCGGTAAAATTTTTCCTTGATTTTGCCGACGGTCAGAATTCGTATTTTCATTCGTTCGGATAGATCTGGCCATACATTTCATCGATGAAATGATCCAGATATTCCTCGTCCAGATTCAGGAAATTTTCGGAAATCAGCTGTTTCATAGCGGCTGACCGTTTAAAATATGCCGTTTCGTCGCTCTCTGTTTCGAGAACGGAAGCAGTCTGGTCAATCAGCTCACGATTCAGGCGTTCCTGACAGTATTTAACCAATTCTTCCTTTAACTGGCTCTCTGCTACCGCCTGCGTCGCATGTTTTTTGTAGGATTTGTAGGAACTTGCTCCCATCACGATAAATGCGATGAACATCGTTCCCATCACCAGACAGGTCGCCACTTTAGAAAACAGCGTCAGGTGGACCGGAAGCAGATCGCATGCGAGCAAACCTACGACAACAAGGCCGATAACACCTGCGGTCAGCAGCGTATAAGCGCCGGATTTAAAATTTTCCGCCTTGTCGGATGCACCCTCATAGACGCCGTGGCGGGTTTTATCGTGCAGCAGCTCCTTTCCCTCCGGCAGCGTCTCCTCCTGGGCTTCCTGTATTTCCTCTGTCTCAAATCCCGTATCATCCGGGAACGAAGCGGCAGCATCCCAGATGTATTCTGCCGCTTCCTCCGCTGCTGCCTGTTCCAGCGACTCTACAAGCGTAGAGCCGCAGTCGGAGCAGACGGTGTAGCCGTCCTGATATTCTGTTTTACAGTTTGGACACCAAGGCATAGGACACGCCCTCCTTATTTGCCGGACAGATATTCGTCAATTCCTTTTGCACCCGCTTTTCCGGCACCCATCGCCAGAATAACGGTCGCTGCGCCGGTAACGGCATCTCCGCCTGCAAAAACAGCAGCCTTGCTGGTCTGACCATTTTCTTCGGAAGCGACGATACATTTGCGTTTGTTGGTTTCAAGACCTTCTGTTGTAGAAGAAATCAGCGGGTTCGGAGAGGTACCCAGAGCCATGATGACCGTATCCAATTCCAGGGTAAACTCAGAGCCGGGGACTTCTACCGGACGGCGTCTGCCGGAAGCATCGGGCTCGCCCAACTCCATGCGCACGCACTTCATGCCCTTTACCCAACCTTTTTCATCTTCCAGAATTTCTACCGGATTCGTCAGCAGATCAAAGATAATGCCTTCCTGTTTTGCATGATGTACTTCTTCCACACGGGCGGGAAGCTCCTCTTCACTTCTGCGGTATACGATATGCACTTCCGCGCCGAGACGCAGCGCGGTTCTCGCAGCATCCATTGCAACGTTACCGCCGCCGACAACTGCCACCTTTTTGCTCTCCATGATCGGAGTAGCAGAATCTGCCTGAAACGCTTTCATCAGGTTGCTTCTGGTCAGATATTCGTTTGCAGAAAATACACCGTTGGCATTCTCACCGGGGATGCCCATAAATTTAGGAAGACCTGCACCGGAGCCGATAAAGACTGCAGAATACCCCTCTTCATTGAGCAGCTCGTCAATCGTAACAGATTTGCCGACGATGACGTTTGTCTCGATCTTTACGCCGAGGGACAGTACGTTTTCGATTTCTTTCTTTACAACGTTCTCTTTGGGAAGACGGAATTCCGGAATACCGTATACCAGTACACCGCCTGCCTCATGCAGCGCCTCGAAAATGGTCACATCATAGCCCATCTTCGCCAGATCGCCTGCACAGGTCAGACCTGCAGGGCCGGAACCGATGACTGCTACCTTTTTTCCCTTCTTTTCAGCAGCGCCGACAGGACGGATGTTGTTTTCTCTTGCCCAGTCCGCTACGAAACGCTCCAGTTTGCCGATGGACACCGCTTCGCCCTTAATACCACGGATACATTTTCCTTCACACTGGCTTTCCTGCGGGCAGACACGACCGCAGACAGCGGGAAGTGCGCTGGATTCGCTGATAACCTGATAAGCAGCTGCAAAATCGCCCTCTTTTACCTTTTCCACGAAGCCGGGGATATTGATCGAAACCGGACATCCCTGTACGCAGTGCGCATTTTTACAGTTTAAGCAGCGCTGTGCTTCTGCTACTGCTTCATCGGCATTATAGCCAAGACATACTTCTTCGAAATTACATGCGCGTTCTTTTGCATCCTGCTCTCTGACCGGGACTTTTTTCATCATATCAGCCATTACTCTTCACCTCCGCACTGACCGCATCCGCCGTGATGCGTGTCTTTTTCCTTTGCAGCAAGATAAGCTCTGCCTTCCTGGGTCTTGTAGATCTGCTGACGCTGCATCGCTTCGTCAAAGTTTACCAGATGTCCGTCAAATTCCGGACCGTCTACGCAGGCAAATTTCACTTCGCCGCCTACAGTAACACGGCAGGCGCCGCACATGCCGGTTCCGTCTACCATGATAGGGTTTAAGGAAACGATCGTCGGGATATTCAGCGCTTCTGTTGTCTTGCAGACAAATTTCATCATGATCATCGGACCGATTGCAACGCAGAGGTCATAGTGCTTACCTTCCTGTTCTACCAGATCCTGAATGGTCTTTGTTACCATGCCGCTTCTTCCATAAGAGCCGTCATCGGTGGTCACATATAAATTTCCTGCAACCGCTTTCATCTCTTTTTCAAGGATCAGCAGCTCTTTCGTCTTTGCGCCTACGATAACGTCTGCTGCAACACCCTGCTCATGCAGCCATTTTACCTGCGGATAAACGGGTGCTGTGCCGACGCCGCCGGCAACGAACAGAATTTTCTTTGCAGCCAGGGCTTCCTTTGTTTCTTTTGTCAGCTCAGACGGACATCCCAGAGGGCCTGCCACATCGTGGAAGGCATCCCCGGCCTTTAAGGAGGTCATCAGATGGGTGCTGGCTCCCACCGGCTGGAATACAATCGTAATCGTTCCTTTTTCTCTGTTATAGTCGCAAATGGTCAGTGGAATTCTTTCACTGTCGGCATCTGTCCGCACAATCACAAACTGGCCGGGCATACAGGATTTTGCGATCCGTTCTGCTTTAACTTCCATCCAGTAAATGTTGGCAGTGAGTTTTTTCGTTTCTAAAATAGGATACATAAATCTCACCTTTCTGTCCGATCGGACAATATATTTTAAGAGTCTGCAGACAGTATCCTTATTCCTGTCCGTTTTCAGGCTGCTCTATTGCGTACAGCTTGAAGCTCTTATCCTCCTGTTTCTCTGCCCGGTAGCATTCCCCGGACATATAGTTTACCACATAATCGTTTCCGGTCGCGTTGCTTTCTCCATCTAACTCGTGATATTCCCGATAAAGATAATAATGATGATTGTTGATCGTGAGGGCATACTTAAAAGTATAGAGGTTACGGCCATCTCCATCCGGGATATCTCCCTGCAGGGAATTCACTACTCCGGCATTTTTTAACGTCAAAAGCAGCTGGTTGGATGCCGCCTCCATGCTCAGGAGCGGATGCAGGTCCAACGTATAATTACATTCCGTTACGCTGCCTGTCACACCGTCCGGAGCAATTGTGACAAATTTAAAGGTGGAATATCCAACCGGAAGCCAAAATGGCTCTTCGTAGCGGGTCGATGATGCGGTCGGTTCTGTTTTATCCATTGTATAGTAAACGCTGCAGCCATCCGGTGCATCCACCTCAATCCGTACGGGTTTATCGTAGTTTCCGGGAAGCGGCGTCACATAGGGTGCATCCGGCCTGCTGATATCTATGTAATAGTTTGCAGAAGAGATATCGCTGGCAATTCCGTAATGATTTACAAACAAAGCCTTTATCTCATAGCCTCCGTCCTTCAATGGAATTGGTGAAGTATAGACCTGACTGTTTTCATCCGGCACCGAGCCGTCTGTTGTAAAATAAATAGTTCCTGCCGCATTGCCAATCAGCTTTAAATTCTGCGCTTCCCGGTAAGTCCCGCTTTGAAGGTCGAATTCCGGCGGATTTGCCATATAATCTAAATACCGGCTCTGGATCTGGACATCCGGGCAGCTCTGCATCAGCGCATTGATCGCTGCATAGTCGTTTTGTTTTTCATAAATAGCGACACAACGGCGATAGGCATCTTCGCAGGAAGCATCCATATCGAGGATCGTCAGGCAAAGCTCCTTTGCCTCTTCCAGTTTTCCTTCAAAATAGTAGCAGGAAGACAGCGCATTTAAGTATTCCACATTTCTGGGATCCTGTTCGATCAACAGCTCCAGAAGCTCCGCTGCAGAATCGTAGGATTTCTCCTTCATCTGCGCAGCAGCCTTTTCATACCGATATTCCGGGGTATGATGCCAAAAAATCAGGCTCATGCCCGCGCAGAGAGCTGCTACGGCAAAAAGACCTGCAAACACCTTCCAGCGTTTTTTTCTGCGGTTTTTCATCGAAGGCTGCTTTTCCGGCACAGTGCTTTGCCCTGCATCTGTCTCCGGTTTGCTATCCTCCGAAGCTTTCTCCGCGATCTGGGTTCCAACATCGGAAAGCGCTTTATGGAGGCTCGTTTCCAGCGCCGGATCAAACTCCGGGACGATCTGGATTTCCCTGCCGCAATGCTCACAGTACATCTGTCCTTCTTTCATGTCTGCGCCGCATCTGGGGCATTTCATAGGCGTCTTCTCCTGCTTTCAATACAATTTTTCATCAGCATGGCGATCGTCATAGGGCCGACGCCGCCAGGAACCGGCGTGATCGCAGAAGCGACCGGGAATACGCTTTCATAGTCTACGTCGCCGCAGAGATGGTTTGCTTCGTCTCTGTGAATGCCGACATCGATCACGGCTGCGCCGGGCTTGACATATTCCGCATCAATCATCTGCCGTTTGCCGATCGCAACGACAAGGATATCCGCACGCTTTGTCACCTCTTTCAAATTTACCGTATGGGAATGTGCGATTGTAACGGTTCCGTTTTCTGCAAGCAACAGCTGTGCGATCGGTTTACCGACGATATTGCTTCTGCCGATCACAACGCACTCTTTCCCGTCGATCCGGATATCAGAGCGCTTTAACAGTTCAATGATGCCCGCCGGAGTGCCGGGGACAAAGCCCTCTTCCCCGCAGCTCAATGCGCCGACATTGTAAGGATGGAAGCCGTCGACGTCCTTTGCAGGGTCGATGGCATTTAAAACATCTTTTTCATTGATATGTCCGGGCAGGGGAAGCTGCACCAAAATGCCGTCCACGTCCTCCCGGGCGTTCAATTCCTGAATCAGGGAAAGCAGTTTCTCCTCCGACGTCGTTTCTTCCAGTTCATAGGAAAGGCTGTGGATTCCAAGCTCCTCACAGGTTCGCTGTTTGTTTCTGACATAGACACACGATGCGGGGTCCTGACCGACCTGAATAACCGCCAGCGTTACGGTAATGTTGTCTTTTGCAAGCTGCTGTACCTGTTCCTTTAATTCCTGCTTGATCTGTGCGGCAATCGCTTTTCCGTCAATTCTTTTTGCCATGTTGTAGGGTCCTCTCTCGGTTATTTTTCAGGCAACGGATCAGAACAGCCCTGTGATCTTTCCGTTCTCGTCCACATCGATATTGACGGCAGCCGGAACCTTCGGCAGTCCGGGCATCGTCATCACCGCGCCGGTCAACGCAACCACAAAGCCGGCGCCTGCGGATACATACACGTCGCGAACCGTAATCGTAAAGCCTTCCGGGCGTCCTAACAGCTTTGCGTTATCCGACAGGGAATACTGTGTCTTTGCCATGCAGACCGGAAGATTTCCAAAGCCCATCTCTTCGAGCTTCCTGATCTGTCTGGATGCCTCTGCGGTATAGGAAACAGAAGCCGCACCGTAAATCTTTGTCGCAATGCAGCCGATCTTTTCTTTGATCGGAAGATTTTCGTCGTACAGCGGAGCAAAATGACTTTCTTTTTCTTCCAGAGTCTTTAATACTTTTTCCGCAAGCGCAATGCCGCCCTCGCCGCCCTGTGCCCAGACGTTGGACAGTGCGAACTCACAGCCCCTTTCTTCACAGAACTGCTGTACAAAATTCGTTTCTGCCTCAGTGTCGGTCAGGAAGGAGTTTAAGGTAACAACCACCGGAACGCCAAACTGCTGCAGGTTTTCGATGTGCTTCTCCAGGTTGACAATGCCCTTTTTGAGCGCGTCCAGATTTTCTGCAGACAGGTCTTCCTTTGCAATGCCGCCGTTATACTTGAGTGCACGGATCGTTGCAACCAAAACGACTGCATCCGGCTTTAAGCCAGCCATCCGGCATTTGATATCGAAAAACTTCTCTGCGCCGAGGTCTGCACCAAAGCCGGCCTCTGTGATCGTATAATCCGCCATTTTCAGGGCTGCCTTTGTTGCACGGACAGAGTTACAGCCGTGTGCGATATTGGCAAAGGGTCCGCCGTGGACGATCGCCGGGGTATGCTCGAGCGTCTGGATCAGATTGGGCTTTAACGCGTCCTTCAGCAGGGCTGCCATTGCGCCAACCGCCTTTAAATCAGCTGCAGTCACCGGCTCTCCCTGATAGTTATAGGCAACGACGATTTTTGCCAGACGCGCCTTTAAATCATCCATGTCATCTGCCAGGCAGAGGATCGCCATAATCTCAGAAGCGACGGTGATCACGAAATGGTCTTCCCGGACAACGCCGTCCGCTTTTGCACCGAGACCGACAACGATATTTCTCAGCACGCGGTCGTTCATATCCTCGCAGCGTTTCCATAAGATCTGTCTGGAGTCGATCCCAAGCGCATTGCCTTGCTGGATATGGTTGTCTAAAAGCGCCGCCAGAAGGTTATTTGCAGAAGTAATCGCATGAAAATCCCCGGTAAAATGCAGGTTTAAGTCTTCCATCGGAACGACCTGCGCATAACCGCCGCCGGCTGCCCCGCCCTTAATGCCAAAACAAGGGCCAAGAGAAGGCTCACGCAGCGCAATCACCGCTTTTTTGCCCATTTTTGCAAATGCCTCGCCCAGTCCGACGCTGGTCGTTGTCTTGCCCTCCCCGGCAGGGGTCGGATTGATTGCTGTCACTAAAATCAGTTTTCCGTCTTTGCGGTCTTCGATGGATTTTAAATATTCGTCGGAAAGCTTCGCTTTATATTTGCCATAAAGCTCCAGATCGTCTTCCGGAATATCCAGATGCTCGGCCACTTTCTGAATCGGCCATAAAACAGCTTCCTGTGCGATTTCGATATCTGATTTCATCTATTCATTCTCCTTTGCCTGTGTTTGACATGTTCTATGCTTTTGTATGCTGATATCAGAGGATTTCCTCTACCAGCTGTTCAAACTCTGTTTCGGTCATCAGTACCTTACGGGGCTTGGTACCCTCTTCTTCACCGACGACACCGACCTCCGCCAGCTGATCCATAAGCCGGGCGGCGCGGTTAAAGCCGATCTTAAAGACTCTCTGCAGCATACCGATCGATGCTTTGTCCTTTTCGATAATAAAGCGTCCCGCATCTGCAAAGTAGGCATCATATTCCGGTCCGGATGAGCCGGATGTAGCACTGCCCGAAGAGGTTCCGATGGATTTCATCTTTTCCTCGATTTCATTGCTGGCATCGTAAACATTACCGATGTTCTGATTTTTTAAGAAATCCACGACATCAGACACTTCATTATCCGAAACGAATGCACCCTGCACCCGGACAGGCTTGGAATAGCCCTGTGGGTAAAAGAGCATATCGCCCTTTCCGAGCAGCTTCTCTGCTCCGTTCATATCCAGAATGGTACGGGAATCGACGCCGCTGGAGACCGCGAATGCGACACGGCTCGGCATGTTCGCCTTAATCAGTCCCGTGATGACATCGACGGAGGGGCGCTGAGTCGCAATGATCAGATGGATGCCTGCCGCTCTTGCAAGCTGTGCCAGCCGGCAGATCGCTTCTTCCACCTCTCCCGGCGCGACCATCATCAGGTCGGCAAGCTCATCCACGATAATGACGATCTGCGGAAGGTCGTTGGGTATGCCCTCTTCTCCCTTTTGTCTTCGTTCTTCGAGCTTCTTATTATATCCTTTTAAGTCGCGGACATTGCTGTCTGCAAATTTCTGATATCGGTCGGTCATTTCCGCAACGCCCCACTGCAGCGCAGCCGACGCTTTTTTCGGATCGGTTACGACAGGAATTAACAGGTGCGGAATGCCATTGTACACACTCAGCTCTACAACCTTGGGGTCGACGAGGATCAGTTTGACTTCCGAAGGCTTCGCCTTATATAAAATGCTCATAATCAGCGTATTGATGCAGACGGATTTCCCGGAACCGGTGGATCCTGCGATCAGCATATGCGGCATCTTTGCAATGTCGGATACGACCACCTTGCCGGCGATGTCCTTGCCGACTGCAAAAGCAATTTTGGACGGGAAGTTCGAAAACGCATCCGTTTCCAGAAGCTCCCGCAGTCCGACTGCCATCGTCTCTTTGTTCGGAACCTCGATACCGATTGCGGCCTTGCCGGGAATCGGTGCTTCAATTCGGATATCTGTCGCAGCGAGGTTTAGCTTGATATCGTCTGCCAGACCCAGAATCTTGCTGACTTTTACGCCATGATCGGGCTGCAGCTCATACCGGGTTACGGTAGGTCCCTGGCTGATATCTGTAACAGTGACCTTTACGCCGAAGGTCTGCAGCGTATCCTCGAGGTGCTTCGCCGTTTCTCTCAGCTCGCACTCGCTGTCCATATTATTGGCGTTGTTGCTTTTATGTAGCAGCGACAGCGGCGGATAATGGTATACGACAGGCTTTGGTGGCTGTTGCGCCGCCTGCTTTTCCTGTTCTTTCTGTTTCTTAGCAAGCTCCTGACCAACGACAGTGGCTTCTGCGGCGGTCTGCGGTGCTTTGGGGGGCACAGCTTTGGGGCGCGGCACTCCGGTACTTTGCAGGTTTTGGGTTGGAATCACGGTCGGCTTCTCCGCAGTGTCCATGTTGTCATTCCATGGAAGCTTGGGCGGCACAGCGTCGAATTTGTCCGAATCCGACTGCTCCAATTCCTGTGCAGGAGCAAGCTCCTGTGATGCACAGGCAGGCTGTGTATCCATATGCAAGGTAACCTCCGGTGCAGAAGTTTCCACCCTGGATTCCAGTGGTACAAATGCTTCTGTCTGCTGCGGCTGTTTCGGTTCCAGGTAGTGAACCTCTTTCATATCCTGATAAACATCCGCCTGCGGCTGGCTGGTCACAGGGGCCTGCATTCCCGATAAAAATGCATCCGCCGGTTCTGCGGTGTTGTCCTGTGGTACAGGGGTTGTGTCACTGTCATTGTTCAAATATGCGGAATGAATCCGCACATGGCTCATGAAAGCTGAGCCGGACGCATTCGCTGCAGCCGCAGGAATGCTCTCTTCTGCTGTGATGACCGGTGATGTCGCTAAAACAGCTGCCCCACTCGCAACCGCTGCATCGGGAAACGTTTCATTCCTGCGGTCTGCATCGAGGTTGACACTTACCGGTCTGACGGTATACTGCTCCGTCACCTGACCGGGATTTTCTGTTATGGTGATTTCGTGCATGTCCTCGCGACGGCCGACAGATGCCTTGCGCAGCGTCGTGTCCGCCATAATGCCCGTGCTTTTTTTCTCCATCCGGAAGATCTGATCTGCATCTTGACGTGCCTGAGCCTCTTCCTTGCGGCGTTGTTTGGCTTCGCGCTGCTGCTCTGCGTTAAGCTGCTTCTGGTGGGCGAGCTGTTTTCTTTCTTTTTCGCGGGCGAGTTCTTCTTCTCTGCGTTTCTCGGAACGTTCTTCGTTTTCCTGACGGAGACGTTTGCTGCGCTCCTCGTTTGCCTGTCGGCGCTGTTCATAGCGCTCTTCGCTTTCTTTCCGGCGTCTTTCGCTGCGCTCGCGGTACCTCTGCGCATCGGAACGTGCCGTCTCATAGACATATCTGCCAGAAGTCTTTACACCGTTCACAAACGAACGCTCTGTGATAATAACTGTGCAGATAATCACCAACACCAACAAAAGCAGTACTGTGCCGACCATGCCAAGAAGCCGGTGCAGCCCCCAGGCAAGGGAGCCGGATATGACACCGCCGCCCAGTCGCTTTTGGGCGCTTTCCAGATACAGCTCCCGGATCGAATAATCCATCGACAGCGTCCCCCCCTGAAACAGGAGCGAGCAGACTACACCAAGCAGGAAAAACAGAATGATTCCCGCCGTCAGCTTCATGGACGCGATCCGGTTTCCCTGATTGGAAATGCCAAACGCGATTGCAATAAAGGCAAGTACCGGCAGTGCATATGCCATCGTGCCGAAAATACCGAACATTACGCGGCTGATCTGATTGCCGATGACACCGATCACGCCGAAATTGCATAAAAATAGCAATATTGTGAGTGCTAATACGCCGATCAGGATAATTTCGCTTGTAATCGCGCTTTGTGCCTGAAGTTCAGCTGCACTCGGTTTTCTGGTTGTTTTTTGTTTTCCACCCTTTGCGCCGCCTCTGCCTGTTTTCGCAGGGGTCTTTTTCCTTCCTTTCGACGCAGTTGATGCCATAATCATCCCTCCAACTGACCTGCCTTTTTTCTACATCTGCAAAATGGATTTTTAAATTAGCATAGGCAGAAAAAGACTAGATCAATTTAGTATATCACTTAATTTTCTTCTTGTCACTATTGCTGTTTTTCTTTTTCATCCGACCTGCCCGATAGCCGTCTGCCAGCTCATGAAGCTTCTGCACTGCCTCGCGAATACCGCCGACGGAAGAAATGATCCCTTCATACACCGCCTGCTCTCCGACAAGAATCGTCCCGAGGTCACGGCTCAACATCCCCTGCCTGATCATCATCTCTTCCATCCGCTGCTTGGAAACACTGCAATGGCTGCAGACAAAACCGGTGATCCGATCCTGAATCTGCCGGAAATAGTCATAGGTCTGCTGTGCGCCGATCACCGTCCCGTTCATGCGAACCGGATGGATTACCATTGTCCCGGACGGCACAATGTAGGAATAATCCGTGCTCACCGCGATCGGAACGCCAATGGAATGACTGCCGCCCAGCACAAGGGAAACGGTCGGCTTGCTCAAAGAAGCGATCATCTCTGCAATCGCAAGGCCCGCTTCGACATCGCCGCCCATCGTATTTAGCAAAACAAGCAGACCGCTAATATTCTTACTGTCCTCTATCGCCGCCAGCTGCGGCAGAATATGTTCATATTTTGTTGTTTTGGAGCTGCTTCCGAGGTTGTCATGCCCCTCAATTTCCCCGATGATCGTCAGCAGATGGATCGAGGTTTCTTCCTTATTATCCGTAAGCGTTAACTGACCGGTCTGCTCGATTCGCTCGTCCCGGTGCATTTCCTGTTCTTCTTTTTTTCCCATAAAAAATCACTCCCGCATTTCTTTTTCAGAAAGGATGTGCAGGAGTGATTTATTTTATACATCAAAATCATCGTTATCCGCAACCGGAATTTCATAAAACATAAGATCCGGCGACGGTTCAAAAGCGTAATTCATTTCTTTGCGGACATGTCGTTTGGGAACGGGAAGCGGGTTATCCAGATATTCTCCCGGCGCAGGTTTTGGTGGTTCCTTTGGCGCTTTCTCAAAAAGCGCAGACTCTCCCTCCTGCCTGAACTCAGCTGCCGGTATGGTATTCTGTGAAGCGTGTTTCTTCTTTTTCCCCCAACTCATGCTTCGCCCTCACTGTGCAAAAAAACTCTTTCCCATAGGATCAAAACGCAATACGAGGATTTTAGAGTGCCTGTTCCAGATCCGCGATGATATCGTTTACATTTTCAATACCGACGGAAAGACGGATCAGATCGGGCGCTACGCCGGCCTCTTTTAACTGCTCGTCGTTCATCTGACGGTGCGTATGGCTGGCAGGATGCAGAATGCTGGTGCGGGAATCCGCCACATGGGTAACAATAGCTGCAAGCTTTAACTTATCCATCATTTCTTCCGCCGCCTTGCGTCCGCCTTTTAAGCCAAAGGAAATGACGCCGCAGGTGCCGTTCGGCATGTATTTCTGTGCCAGCTCATAATATTTGCTGCTCTTTAAGCCGGGGTAGTTGACCCATGCAACCTTCTCGTTCGCTTCCAGAAATTCCGCAACCTTCTGCGCATTGTAGCAGTGGCGTTCCATCCGAAGCGGCAGCGTCTCCAGACCGACATTCAGCAGAAACGCGTTCTGAGGAGACTGTACCGCGCCGAGATCGCGCATCAGCTGGGAGGTTGCCTTGGTTATGTATGCCGCCTTGCCGAATTTTTCGGTATAAACTACACCGTGATAGGATTCATCCGGTGCGCAGAGTCCCGGAAACTTATCCGGGTATGCAGACCAGTCGAAATTGCCGGAATCCACGATTGCACCGCCCAGTGCCATCGCATGACCGTCCATATATTTGGTGGTGGAATGTGTTACGATATCGACCCCCCATTCGAACGGATTACAGTTGATCGGGGTCGGGAACGTGTTGTCAACGATTAACGGTACATGATGTGCATGCGCCGCACGGGCGAATTTTTCAAAATCCAACACAACCAGCGCGGGATTTGCCAGAGATTCCGCCATGACGCATTTGGTATTGGGTTGGAACGCCTTGCAGATCGTCTCGTAATCCGCATCCGGGTCTACGACAGTACAGGATACGCCCATTTTTTTCATGGTAACCGCCAGCAGATTGAAGGTTCCGCCGTATACGGTGGACGATAATACGACATGGTCGCCCGCCTCGCAGATATTGAAAACGGCATAGTAGTTTGCCGCCTGTCCGGAACCGGTCAGCATCGCTGCTGCGCCGCCCTCCAGTTCACAGATTTTCTGTGCGACACAGTCGTTGGTCGGATTTGCCAGACGGCTGTAAAAATATCCGGATTCCTCCAGATCAAAAAGTCTGCCCATCTGCTCAGAGGATTCATATTTAAACGTCGTACTCTGATAAATCGGGAGCACTCTCGGTTCTCCGTTCTTCGGCTTCCAGCCAGACTGTATACAGATCGTTTCCTTTGCGTATGCCATAGTATCCTCTTACCTCTTTGTCTTTCCGACAAAAATCCGGTCTTTTGTCCGTTTTATTCTTCGTCCCAGTTGTGATATACTGCCTGAACGTCGTCATCCTCGTCCAGCAGATCCAGGGTACGCTGCAGTCCCTTTAATGCAGTCTCGTCTGTTACCTTGACATAGTTCTGAGGAATCATGGTAACATCTGCGGATGCCATCGGAATACCTGCCTTCTCCAGCGCTTCGCGCACTTCTTCAAAAGTATCAGGATCGGTCAGGATTTCGAAGCTGTCCTCTTCCTCGCTGAAATCCTCTGCGCCTGCATCCAGGGCGGTCATCATCAGATCGTCTGCTTCCATATCACATTCTTCTTTATCGATGATGATCTGACCCTTCTTATCGAACATAAAGGATACACAGCCAGGTGTGCCAATGTTGCCGTTGCCCTTTGTGAACGCGCTTCTGACGTTGGCAGCGGTACGGTTCTTGTTATCGGTCAGGGCATCGACGATGATTGCGATTCCGCCGGGGCCATAGCCTTCGTAGGTGATATATTCGTAATTAACGTTGCCGACATCGCCGGCAGCCTTCTTAATTCCTCGTTCGATGGTGTCGTTGGGCATGTTGTTGGATTTTGCCTTTGCAACGACCTGTGCCAGCTTGAAGTTGTTCGCAGGGTCAGGACCACCCTCTTTTACGGCAACTGCAATTTCTCTTCCGAGAATGGTGAAAATTTTTCCCTTTGCAGCGTCATTTTTTTCTTTTTTATGCTTGATGTTTGCAAATTTTGAATGTCCGGACATTTCTTTTCTCCTTTATCTAACGTATTTCTAGTTCTTTATCATAGCATTTTGGCTGGAAAACGTCAAGAAAACATCTGCTTTGTACGGTTTCTTTATGTATCCAGCGAAAGGCTGACCTTCAAGGCAGAGTTTACGCGGTTCATCACCCGCGCATCCAGATGGCATACTTTGTCTTTCAGCCTCTTTTTATCTATTGTGCGGAGCTGTTCCAGTAAAATTACGGAATCCTTTTCGATTTCATATTCCCCGGAAAAAATTTCGATATGGGTCGGAAGCTTTGTTTTATTCATCCTGGAAGTAATCGCCGCACAGATCACAGTCGGGCTGTAACGGTTGCCGATATCGTTCTGGATAATCAGCACCGGGCGGACACCTCCCTGTTCCGATCCGACCACGGGTCTTAAATCTGCATAATAAATATCTCCGCGCTTCACTCTTTTTTCTTCCTTTCCTGTTTTTTTACCTCAGGACAAGTATTGGCTGCTTTCTCAGCGCGTATACCATTCTTTAAAAAAAGAGTTTCTCTTCGTGAAAATAATCCCGCGTACAGACGATTTTTCCGCCTTTTTCATAGACGCGTGGAATCCGCTTTCCGAGGCAGCACGCGGTTTCGTAGTTAAATCTGCCGGAGCGGTCGCCGATTTCTTCCATTGTAATCGTTTCGATGCCGTCTGTGCCGATGAGCGTTGCGATATCCCCTACCTTTGCCTCAGGAATCTTTGTCACGTCGACCATGAACTGATCCATGCAGACGCGTCCCAGGATCCTTGCGCGCTTTCCGGCAATCAGAACATCGCCCTTGTTGGAAAGTCCGCGCGGATAGCCGTCCGCATAACCCACCGGAATCGTCGCCACACGCATAGGATTCGCTGTACAGAACGTCCCGCCGTAGCTGATTTCCTGCCCTGCATCCAGCTCTTTGATATAAGCGATACGGCTCTTTAAAGACAGGAGCGGTTCTAACACGATGCCGTCGCGTTTGACTTCATCTGACGGCCACATGCCATAGAGAATGATTCCGGCGCGCACCGCATCCATGTGCATGTTGGGCAGCTCCAGGATGGACGCACTGTTGGAGCAATGCCGCAGCGGGATTTTCAGGGAAAGTTCCTTTTCCACACGATCGGTAAAGCTCGAAAATTTTTCATACTGCACATTCGTTTTGGATTTATCTGCTTCATCCGCTGTCGCAAAATGGGTAAAAATCCCCTCAATGGAAAGATTCGGACACTGCATCGCGCGCGCGACAAAGGAAAGTCCCTCATCGTCCGGGCGGATGCCGATTCTCGACATACCGGTGTCTACGGCGATGTGAACATGCATTTTTTTGCCGGCTTTTTGGGCAGCACGGTTCATATCCTCCAGCATCTGATCGGTGAAAACCGTCGCATGGACACCCCGAAGCGCCATTTCCTCATAAGCCTCCGGAAAGGTATAGCCGAGCACCATCGCGGGCTTTTTGATTCTGGCATCTGCCAGCAATACTGCCTCTTCCTCCGTTGCCACCGCGTAGCCGATGACTTCCGGGATTTCATCCATTTCCCGCGCCAGCATCACCGCGCCGTGTCCGTAACCGTCCGCTTTGATGACCGCGATGATTCCGGCATCATTTTTCCGACAGGCTGCAATCTGACGCAGATTGTCGTGCAGCGCGTCCAGATTTACGCAAGCCCACACTCTTCTATATGGATTTTTGATCATTTCCTCACACATAATTTTTCTCCTGCTTCACAAGTACCGCCCAGACCGCTTCCGCGATATCATTGGAGGTCATACTGTATTCGCCCTTTGTATGGGCTGCCAAGTCGCCTGCCAGACCGTGCAGATAGACGCCGATACACAGCGCCCAGAACGGATCGTCGATCGTAGAAAGCAGTGCCGTCACAATTCCGGTCAGTACGTCCCCGCTCCCGGCCACCGCCATGCCGCTGTTGCCGCTGCGATTGATATAAATGCTGCCGTCCGGCGAAGCTGCAATGCTTCTCGCACCCTTACACAGAACAGCTGCCTGCAAACGATTCGCCCACTTTTTTGCATAGAACACGGGCTGTTTTAAAATTTCTTCAATCGCGCAGCCTTCCAGCCGGGCAAGTTCCCCGGGATGCGGCGTTAAAATCAGCTTCCGGCGCGTCGCCGGATTCTGCTGGTGTGCAATCAGCTCCTGTAAAAGTGCTTCGTCCTTTGCGATAAGATTGATTGCGTCCGCATCCAGCACAAGCGGCTGCAAGGTCTGCTGCAGCACAAACAAAAGCTCTTTCCGGGCGCGATCAGATAAGGATAGCCCGGGACCTGCGCCGATCACATCCGCCCAGCCAGCGGATGCTTCCACAGAATCTGCGGTCATTGCCTCCGGAAGCGCCGTCTGAATCACCGGATGTATCAATGTCGGGCAGGAAAGCTTTACCATGCCGCTTCCTGCATAAAACGCACTCCGACCGCACAGAATCGCCGCTCCCGCCATAGCTTCACTGCCCGCAAGCAGCAGCACTTTTCCAAACGTGCCCTTATTTCCATCCTCAGGGCGTGCCGCAAGCAGTTCTGCCACCGGTGCAGTAAATGTAAAGGCTTTCGGCGTCTGATCCAAAAATCCATCCTCAGTGATGCCGATCTGTGTGCAGATCACTTTTCCGGTATATTTGCAGCCCGGATAGAACAAAAGCCCGCGCTTCCAGAAGCCGAACGTGACTGTCACGTCTGCCCGGACAGCGCAGCCAAGCACCGCCCCGGTATCCGTTTCGATTCCGGAGGGAAGATCCACCGCAAGCACAAAGGCATCCTGCGCGTTGATCCATTCGATTGCTTCCCGATAAATTCCTTCTGCCGGACGGCACAGGCCGATTCCAAACAAAGCATCTACAATAATATCATATTCTCCATCCGGGATTGTGTCACAGATAACGGCGCCGTAAGCCTTTGCCGCATGTAGCTGCAGCTTTAAAAGTTCGCCCGCTTTTTCTTCACTGGACGTCAGATAAAAGGAAACATCATATCCTTCCTGCAAAAGAAGTCTGCCAATTGCGATACCATCCGCCCCGTTATTGCCTCCGCCCGCTGCAATCAGGACACGCCGTTTTGGATGTAAGCCAAGCTGTCCTGCCTGCTCTTCCAGCTTTTTTTGACGTGACACAATCACATCAACACAGGAAAGCGCAGCCCGTTCCATCAAAACGACGGACGGAACACCGAAAATCTCAGAAGTATTGCTGTCGCAGCGTTTCATTTCTGCCGCAGTTAAAAGCCAGCAGACAACTGGATGGCCAGAGCCCGACGCTGGCAAAACGCATTTATTCATTCGTTTTCCTGCTCTCCTTTTCGTAACGCTCAAGCATATAAGATAGCTTCATCAGGCTGTCGGACAGATGGACGTTCTCAACCTGCACTTCTTTTGGAACCTTCAAATCCACATGTGCAAAATTCCAGATCGCCTTGATCCCGACGGAAACAAGACGATCTGCGACTTCCTCCGCGCTGTTTTTGGGAATCGTCAAAACCGCGATATCTACATTGTTCTGCTCAACAAAATCCGCTACCTCTTCCATCGGACGTACCTCGATGCCTCGGATTTTACGCCCGTACAACGCCGGATTATTATCAAAGACCCCGGTGAAAATAAAGCCGCGCCGTTCAAAATTCATATAATTGGCAAGCGCCTGTCCGAGGTTGCCTGCCCCTACAATAATCAGGTGGTGGGTTTTGTCCAACCCCAGAATCCTGCCGATTTCCTGATACAGATATTCGACGTTGTAGCCGTAGCCCTGCTGCCCGAACCCGCCAAAGTTGTTGAAATCCTGTCGGATCTGAGATGCCGTCACATTCATGATGCCGGACAGCTCCTGTGAGGAAATCCGTTCCACACCTTCGTCTTTTAATTCTCCCAGAAAGCGGAAATATCTGGGAAGCCTGCCGATTACAGCCTGTGAAATTTCCTTCTCTGCCACTTCGTATGCCTCCTTCGTCCGCTGTCAGATACTGTTTTCCATTCGTAACTGTTCAGTAACCTCACAGTTACGTGCAAAAATCCATTCAAAATCGGCTATGCCGATAGGATTTTTGCCTTCTAGTCTAAGGTTTCTTACGGTCAGCGCAGTAAATGCGCAGACCTACTGAACATTTACTTCCATTCTATTATACCCTGCGTTAAAAAAATGTCAATGCGTACTCCGACCGTCCGATTGGACTTGACACGTTATTTGCACACAGGTAAACTGTTACATAGTATAAAGAAGGAGAACCATCATGATACTTTCCTGTCAGAATATCGAAAAAGCATTTCTGGAAAAACAGGTTTTAAAAAACTGTTCTTTTCATATAGAAGATTATGAAAAAGCTGCAATTGTCGGCTTAAATGGTGCAGGCAAGACAACCCTGCTGCGCATCATCGTCGGACAGCTCGAACCCGACGGCGGCGTAGTCGCCTTTGCAAAGGACAAGACCTTCGGTTATCTGGCGCAGGACAGCGCCGTCAACAGCGACAATACAATTTATGAGGAACTGCTCTCCGTCAAGCAGCATCTGCTCGATCTCGAAAATCAGATCCGCCAGGCGGAGCTTTCCATGAAGCAGCTTTCCGGCGACGCATTAGAGGACCTGATGCAGAAATATGCAGATCTGACGCACCGTTTCGAAATGGAAAACGGCTACGCCTACAAAAGCGAACTGACCGGTGTTTTAAAAGGCCTTGGCTTTACCGAGGACGAGTTTCAGAAACCGGTTTCCACGCTCTCCGGTGGTCAGAAAACCCGCGTTGCACTCGGCAAACTTCTGTTGCAAAAGCCTGACCTGATCATCCTCGACGAGCCCACCAATCACCTGGACATGTCCTCGATTTCCTGGCTCGAAACCTATCTGCTCAACTATAAGGGAAGCGTTTTAATCGTCTCCCACGACCGGTATTTTCTCGACCGGATCGCTTCGAAGATCATCGAAATCGACAACACGAAGGTGACCGTTTTTTCTGGCAACTATTCCGATTACGCCGCCAAAAAAGAACAGCTGCGTCAGGCACAGCGAAACGCTTATTTAAACCAGCAGGCAGAAATCAAGCATCAGGAAGAGGTCATCACAAAGTTAAAATCCTTTAACCGGGAAAAGTCGATCAAGCGTGCCGAAAGCCGGGAAAAAATGCTTGCCAAAATCGAAGTGCTGGATAAGCCCACCGAGGTGCGTTCCGATATGCACTTACAGCTGACCCCCCGCATCGAAAGCGGAAACGACGTTTTAACCGTCGAGCATCTGGCAAAAACCTTTGACCGCAACACGCTGTTTTCCGATCTTTCCTTTGCGTTAAAACGCGGCGAGCACGTCGCGATCATCGGCGACAACGGAACCGGAAAGACGACGATTTTAAAACTCATCAACGAGCTGGTGAAACCGGACGCCGGAACCATCCGACTCGGCAGTAAGGTGCAGATCGGCTACTACGATCAGGAGCATCACGTCCTGCATCCCGATAAAACGCTGTTTGAAGAAATTTCGGACGAATATCCATCCCTGAACAACACGGAAATCCGCAATACGCTGGCTGCGTTTTTGTTTACCGGAGACGATGTATTCAAACGGATCAAAGACCTTTCCGGCGGCGAGCGCGGACGTGTTTCCCTCGCAAAGCTCATGCTTTCCGAATCGAACTTCCTGATCCTCGACGAGCCGACGAACCATCTGGACATCGCCTCCAAGGAAATTCTGGAGGATGCGTTAAACAGCTACAACGGAACGGTTTTATATGTTTCCCACGACCGTTACTTTATCAACCGTACTGCGCACCGCATTCTGGAGCTTTCCGGCGGCACGCTGCACCAATATCTGGGCAATTATGATTATTACCTGGAGAAAAAATCCCAACAGGGCGCTTCTGCAGAGTCTGCAGCCTTCGGCACTTTAGCTACGTCTGCTGCCTCTGCAGCTTCCACAGAAAGCTCTGCCTCAAAGCTTTCCTGGCAGGCACAGAAGGAAAAGGAAGCCCAGCGCCGCAAAAAGGAAAATGCCCTGAAAAAATGCGAAGAGCAGATTGCTTCCCTCGAAGAGCGGGATAAACAGATCGACCTCGAAATGAGCGATCCCAAAATCGCAACCGACGTTGCCGCATTGCAGAAGCTCTCCCGCGAAAAGGATGAAATCGCAGACAAGCTCATGGAGCTGATGGAGGAATGGGAACAGCTGAGCGAGTAGAATGTCTCCGCGATCTTTCGCCTGCAGTGTATAAAACCTTTGAATTATACGGAAATAAAAAAGAGTCGAGGACCTGATTTTCAGGAATCTTCGGCTCTTTTATTCATGACAATAGAATGCTCGCAGAGCGTGCATTCTATTGTTTTTCTTCAGCACCAGCTTCTTTTTCCGGCTTTTTTTCGATGAAAATCTTTCTCGTGATAAAGTTATAAACCATTACCACGCCGGTTGCAAACGGCTTAACGATGATGTAGGAACGGCTCCAGAACGGGTCGAGAACCATCGTGCCGAGCTTTAAGACGACATTGTTTAAGATCAGACCGCCGACTGCAAAAATGAAAAAGACGGCGAACTGCTTGCCCTGGTTTGCTTTTTTGTCCGTATCGAATACAAAAAGAATGCTCAGAATATAATTGACGATTGCCGATACGGTAAAGGCAAGGGTGTTGGCTGCGATAACCGGCCATCCGAGCAGCTCCTTAAACAGAATCAACAACACGTATTCAATGAAGAAACATAAAAAACCCACCGCGCCGAATTTGATGATCTGCTGTCCGAGCTTACTGTTAATCAATTTCTTAATCAAGCTTTAGAACCTCTCTTATTTCTCCATAGTTTTCCGGATCGCTTTGATAAAGTCCTGGCTGTTCAATACCGTGACATCCGTCAGCTCTGTAATCAGTGCCAGGTCCTTTGTCATCCTGCCGCTTTCGATCGTATCCAGTGTTGCTTTTTCCAGCTTGTCCGCAAATGCGCACAGCTCCGGAAGCTTGTCCAGCTCGCCGCGTTTTCTGAGTGCGCCTGTCCATGCAAAGATCGTCGCAACGGAGTTCGTAGAGGTTTCCTCACCCTTTAAGTGCTTGTAATAATGTCTCTGAACGGTTCCATGCGCAGCTTCATATTCATAAACGCCTGCAGGAGAAACCAAAACGGAGGTCATCATTGCAAGAGAACCAAAGGCAGAGCTTACCATATCGCTCATAACGTCGCCGTCATAGTTTTTGCATGCCCAGATGAAGCCACCCTTTGCTTTCATGACGCGCGCTACCGCGTCGTCGATCAGGGTGTAGAAATATTCGATACCGAGCTCTTTGAACTTCTCCTGATATTCGTTTTCGTAGATTTCCTGGAAAATATCCTTAAAGGTATGGTCATATTTTTTGGAAATTGTATCCTTGGTCGCAAACCACAGATCCTGCTTCGTATCCACTGCGTAATTAAAGCAAGCGCGGGCAAAGCTCGTGATAGACTTATCCGTATTGTGCATGCCCTGTAAGACACCTGCACCGGTAAAATCGTGGATCAGCTCGCGGGTTTCTGTACCGTCCGCCGCCGTGAACACCAGTTCTGCCTTGCCGGGACCCTCTACGCGGATTTCGGTATTTTTGTATACATCACCGTAAGCGTGACGTGCCAGCGTGATGGGCTTTTCCCAGTTGCGGACGCAGGGACGGATGCCCTTTACCAGAATCGGTGCACGGAACACGGTGCCGTCCAGAATGGAGCGAATCGTGCCGTTGGGGCTCTTCCACATCTTCTTTAAATGATACTCTTCCATTCTCGCTGCGTTGGGTGTGATTGTTGCACATTTGACTGCAACGCCGTATTTTAAGGTTGCATTGGCGCTGTCAATCGTCACCTGATCATCTGTTTCGTTGCGATGCTCCAGACCGAGGTCATAATACTCTGTCTTCAAGTCAATATAAGGAAGCAGAAGCTCATCCTTGATCAGCTGCCAGAGGATTCTGGTCATTTCATCGCCATCCATCTCCACCAGCGGCGTTGTCATCTGAATCTTAGCCATCGATTCTCTCCTTTTCTTCATAGGCATCCAAAAGCCCGTTTTTAATCATATTATCATAAGCATTACGCATATGCAAGGCTGCCAACTCCTGTGCGCGGTCGGCATCCTTCCGGCAGATCGCCTCCATGATCTGTTTGTGCTCGAGCACAGCTTCCAGTCCTCTTTCACTGCCGGAAAGGTTCTGCTTGCGCATTCTCCGCACATATTCATGGAAATCCCTCAGCTGATGCTCCAGCATTTTGCTTGAGCATGCTTCATATAAAATATCGTGGAACTGATCGTCCAGCTCCGTCAGCTTCTGGGCATGTCCCTTGCTGGCGTGAAATTCTGACAGGTAAATATTTTCTTCCAGCGCATCCAGCTGTTTTTCTGTAATATACGCGGTTGCCCAACGAGCACAAAGCCCTTCCAGCAAAGAACGGATCGCATAAATATCCTCCACGTCCTTTCTGGTGATGCCGGTCACATATGCCCCCTTGTTTGGGATAATGCTGACCAGACCTTCCAGTTCCAGCTGGCGCAGCGCTTCCCGGACGGGCGTGCGGGAAACGCCCATCTCTTCGCTGATCGCCATTTCCCGCAGTTCCTCGTGTTCTTTATAATGTCCGCTTAAAATATCCTCCCGCAGCTGATGAAAAACCTTTCCCCTCAGCGAATATCGGTCGGAGCTTTCTTCTTTTTCGTATTGACTCATACCAATAAAATCCCCAGTTTCTTGCTGGCATCATCGATTACCTTCAACAGCTCTTCATCGGTCAGAACGGTAACACGGCCGCTTTCGTATTCGGCGTCCACCCATTTCTTGACCTCGTGAACCAGCTCGCAGTTTTTATCCAGCTTCTTTTCCTCCGGTAAATGGAAGTAAGTATTGATCCAGTGTGCGATTCCGGCAAGGCCGGAGGTGTTCGATACGGCACACAGAACCGGACGGTTTAAAAACTTTTCTGTATCAAAAATGTTGTAAATCTCTTCGTTTTTCAGCAGACCGTCTGCATGGATACCTGCTCTTGTGACATTGAAGTTCTTACCGACAAACGGTGTCCTGGGCGGGATGTGGTAGCCGATTTCTTTTTCGTAGTATTCTGCCAGCTCGGTGATCACCCTGGTGTCCATGCCGTTTAACGTGCCGCGCAGCTGTGCATATTCAAATACCATCGCTTCCAGAGGCGTATTACCGGTACGCTCGCCGATACCGAACAGCGAGGTGTTGACACCGGAGCAGCCATACAGCCATGCCGTCGAGGAATTGACAACTGCCTTATAGAAATCGTTGTGTCCGTGCCATTCCAACAGCTCGTGGGGAACACCCGCGTGCGTGTGCAGCGCATAGATGATTCCCTGTACGCTTCTCGGGATAACGGCACCCGGATAGTTGACGCCGTAGCCCATCGTATCGCAGGCACGGATTTTGATCGGAATCTGATATTCCTTCATCAGCTTCATCAGCTCCAGACAAAACGGAACAACATATCCGTAAATATCGGCCCGCGTGATATCCTCCAGATGGCATCTGGGACTGATTCCCTCTTCCAGGCACTCCTTGATGACGCTCAGGTAATGCTCCATTGCCTGTTTGCGGGTCATTTTCAATTTCATGAAAATGTGATAATCGGAACAGCTGACCAGAATACCGGTTTCCTTCATGCCGATCTCTTTCACCAGCTTGAAGTCCTCCTTGCTCGCGCGAATCCAGCTGGTAATTTCGGGAAATTTATATCCTTTTTCCAGACATTTGTACACTGCATCCCGATCTTTTTTACTGTAAAGGAAAAATTCGCTGGCGCGGATCAGACCATTTTCTCCGCCCAGTCGGTGCAGATAGTCATAAATCGTTACAATCTGCTCGGTGGAATAAGGGGCGCGTGACTGCTGACCGTCACGGAACGTCGTATCGGTAATCCAGATGTCCTTTGGCATATCGTGCGGAACGGTACGGTCATTGAATGGAATCTTCGGAATTTCCGAATAAGGGAACATATTCCGGAAAACATTCGGCTTCTTCACGTCATCCAGAATGTACATATGCTCTTCGATCTCGAGCAGGTTCTTGTTCTCATTCATGGTGACCGGACGGTTAGTAAATGTATTGTTCATGATTCCTTCTCCTTCGTTTGCTCGCCGCTTTCTTCCAAGCAGTGTGTTCTGTAATTCAGGTATCATTGTATACAATTATCCAATTTTTGTCAATCCTTCTGAAGCAAAAAAAATTTATCCCTTTAACGCTCTGCCTACATGAAGCATTCCCCAGCCCTGCATCCCCCAGTTTTCTCCCAGATCCTGCGCATGGTATAGCAACCGTTCCCGTACCTGTTCGTTTGTCAGATGCGGCTCCTTTTCCCACAAAAGTGCTGCTGCCGCGCTGACTGCCGGAACCGCCATTGAGGTCCCGTTCTTTGCTGTATACGGATGATTTACCGAGCAGAAATGATTTTTCCGATACCAGGCATTGCAGGAAATGATGCCGCTTCCCGGCGCCACCAGATCCGGTTTTTTCACCCTGCCGTTTGCAGGACCTCTCCCGGAATAAGCGGCGCAGGCATTTTTGTGTCCCGGGGTCTGCCTTCCATCATGACATCCGACCGATACGACGTGCGCCTGCAGACCCATCGCAGAGACAGAATCCGGGGCAGGTCCGTTGTTTCCGGCAGCCACTGCGACGAACAGCCCTGCATTCCATGCTTTTGCAATCCAAGAAAGCAGCTCCTGCTCGAGCGCAGCTTCCCGGATCGAGCCGATCCCGACGGAAATATTCAAAATTCTCGTATGATAAATCCGGCGTGTGTCCAGCACATACCGGATGCCTTCTATCATGGCGGCAACGTTTCCGTCCCCACGTTCGTCCAGCACCTTGCATACTACCAGACGGCAGCCTGGCGCAATTCCGGCATACAGACCGTTGGAGCATTTTCCGTTTCCGCACAGGCAGCCTGCCACATGGGTTCCATGCCCGCTGTCGTCATACGGCTGCTTCTGTCCGCCGACAAAGTCTGCAAACCCTGCGATTCTCCCGGAAAGATCCGGATGCAGCGCGATCCCGGTGTCCAGCACCGCTGCCGTCACACCTTTTCCGGAAAGCCCGTTTACCTCTGCCGCGGTCGCGTGGACAACTCTCTTTACCCTGTTCAAGGCATACGCATCCTTTTTCTTTTAGGATATGGAAAGATGGGGGAAGAGGTGTGCTGCATTCTATGGAAGACGGCAAAAAAGCCGGCCTGCTCGCCGGGCTCCAGTGCACCAGCAAATGATAGGAAAAGTGTTTCAAAAATTTTTCTTCCACGTAAGAAACCTGGACAAGCGTGCGGTCATATCTTAAACCATAACTATCCATTCGGAGGCTCATAACCATGAGTGATTTATCAGCTACCAACTGCGGATGCGGCAATACCTGTCAGAACGGCGGTCTTTTCGGCGGCAACAGTTGCTGCCTCATTCTGATTCTGCTGTTATGCTGCGGCAACAACGGACTCGGAGCAAACAACGGCTGTGGCTGTAACGACGGCTGCAACAACGGCTGTAATTCCCTGATCTGGATTCTGCTGCTTCTGGCTTGCTGCGGCAACGGCTGCAGCGGAATCGGCACGAATAACGGCTGCGGATGCAACAATGGCTGTGGATGCTGATTCCATAGGTATCTGAGCGCATCTGGCTCCCATCCCAAAGGGCATTGCTTCCTCCGGGGGTAATGCCCCTTCGCGATGCAAACGATTTTTCGAGTCCCACAGACGATCTCTGACAGACTGGCAAAAGCAATTCCTTGTTGTCCTATTCTATCTGACTGTTTCATAGGAATAGAATAAACACCGTAAGGAAGCTTTTTAATGAACGTCTGTGAAAACGAAGCTGTCATCGCCTTTGATACGCTCTATACCCAAAACCATATCCAGATTTTAAAAATCCTGCTGCCATATTTTGACCCATATGGTCAAAGCCATCTCGCGGTCTGGATCAAATATCTGGAGCTGCGCTACACCCTGGAATATGTTTCCAGGCATCCGTCCCCTCCATACAAAAATCAAACCTCCGGCACATCCTCGCCGGACTTTGCCGTGTTGTTTGAGCAGATCAAAAACTTTTGTTCTCCCCAGGAAAAAGCGCTGTTTGGAGAACTTCTCAACCTGCAGAAAAATCTCGAGCTGTTCGAGGAAATGAAAGGAATGATGCAGCTGTTCGAAACGTTGAGGGAAAGTGCGCCCGACGTAGACACCGATACTGCGGCAGATGCAGACTGTTCCGGCACGAATCCGGCTGCCGGTTATACGAAAGCAGCTGCAAGAACAGGCAGCGAAACAGATACTGCCGCCGGGCAGGCAACGTCCGCTTTCGATTCCGCGTCAGCATCTTTGACAGGAACAACTACTTTTCCCGACAATTTCGACCCCATGACTTTTTTGAAGGGCATGCTCTCACCGGAACAGCAGGCGATGTTCGAGGCGTTCCGCGATGGGCTCTAAATACCGCTTTTTCCAGAATATTTTCAAAACGGAGGTTTTTATGACCAGTCAACAAAATAATGATACAAACACCACTTCGGAACCAAACTGGATGAAGGAAGACTGCGTCCAGAGCATTCCAAAAGAAAAGCTGCATTTTTTACAGAAGCTCGTCTTTGAAAGCAGCTCGCTTTCGCAAAAAGAACTACTGCCGTTTTTGATGGCGCTGGCACAGAAAAGCCGAGAAGCATCGATCAGCTTTTCCGACACGGAAATTTCTTCCATTCTCATGGCGATCCGCAAATATGCAACACCGGAGGAACAGCTGAAAATGAATCAGATCGTCCGCCTGATGGCAAAGAAAATGCCCGGAAAGAGGGAGTAAATCTCCCGCCTTCCGGGCGTTTTCAGGAAACCTTCCGTGGTTCAAAATTTGCAGATAACAAACCCTTCTGTGATTCGTCAGTCCCCGGAGCTTTCTGCAGTTTCCGTTTCGCCAGCCGTCCCGGCATTCTCACCGTCTGCGTCCGCACTTTCTGTCTCGCCATCTGCGCTTTCCAGTGTCTGCGCCGCAGCCGTTTCCTCTATAGCGTCAGTTGCTGCCGTCTCGTCTGCAGAATCTGCCGTTTCCTCTGTCGCCGTTTCGGTCTCCGTCTCGTCGATGAAGTCCTCCGGGTCCTTATCGAAATCCGTCACGATATTGCTGGAAACGAGGTAAACATTGTCGTCGCCTTCCACTTTGATGTAATACTCAGAAAGCAGATCGCTCTTATTTCCGGCATAAATCACAACCTGTGTTCCATCGGAAAGGACTGCCGTGATCGTCCGGAAAGGCTCCTCCAGTCCGTACTGGGAAAGATCCTCCGGCGCTTCCACAACAGTTTCCGTCGTCGTGATGTTGGCGATTTCATTCAGTAGCGTGTTAACCGTCGATTCCTTAATGGTTTCATCCGGCAGGCTGTTCTCCGTCCAGACGTCGTCGGATTTCACCAGATGAACCTCGTGGTCGCCGGAAAGGATCAACTCCGTCACATCATCCTTATTGAAGTTGGTAACGTCAACGGAAACGGTTTCTTCCTCCGTTTCAAACGTATGATTCCGGATGATAAAATATCCGCCGACGCAGACGATACATAATACAAGTAAAATCAAAATTTGAATTTTCTGTTTTTTCATTTATCTCTTTCTCCTTCTGGCCCAGATGATAATACCGGCTGCCAGCAGACCGATAGGAAGGATGCCCATCAGGAGGATTCCATAACGGACAGCAGATGCCGTAGGAACGGTCGCATAGGTGGACGCCATTGATTTGGTCGGGATGGAAATACTTTCACTCTCTCCTGCCATCGTGCTGATCGCGTTGGTGAACAGCGTCAGGTTGTTATCCATCGTGTACTGGTTTGCCGACTCTGTGAACAGATAGGACGAGCTGTATAAAATCAGCTGTGCTTCTTCGCCGGAAGCAAGTGTTTTCACCGCTTTTACGCCGACAGTAAATGGTCCCTGCGCATCGTCCTCTGTTTTCTTGACGTCGGAGGACTGATTTAAATCGGTCTTGCTGTACGCCTTCTCCGAAGTTGTCAAAAGAGTGGTCAGCGTAACGCCATTCTTCTCCTTCGTCAGAATCGGCTGGGCATACGGCATCATGATATAATCATAGCTCTTTCCGTAAACACCGTTCGTCAGGCTGTCGGAGGAAACGTTCGGCAGCAGATAGATCGGATTCTGATACATTCTCGCATTATCCTGCTCCACGATCAGACCGTTCCCGATGGAAAGTCCGAACTCGGAAAGCACCTTTGTCAGGTTCGGCATCTCCTCAGAGAAGCTATCGATATAAGAGGTGGAAATCAGAACCTTTCCGCCGTTGTTTAAGTATGCAATCAGCTTATCGGCATCCTCTGCGTTTAAGTCGTTTGTAGGGGAAAGGATCAGGACTCCATTTGCATCGTCCGGAACACCGTCCTCTGTCAAAAGTGTCAGCTCCGCAAGGTCGACATTTTCCTTTTTCACGCCATCCTCAAACGAGCTGTCCAGGCTGGATTCTCCGTGACCGTTTAATTCATAAACAACGGAGGTGGAATCGCTCGTCACATAGGCGATCGCGCTTGTCAGCTGTCCTTCTGCATCGTAGCCGCTGACAGAGCTGGAATAGTTGCTGTAGTCATAGTCATATTCGTAAATATTGTTGTAATTGATTACCTTAAATCGCTGTGCGGATTCCACGATCATGGAGTTTACGGAAATGCTGTCGGTATAATCCTTATAAAAATCAGGGGAAACGACAGGATCCTTGTAAACCAGCTTGATGTGATCGGAAAGCTCTGCATAGCTGTTCAGCGTCTGCTGCAGCGTTTCATCCTGGCTGTTCTCCGAATTGATGACATAAATCGTCACATCCTCAGACAGGTTTTTGACGAGATTTTTCGTCGTCTGTGTCAGCGTATATAGCTTCTGGCTCGTTACATCAATCTTCGTATAGCGATCCGGCAGGGCGGAAAATCCGAGGTTTAAGAACACCGCAATCGCTACGACAAGGGCGATCATACCGCTGCTGTAAGCGCCGATTTGCAGCGTTTTTACCGAAACCTGATATCTTCTCTTCTGGATCGACTGAACCGTTAAGAATAAAAATACGACGATCAGGGTTACAAAATACAGGACGGATTTCAGATTCAGCGTTCCCTCCACCATAGCGTCCAGACGGTCGGTGAAGTTGTAAGCGTTTAAAATTTTTGTCAGCAGGTTGCCGGTTTGGGAAATCAGTCCGGTAATGGAGGACATCATGTAGCCGACAAATAAAAGGGCAAAGGAAAGCACCGCTGCGATGATCTGACTTTCTGTGATTGAGGAAATAAACAGGCCAATCGCAAGGCAGGTCAGACCAAACAGATAATAAGCCAGCAGCGCCGTATAGCTTTCGCCCATCGGAACGGTTCCGTAGCGGCTTAAAATCAGCGGGAACAGCGCCATCACCGCAACCGGAATGGTAAAGACGGTCGCCATCGCAAGGTATTTGCCCACTACGATTCCTCCGATCGAAACCGGAGAAGTCAAAATCAACTGATCCGTTTTCTGCTTACGCTCCTCTGCCAGCATACGCATGGACAGAATCGGTGTCGATAACAGCAGCAAAAACAGGATACTGGAAAAGCTCTGTCCGACATTGCTGTAGCCGGACAGCAGATTGATTGCAAAAAAGTAAAGTCCGGCAAGACAGATATGTGCTGCAATAAACAGCCAGCCGGTTACCGTCGTAAAGAATGTTTTTAATTCTCTTTTATAAATCGCTGTCATTGTTTCGTCTCCTCCTCGGGCTTATCGGTCAGCTGCAGGAAGATATCCTCCAGCGATCCCGTCTTTTTCTCCATGCCAAGCAGGGGCATCCGATTCTCTGCCAGCTCATAAAACAGCGGCTCGCGGATATCGCAGTCCGCCTTCTCCGAAACCTGTGCGAGCACGGTTCCATCTTCTGCTTCTGTCGTCGTAAAGCTTTCTACGCCGTCCAGATTTGACAAAAGCGTCTTTAACTGCGCTGCAGTCCCCTTTACGCAAAGCTCCAGCTCGCCTGCGCCCTTTAGCTTTGCCTGCAGTCCGTCCGGCGTATCGCTTGCAACCAGCTCACCCTTGGAAATAATCAGAATCTGGTCACACACTGCACTGACTTCGGACAGAATATGCGAACTCAAAATAACTGTATGGTTTTTTTTGAGACTGCGGATCAGCTCACGCATCTCGATCATCTGTCTCGGATCCAGACCGACAGTCGGCTCATCCAGAATAATCGTCTCAGGATCGCCGAGCACTGCCTGTGCCAGACCGACTCTTTGTTTATAACCTTTGGAAAGGTTGTTAATCAGACGCTTCCGGACATCCTCCAGCTGCGCGGTTTTGATCGCCTTTTCGATCTGCGCTGCTCTTTCCTTTCCCGGAATGCGCTTTAATTCTGCTGCAAATTTCAGATATTCCTCAACGGTCATCTCACTGTACAGCGGCGGAATTTCCGGCAGATAACCGATATGTTCCTTTGCCTTTTCCGGCTCTTTGACGATGTCAAAGCCGTCCACCTTTACGGTTCCGGCAGTCGGTGCCAGATATCCTGTAATCATATTCATGGTGGTCGATTTTCCGGCTCCGTTTGGTCCTAAGAATCCGTAGATCTGTCCTTCTTCAATCCGGACATTCAGATCCTTGACCGCATAGTGATCGCCATATTTTTTGACCAGATGCGAAATCTCAATCATAGTGAGATCCTCCCTTTCAAATTTTACACTTTCTTAAGTTTATCGGAATTATGTGTTCATTTCAGGAGGATTCTGTGAGAAAAGTGTGTTTAAAAAATGGAAAAAATGTGTTCTGCACGAGGCGTTTTAGCTGCAGCGACGTAAAAACGGCACAATTTAGCTAAAACGCAGCACGATCCTGATGCAGTGCAATCCCAATCCCGCCCAGAGGTCTTTTCTTTCCTATAAAACAAAAATTCCCGATAGACATGAATCCTTTTCATCCACGTCTGTCGGGAATTCTATTTTTAACACAACCGATCGGTGCAGCGCACATCTGCTATTTTTCAGCAGTGCCTGTCCGCTTCAGCAGGCAATCGCGGTCAGCCCTTCTGAACGATATTTACCAGACGTCCGGGAACATAGATTTCCTTGACGATCTGACCGGTCAGCTTGTCTGCAACTGCAGCTTTACCTGCTGCAATCGCATCCTCTTTGGAGATATCTGCAGCGATCTTAATGGTCGCACGAACTTTGCCGTTTACCTGAACTGCGATTTCCACTTCAGACTCTACCGTCTTTGCTTCTTCATAAGTCGGCCAGCTGGTCTGATACAGACGTCCGCCATAGTTCATGATTTGCCACAGCTCCTCTGTCATATGGGGCGCTACAGGGTTTAACAGGATCAGCAGAGTTTTAAACTCATCTCTGGTTACCTTGCCAGCCTTGTAGAAATCATTGATCAGAGACATCATCGCAGCGATTGCAGTGTTATACTTTAAGGTCTCGAAGTCGGAAGAAACCTTCTTGATCGTCTGATGCATCCTGGTTTCCAGCTCCTTGGAATAGCCGGCTTCATCGGTTACAATCTCCTGCAGCTTCCAGACACGCTCCAGGAATCTTCTGCAGCCTTTTACGCCTTCATTGCTCCAGGCAGCGCTCAGTTCGAATGCGCCGATGAACATTTCATAGGTACGCAGGGTATCTGCACCGAACTCGTTGACAATATCATCCGGGTTTACCACGTTGCCGCGGGACTTACTCATCTTCTCGCCGTTTTCTCCCAGGATCATGCCGTGAGAGGTTCTCTTCTGGTAAGGCTCCGGACAGGGAACAACCTTTTCGTCATACAGGAAACGATGCCAGAATCTGGAATACAGAAGATGCAGGGTGGTATGCTCCATGCCGCCGTTGTACCAGTCAACCGGCATCCAGTATTTGAGAGCTTCCGGGCTTGCCAGTGCTTCCGTATTGTGGGGATCGGTATAACGCAGGAAGTACCAGGAAGAACCAGCCCACTGAGGCATGGTATCGGTTTCCCTCTCTGCAGGACCTCCGCAGCAGGGACAGGTTGTCTCTACCCAGCTTCTCATGGCAGCTAACGGAGATTCGCCGTTATCAGTGGGCATATAGCTTTCTACATCGGGCAGCTCCAGCGGAAGCTGATCTTCCGGAAGCGGCACATAGCCACACTTGTCACAGTGAACGATCGGGATCGGCTCGCCCCAGTAACGCTGTCTGGAAAATACCCAGTCACGCAGCTTGTAGTTGGTTTTCTGTGTACCAATATTCTCTTTTTCGAGATATTCGATGATCGCCTTTTTCGCTTCCGCTACCTCCATGCCGTTTAAGAAGCCGGAGTTTACCAGCTTTCCGGTTGCAACGTCTACAAAAGCAGCCTCGTTTACATCCACCGGACCTTCGGAGCTTTCTACAACCTGAATGATCGCCATGTTGAATTTCTTTGCGAACTCCCAGTCTCTTTCATCATGGGCAGGAACCGCCATGATTGCGCCGGTACCGTAGCTCATCAATACATAGTCGGAAACCCAGATGGGGATTTCTTTTCCGTTGACCGGATTGACTGCGGTCAGACCATCGATCTTTACACCGGTCTTTTCTTTTGCCAGCTCGGAACGCTCGAAGTCAGACTTTCTTGCAGCCTGCTCCTGATATGCTTTTACTTCGTCCAGGTTTTTGATCTCGGATGCAAACTTTTCAATATAAGGGTGCTCCGGGGAAATTACCATATAAGTTACACCGAACAGAGTATCCGGACGTGTCGTATAAATACGCAGCTTGTCTTCCTTGCCTGCGATCGGGAAATCCACCTCTGCACCGGTAGAACGGCCGATCCAGTTTTTCTGGGAAACCTTGACACGCTCGATGTAATCGACGTGATCCAGACCTTCCAGCAGCTTATCCGCATACTCAGTGATCTTTAACATCCACTGGCTCTTTACCTTACGGATAACTTCTGCGCCGCAGCGTTCGCAGTGGCCATTTACAACCTCTTCGTTTGCAAGTCCCACCTTACAGGAGGTACACCAGTTGATCGGCATCTCCGCTTTGTAAGCCAGTCCCGCTTTAAACAGCTTTAAGAAAATCCACTGAGTCCATTTGTAATATTCCGGATCGGTGGTGTTGATTTCCCTGTCCCAGTCAAAGGAATAACCTAAGGAGTGCAGCTGCTCTTTGAAACGATGAACGTTATTTTTCGTTACGATCTTCGGATGGATGTGATTTTTGATCGCATAGTTCTCGGTCGGAAGTCCGAATGCGTCCCAGCCCATGGGATACAGTACGTTGTAGCCTTCCATTCTTCTCTTACGCGCAACGATATCCAGCGCCGTATACGGGCGGGGATGTCCAACGTGCAGCCCCTGTCCTGACGGATAAGGGAACTCTACCAGCGCATAATACTTCGGTTTGGAATAATCGTCGGATGCGGCAAACGCCTTTTCGTCATCCCAGATTTTCTGCCATTTCTGTTCGATTTCCTTGGGATTATAAACCCGTTCCATGTGTGTCCTCCTGACTTGATTCCGTAAAAAAACAGACCATCTCGCTCTTTCAAAAATAGAGACGAAACAGTCTGGCTCTTCGCGGTACCACTCTACTTCACAGGATCAAAAAATGCCCTGTGCATCTTGTCGTGCGCATAACGGCGCCACCCGCTTTCTGCTACCTTCCATATTTCATACGGCTCTCACAAAAAGAACTCCAAGACCAGTTCAAAGAATCTTTCTGCTGTCTCGCACCGTCCGGCAGCTCTCTGGATAGAAACAATCCTTTTACTTCTTCTCTTCAACGTCTGTCAAAAGTCTTAAATTTCTGTATTATTGTATCGTTCACCCTTTCTTTTGTCAAGCCCAAAGTCGGAAAGAAGACCGCCTGCCGGCAATCAGAATACAAAACTCAAAAAACGGCTCCCGGAAAACTCCCGAAAGCCGTTTTGTGCAGATCGTACTGCGGCGGAATGGAAGATGTCGCTTACGCGACTCGCCGCAGCCGGTGCAGGTACCTCGACACATTCTTTTTTATCGTATAGGAAACTTCGTTTCCATACGATAAAAATGCTCCGCGAGGAT
>ERZ1026923.191-NODE-191-length-30919-cov-8.650337_pt1 | contig 30919 bp, 19 predicted proteins | sample MGYA00519464_ERZ1026923 | MGnify/ENA primary metagenome ERZ1026923 (study PRJEB26926, sample SAMN06164762) | human gut metagenome | biome: ENVO:00009003; feature: ENVO:2100002; material: ENVO:00002003 | host: Homo sapiens | place: USA | collected 2012 ...
GAGATAGGAGTCCGTCTCGTGGGCTCGGAGATGTGTATAAGAGACAGATATATACACTATATACATTTTAATGTCAATACCTTTCTATAATTATCTCTCTAAAGATTTCACATCAAAATTTTGATTTGACATACACTCTTATATCTGATACTATAATATAGCTTGCCGATATGGCTCAGTAGGTAGAGCGACGCACTCGTAATGCGTAGGCCACCGGTTCGATCCCGGTTATCGGCTTCATACATAAAAAACACCTCATTCAAAACTGAATGAGGTGTTTTTTTATTACAAAAATCCCCTTGACATTTATAAAAAATATATTAAAATTATCTCGTTGGTTTATTTTTAGTAAACAAAAAATCTATTATTAAACCTACAGCAACTATAACATAAAATGTATTAGAAAAGGAAGTAAACATGGATATCGGACATCGTATGAAGGAGCTTCGTATCCAGTACGGACTTACCCAGCAGGAGCTTGCTGACAGGGCTGAGCTGACGAAGGGATTTATCTCCCAGCTCGAGCGAAATCAGAATTCACCGTCAGTCGGCACCCTGCTTGATATCATCCAGTGCCTGGGTATGACACCGGCGGAGTTTTTTACGGATTCGGAACCTGAGCAGATTGTATACAAGGCAAACGACTATTTCGAGAAAATTGACGAGGAAAAAAACAGCAAGGTGGAATGGATCATTCCAAACGCACAGACCCGCTCCATGGAGCCTGTCAGGCTCACTCTTCATCCGGGTGGCAGTTCTGAAATATATCTGCCTCAGGAGTGTGAGGAGTTTGGATATGTGATAAAGGGCACAGTGAAGCTTTGCTATGGTGGCAAAGTGCACACCGTAAAGGCCGGTGAGTCCTTTTATTTTAAAGCCGGTAAGAAGCATTTTATTGAAAATAAGTCTTCAAAGGATGCCATGCTCATATGGGTCAGCAATCCTCCAAGCTTCTGACGCTTCCACTGCATAAGCTCTTTTATAGGACTGTAATTACTGCCGGCCACATTTTTAGTGTGTACAGCAGCAAATTATAAACATACAGTTCCTACCAATACTATAATTACATGAGAAAGGTTTACACCATGGGAAAGAAATTAATTGATTTTATCGATATCACAAAGTCATACAACGGCAATGTTGTACTCGACGATTTAAATCTATACATCAGGGAGAACGAGTTTCTGACGCTGCTTGGACCATCAGGCTGCGGAAAGACCACCACACTTCGCATGCTCGGTGGCTTTGAGACACCGGACAAGGGAAAAATCATGTTTGATTCAAAGGACATCACAAATGTACCTGCAAACGAGAGAAATCTGAACACTGTTTTCCAGAAATACTCTCTTTTCCCTCATATGACAATAGCTGAAAACATCGCGTTTGGTCTTAAAATAAAGAAAAAAAGCAAGGCTTACATAGATGACAAAATAAAGTATGCATTAAAGCTCGTCAATCTCGACGGCTTTGAAAACCGCTCTGTGGATTCTCTTAGCGGAGGCCAGCAGCAACGTATCGCTATTGCAAGAGCTATTGTAAACGAGCCTAAGGTACTGCTGTTAGACGAGCCGCTTGGCGCTCTCGACTTAAAGCTGCGCCAGAGCATGCAGTATGAGCTTATCCGCTTCAAAAATGAGCTCGGTATCACCTTCGTCTACGTCACACACGACCAGGAGGAGGCGCTTACCATGTCTGACACCATCGTAGTCATGAATCAGGGCTATATCCAGCAGATTGGCACACCAGAGGACATTTACAATGAGCCTGAAAATGCCTTTGTCGCTGACTTTATCGGGCACAGTAATATCATCGACGGTGTTATGATAAAGGATAAGCTTGTCGAGATACTCGGTGTAAAGATGCCTTGTGTGGACGAAGGCTTTGGTGAGAACACGCCTGTCGATATAGTCATCCGCCCGGAGGATGTGGAGCTGGTGCCTGCGGAGGACGGCTACATGCAGGGCGATGTCGTGTCAAATATCTTCAAGGGAGTGCACTATGAGCTTGAGGTAAAGGCAAACGGCTACGACTGGATGGTACACACCACCAAATATGTAGAGGTCGGCAGTCATGTGGGTATCAAGGTGATTCCATTTAATATCCAGGTAATGCACAAGCCTGAGTCCTCAGATGAAAAGGCGGTGGAGATAGATGTCTAAAATAAAGAAACAGCTGCTCGCAGGGCCGTACCTCATATGGATTATCGGATTTATCATACTTCCGCTTTTCATGATTGTGTACTATGCATTTAAAGGCTCTGACGGAGGCTTCACATTTGAATATGTGGCTGCAATAGCGCAGCACACCAATATCAAGGCACTGCTTTTATCCCTACGGCTTGGAATCATATGCACCATAATATGCCTGGTGCTGTCCTATCCGCTTGCGATGATTTTAAACGGCTTAAAGATTAAAAACCAAAGCTTTGTGGTATTTGTTTTCATGCTTCCTATGTGGATGAACTTTATGCTTCGAATACTCGCATGGAAGCAGCTTTTGTCCAAAAACGGTGTCATCAACTCGATACTCACCACTCTCGGACTGCCGGGCTTCAACATCATGAATACCTCCGGAGCAGTCGTGCTTGGCATGGTCTATGACTTTCTGCCATTCATGCTGCTGCCTATATACAACTCCATGACCAGAATCAAAAACGACTGGATTGAGGCGGCTCTTGACCTCGGTGCAAACAAAGTCACAATACTTTTCAAGATTATACTGCCACTTACAATTTCCGGTGTCATAAGCGGAATAGTAATGGTTTTCGTGCCATCACTCACATCCTTTGCCATCTCACAGATACTCGGTGGCGGCAAGGTCCTGCTCATCGGAAATATCATAGAACAGGATTTCGTCCATGGCTCGCAGTGGGGCGCAGGAAGCGGTCTCTCACTCGTGCTCATGGTATTCGTATTAATCAGTATGGCACTCGTCAATCTGTTTGATAAGGAAGGAGACCAGAGCGCATTATGGTAAAAAAAATAGCATCAAGGGTTTATATGGGACTGATTTTTTTGTTTCTGTATCTACCTATCGTTGTATTAATAGTACTCTCCTTTAACAACTCCAAATCCAAGGTTAAATGGGGAGGCTTCACGCTCGACTGGTACATAAAGTGCTTTCAGAGTGAGCGGATTATGTCGGCATTTTCTACAACACTGCAGATTACGCTGCTTGCAGCTGTGATTTCTACAATAATAGGAACTCTCGCAGCCATGGGTATAAGCGCCATGAAGAAACGTAACCAGACAATCTATCTGGGCGCTACAAACATCCCGATGCTCAATGCAGATATCGTGACCGGTATCTCAATGATGCTTTTGTTTGTAAAATTCATGAATCTGGGCTTTGTGACAGTGCTTATCGCACACATCACGTTCAATATCCCTTATGTGATACTCAATGTGCTTCCAAAGCTCAAGCAGACCAACAAATACACCTATGAGGCCGCACTTGACCTGGGCGCATCACCTCTATATGCATTTTTCAAGGTCACCTGGCCTGAAATAAGCCCCGGAGTGTTCTCCGGCTTTATGATGGCGGTCACAATGTCACTCGATGACTTCTCCATCACCTACTTTACGAAGGGTGCAGGAGTAAACACACTCTCAACCATGCTCTACACAGAGCTGAAAAAGGGTGTAAAGCCGGAGCTGTATGCTCTGTCAACCATACTTTTCTTCACAGTGCTGCTGCTTTTGGTTGTGGTAAACATCAACTCAAACCAGATACCTGTCAGCGCCTCAAAGAAGCCTGCAAGGGCTAAAAAGCTGCGCATCGTAAAGCGTAGTGTGAGCATCGCAATTGTTGCAGTACTCGTAATCGGCTGCTTTTCGGTATTTACCATAAGCGCCGGAAGCACGAACAATGACAATGCCATAACAGTGCTAAACTACGGTAAATACATCGATGAATCAGTAATCGACAGCTTCGAGCAGGAAACCGGAATCACCATTAAATACGAGGAATACGAGGAGCCTGAGGAGATGTACACAAAGTACAAGTCCGGTGCCATCGATTACGATGTCATCTGCACCTCTGACTACATCATCGAGAAGCTCATAAGTGAGGGTGAGGTCAACAAGATAGACTACAGCTCAATGCCAAACTATCAAAATGTAAATCAGGATATAATCGACATGTCCGCATCCTTTGACCCGACACATGAATACACTGTGCCTTATTTCTACGGCACACTCGGCATACTATACAATAAAAAGATGGCTGATGCATCAGACCTAAATACCTGGGACTGCCTGTGGAACGGCAAATACAAGGACAACATGATTATGATTAATTCTGTCCGTGATGCCTTTACTCCCGCCCTTCGCACACTTGGCTACTCGATAAACGAGACAGATACAGCAAAGCTCGATGAAGCATTTGATATACTGAACAAACAAAGCAGTGATGTGCTCGCCTACTACGTGGATGAAACCTGTGATGAGATGGTTGCTGAAAATGCGGCAATCGCAGTGTGCTACTCCGGTGAGGCAGCTGCAGCCATGGCTGAAAACGATAACCTGGACTATATCGTGCCAAAGGAGGGCTCAAACCTCTGGATTGACTCATGGTTTATTCCAAAGACATGCAAGAATAAAGAGGGCGCACAGGAATTTTTGAACTATATCTGCAGTGATGAGCCGGCACAGCTCAACTTTGAATATGTATACTATGCATCACCTATCCAGTCTGTCATCGAAAACCAGGATGCAGAAACGAAGGAAAATGAGGCGATTAATCCTCCTTCCGATATGCTCAAAAACTGTGAAGTATACAGAGCTTTAAATGATGATGACGCAACACTTTACAACACACTGTGGCAGAGGCTCAAATCAGATTAAAAATGGATTGCGCAGCTGTATTTTGTATGATATCACAAAAATGAAGTCTAAAAATTGTACAAAAATACATATTGCAAACTTCAACAAACAATGATAGAGTAAAACCCACGAAGCGCCCTGCTTCGTGGGTTTTACTTTTCCACGAGATCCGATATTTTTATGCTCCGCAAGGAGATTCATGAAATACACGGAGTTTTTACATACTATAGAAACAGAAATAACCGCAAGACTTGACAATAATTTCAAGCTTACCATCCATCCTGTCAAAAAGAACAACGGGATGATCTACGACGGATTGGTGATTATCAATCCCAAATTCAATATAGCACCGACTATTTATCTCAATCCTTACTACCATTGGTATCTTGATGGTGTATCCATTGATTCTATTCTCGATGCAATTTTATCCACCTACAATGATTTCAAGCCAACTGAAGATTTTGACATAAGCTTCTGTGATGATTTTTCCAAGGTAAAGGAGAAAATAATTTTCCAGCTCATAAGCTACGACAAAAACCAAAAGCAGCTAAAGGACGTGCCCTATATCAAATATCTGGATTTTGCCATCATATTTGAAGTATATGTAGGAGCGCAACTGCCTGAATTTGGCACCATTACAGTCACAGATGCGCTTCTGTCACGCTGGGGCATAGATACAGAAACACTAATCCGCGCCTCAATGCAAAATACACCAAGGATACTTCCATGCTCAATAATCAACATGGCAGAGTTTCTTGCCCAAAAATGTCCGGGCTATGCCAATCAGATGCGCGCAGTCTGTGATTTTGACAGCCTGCCTATGTATATCCTTACAAACAGCAGGCAGACAAACGGTGCATCCGCCATACTCTACCCGGGTGTGCTAAGCTCGCTGGCAAAAAAGCTCTGCGGCAATATGCTGCTCATACCAAGCAGTATCCATGAGTTTCTGGTAATGCCGCTGGATAGCGATATAGATGTCTGCAACCTAAGCGAATTCATCTGTGAGGTAAACTCTACAGAGGTACGCGACGAGGAAGTACTCGGCGAGAGGTACTACATATACGATAGTAAAACAGACACTGTCTACTGATAATCATATAACCCGATAACACAAAATACCGGATATCATATCATAGATATGTATCCGGTATTTTACTTTCTAAGAACATATTTGGAAATTCATGAAAATTATTGGCCTGTTATTTGCAGAACGATGTACTAGTTGCCAAGCAGCATGTCGTAAAGCTTCTCATACTCTTTCGCAGATGCCTTCCATGAGAAGTCATGCCTCATGGCGCGCTGCATCATCTCCTGCCATCTGTCCTTATGGTTTTCAAACACATCAAGAGCATATTTGATGACATGCAGCATATCATGCGCATTATAATTGGCAAAGGAAAAGCCATCGCCCGTATTCTCGTACTCATTGTACGGCACTACAGTGTCCTTAAGACCACCGGTCTCCCTGACTATAGGCAGCGTACCATATCGCATAGACATGAGCTGGCTCAAGCCGCACGGCTCAAAAAGAGACGGCATGAGAAATGCGTCACAGCCTGCATATATCTCATGTGCATTTTCCTCTGAGTAACCGATATATACTCCAAGCTTCTGCGGATACCTGCCATGGAAATAATTAAACATCTCCTCGTACTGCTGCTCTCCTGTGCCCTGCACTATAAACTGTACATTCATGGTGGAAAGCATCTCCTCCATCACATATGCCACCAGATCAAAGCCCTTCTGCTTTGTCAGACGCGAAACTATTCCAATCAGCATGACATCCTTATCCACAGCCAGACCATACTTCTCCTGCAGCTGACGCTTATTAACGACCTTTCCACTCAATTCCCTTACAGAAAAATGCTTATCCAGATATGTATCCTTCATAGGATTAAAGACATCATAATCTATACCGTTTACAATGCCTCTCAAATGCCTGCGCCGCTCAAGCATCAGGCCATCCAGGCCCTCTCCGCCCTCAGGTGTACAGATTTCATCTGCATATGTCGGACTGACAGTCGTAATCTCATCTGCATATACTATGCCGCCCTTTAAATAATTAGCCTCACCATAGAACTCCAGCTCCCCTGAATTAAAAATATGCTCCGGAAGTCCTGTAACATCAGCCACCTCTTTAATCTTCCATCGCCCTTGAAACTTCATATTGTGAATGGTAAAGACTGTCTTGATACCGGCATAGAAATTGTCTGAGCCGTATACTGTCTTTAGAAAAACCGGCAAGAGTCCTGTCTGCCAGTCATTACAATGTATCACATCCGGGGCAAAATCTATAACCGGCAAAGCCTCAAGCACCGCCTTTGAAAAGAAAGCAAACTTCTCCACATCCTCGTATATATTGTTGTATGGCTTATCTCCTGCAAAGTAAAACTCATTGTCGACAAAATAATATGTCACACCATCATACTGCGATGTAAAAATCCCCACATACTGCCTGCGCCAGTTGAGATTGACATAAAAATGACAGACGAACTTAAGCTGTGGCAGTAATTTATCATCCATACATTTGTACTTCGGAAGTATAACTCTCACGTCATATCTGTCCTTGTCAAAATATTTCGGTAAAGATCCCACTACGTCAGCTAGTCCACCTGTCTTCATATAAGGTATTGCCTCTGATGCGGCCATTAATATTTTCATTTTGTCCATGCTGAAACCTCCCCCAGATTACAGTTATTTAAACAACGATTAATCTGATAAAAAATATAGTATACATCCTGAAACCAATAGAATGTATACTATATTATATCACGCGGGAGTACATTTTGCCTAGTAAATTTATCAAAACGTGGTTTTATTTGTCTATAATGACGATTTTTACATCCCTAGACGTATTTTGTCGGTAATCAGGGCAATAAACTCCGAATTGGTAGGCTTGCCCTTACCATAGTTTACAGTGTATCCAAACATGGAGTCTATCGTATCCATCCTGCCTCTGCTCCATGCCACCTCGATAGCATGCCTTATGGCTCTCTCCACCCTGCTTGAGGTAGTCTTGTACTTCTTTGCAATAGTGGGATACAAAAGCTTTGTGATAGAGCTAAGCATTTCCATATCCTCAACGCACATCACTATCGCAGTCCTAAGATACTGATATCCCTTTATATGAGCCGGAACACCTATCTCATGAATGATATCCGTCACCTGTGTCTCAAGGGATTTTTTCTCCATATATGTATCATCAAGTGGCTCAGTGTCACCGGATGCTCTCTTTACATACACAAGTACCACATCAGAACCGGCATTACCGTTTATCATGTTGTATGCTTCATCACTACTTCTTGCTGTTCCTAAAAACTCCATGCCCTTTAATAAACTCTGCATGTTTTTCTTTTCGTCTGCTACTGCGACATTTAAAGTGCTCATCAAACTCTCCTATGCCGCCAATTACTGTCATGTCAAAACAAATTGTATGCTTTTATGATAACACATTTTGTCGAATTTTGTCGAGAGCGTATTTTTTTTTAATTTTATGTAACCATTCAGCCCACGCATATTCGCAAAACTGCACGATACCCGTGCTTTCTCTATTCTTCAAACTGAGAGTTATACAGCTCTGCGTAAAATCCGTTCTTTGCAAGAAGCTCATCGTGTGTACCCTGCTCGATAATGTCTCCGTCCTTCATGACAAGAATCATATCGGCATTCTTGATAGTAGACAGCCTGTGGGCGATCACAAAGCTTGTTCTGCCCTTCATCAGATTGTCGAGTGCCTTCTGGATACGGATTTCTGTACGTGTATCGACAGAGGATGTGGCCTCATCAAGGATAAGGATTGGATTGTCTGCAAGAATGGCTCTTGCTATTGTCAAAAGCTGCTTTTGTCCCTGTGACACATTGGATGCATCCTCGTTGAGCTCCATATCGTAGCCACCCGGCAATGTCTGGATAAAGTGATGCGCATGTGCTGCCTTTGCTGCCGCGATGACCTCCTCATCTGTGGCATCCAGACGGCCGTAGCGGATATTTTCCATAATGGTGCCCTTAAAGAGCCATGTGTCCTGCAATACCATGCCGAATGCATCTCGCAGATCGGCTCTGTTGTAATCCCTGATATCATGTCCGTCTACAAGAATGGCACCTGAGCTTACATCATAAAATCTCATAAGAAGCTTGACCATGGTAGTCTTTCCCGCTCCTGTCGGTCCAACGATAGCAACCTGCTGTCCCGGCTTTACCTTTGCAGAAAAATCATTGATGATGATCTGGTCAGGATTATAACCAAAGTGTACATGCGAAAACTCTACACTTCCCTCGATATGGTCTGGCTTTACAGGATTTTCCACTGTTATATCCTCTTCCTCCTCCTCGAGGAACTCAAATACACGCTCAGATGCAGCCGCCATCGACTGAAGCTGGTTTGCCACCTGCGCTATCTGCTGGATAGGCTGTGTGAAATTCTTCACATACTGTATAAAGGCCTGGATATCACCGATTGTGATGACATTCTTTATGGCAAGTATACCTCCTGAGATGGCAACTCCCGCGTATCCTAAGTTTCCTACAAACTGCATGATAGGCATCATAAGTCCTGAGAGAAACTGTGATTTCCAAGCGGATTTGTAGAGCACATTGTTGGCCTCCTTAAAGGTCTTTACAGTCTCTGCCTCTTTATTATATGCCTTTATGACGAGGTGGCCTCCGTACACCTCCTCGACCTGTCCGTTTATGTGTCCCAGATACTCCTGCTGCTGTCTGAAGTATTTCTGTGAATGCTTTATGACAAACGAAATAAGTATCATCGAAACTGGCAGGATAACGAGTGAAATCAGCGTCATGAGCGGTGAAATAGACAGCATCATGACCAGTGTACCGACCAAAGTGGCAACAGATGTAATAATCTGTGTGATACTCTGGTTCAAGCTCTGTCCGAGTGTGTCCACGTCGTTTGTGATACGCGAAAGTACCTCACCGTATGTCCTTGACTCGAAATACTTCATCGGCATACGGTTGATTTTGCTCGTGATGTCCTTACGCATCCTATAGCAGGTCTTCTGCGTGATGCCTGTCATGATAAGCCCCTGGACAAACATAAAGATGGCACTCACCACATATAAAGCCAGCGTAAACAAAAGAACCTTTGCAATATAATCAAAATCTATGCCGCCTGTTCCCGCAATCTTGTTCATGAGTCCCTCGGCAAGCGCAGTGGTGGCTTTACCCATGACCTTCGGTCCTGCAACGGAGAAGACAGTCGAAACTGCTGCAAAAATCATAACTGCAATGATAGCAGCCCAGTATCTGCCGAGATACTTTATGAGTTTCTTTGTAGAGCCCTTGAAATCCCTGGCCTTTTCTGTGACCATTCCGGGGCCACGTCCCATTGGCCCTCTTGGCCTCTTAGGAGGCATCTTAAACTGTTCGTTATTATTCTCACTCATCTTACATGCCCTCCTTTTTGTTATCATCAATTCCAAGTTCCCTGGCTGAAAGCTGTGACTGTGCAATCTGCATATATACATCGCAATTCTTAAGAAGCTCCTCGTGGGTGCCTTTTCCTACGATTTTACCGTCATCGAGCACGAGAATCTGGTCAGCATGAATAATCGTGCTGATACGCTGTGCCACGATAATGACGGAAGCACTCTCTGTAACCTCTGCTAAGGCTGCACGCAGACGCGCGTCAGTCTTCATATCGAGTGCTGAAAAGCTGTCATCAAACACATAAATATGAGGGTCCTTTGCGATAGCTCTTGCTATGGCAAGCCTCTGCTTCTGACCACCTGACACGTTTGAGCCGCCCTGTGCGATTGAGCTTTCATACCTGTCATTCTTTGTCTCGATAAACTCAGAAGCCTGTGCGATATCCGCAGCCTTTTTTATCTGCTCATCACTCGCGTCTGCTTTACCAAAGCGCAGGTTTGAGGCGATGGTTCCCGAAAAAAGAATACCCTTCTGCGGAACAAAGCCTATTGACTCGCGAAGCTCGCTTAGTGTGTAGTCTCTGATATCGTGTCCATCAAGCTCTATTGAGCCTCCAGTCACGTCATAGAAACGCGGAATCAGGTTTACAAGTGTAGACTTTCCACAGCCGGTACTTCCGATGATAGCTGTGGTTTTGCCCGGCTCCGCCACAAAATCAATGTCTGAAAGCACATCCTCCTTTGCTCCCGGATATCTGAAATCCACATGGTTGAAACGGATAACACCTCTGTGATCAGCCTCAGTAACAGGCTCTTTTGGATCATTTACAGTGCCGTTTGTCTTTATAACCTCATCGATACGCTCTGCCGCAACACCAGCTCTCGGAAGCATGATGGACATGGCTGAAAGCATGAGGAATGACATAACAATCATCATGGCATATGTAATAAACGCAGTCATGGTACCTACCTGCATGGAGCCATTGTCTATTCTGCCTGCTGCAACCCACACGATACCAAGTGTGATGCAGTACATGATCATGGACATACCCGGCATCATAAAGGTCATGACACGGTTTGTAAACAGCTGTGTGCGTGTAAGCTCACGGTTAGCCTCATCAAACCTCTTTTCCTCCTCCTTCTCACGGCCGAAAGCCCTGATAACGGAAAGACCTGTAAGAATCTCACGAGAAACAAGGTTTACCTTGTCTACAAGACTCTGCATAATCTTGAACTTTGGCATCGCAATGCCAACCAGTGTGAAAATAAAAACCATGATGGCAGCAACCGCAATGGCAATCACCCACTCCATGCCGGATTTGGTCTGTGCCACCTTGATGATACCACCGATACCAACGATTGGCGCGTAAAGCACCATACGAAGCATCATAGTAGTAACCATCTGAATCTGCTGTATATCATTCGTGCTTCTAGTAATCAGTGATGCCGTAGAGAATTTGTTAATCTCGGCATTTGAAAAACCTACAACCTTTGAAAAGGTCTTCTCCCTCAAATCCCTGCCGACAGCGGCACCGACCTTTGAAGCCGCAAAACCTACAACACATGCTGCTATAAGCATAATTGCTGCAAAGGCTGCCATCTTGGCTCCTGCCTTCCACAGATAAGCAACCTGATTGGCATCCACGTCGATTCCTGCATTCTCATCACACTTTGTCGCAAAAGTTACACCCATGGACTTTAAAGTAGCTGAACCCACCGCATCGATTTTTTCCTGCACCTTGCTTCTTATCTGCTTTATCATGTTATCATCGAGCGCTACTCCCTGCGGGATAGCCGATGCATCCACATCCATCTGCTCACCCGACTGAAAAGCCTGATATGCCATGACAAGAGGAACCAAAAGCTCCTCATCCAGCTTATCAAGTGTGTCCGAATCAGCTGTCAGCTTGTATTTTGCCACACCGTCATCAGATTTTGAAGCATCCTGCGCCTCGTAACAGTCCGTAAATTTTTCTTTCTCGTCAGACAGCATAAATGTCTGTGCCATCTGATAATCCTCCGATGTAATCTCCTTTGGCAGGATATGCTCAATGCCATGATCCTGGATACCAACATCAATGATGTCAGATGTGTACGCAGGCAAAGCCAGATCACAGTAAGCCTGAGCAATGAGAAAAACAAATATTAATATGATCCATCGCCAGTATGGAATCAGGTTTTTGAAAATTTTACTCATAAACGTTTCCTTTCTTTCCGGTTAATTATCCCCCATACACGAATGCAAAAATATCCGCAATCGTGCGCATACTATCTATTTTATCAATAAGCGCGGATAATTCAATAAAGAAAGTATAAAGAAACAGTAAAAAAACAGAGACTACATAAATGGTTTATATAAGTCTCTGTTTGATAAATTGTGCTTAAACGAAAAGTATGTGATAGCCAGGAGCCTTTGAAAACTAATCCAAATCAGCAAGACCTACACGCTGTATCTGGAAGGTCTTGTATGCCTTTGCTGTTGTAGTTTCTTTATCACCACCGCTCACCTGTGACTGGTAAATCTTACTATATCCTACGGCATAAATCTTTATAGAATTAGCTCCCTCCGGTAAAGCACTCAATGGTACCTTTACCTTATATGTCTTGTTATTTTCAAAGAAGTCCCTTGGATCCTTATTTAATTGACTGTTTTCTTTACTGTTATTTATCTGTTCATTTTCTGTTCCATCATTATTCAGTGTATAGATATCCCAGTCCACCTTCTTTAAGTAAATCTTATCATTTCCGGTGCCAATCGTTTCATCTTTTGGATTTTTTTGCGGATCCTCGATATAAAAGTCCAAATAAACAACAGTTTTTTCATCAATCTGATTTCGCACAAGGTTTGAATCCTTTACCGTAAAATAAACATCCTGCGTACTGTCTGCACCATCTAGTCTGGCATCCGCTTTATTAGCTGCTTCTTCTTCAATGGCATCATCAATAGTTGCATATAATGTAGTTATGTCATTTGAATCAGTATCTGCATTCTCCTTAAGATAAATTGACGGCTCATGAACTGATGCACTATATGCAGCAATCATAGTGTTTATATAAAGTTTCAATTCATCCTCATTATTTGAGAAATCGGAATGTCCTACACCTGAGTATGTTACATTTCCCATTGTGTAAATATAATAATTATTTCTTACATCCTTTGGAGACTGGTCATAAACTCCATGGCCTGACAAGGTATACCATACAACAATATCACTCTCACCATCACCATCAGCATCTTGATTCATATCCAGCTGGTAGTACTGCTTATGAGTGGTAGCTATATTTATTTCGTCAGCAATCTTAAAAGGATATGTGGTAATCTGTCCTGAATTAACCTTGACTGCCTTATTAGTCTTAGCTTCAACATCTTCATTACTTTCATAATTATTAAGCCCTGAATACAGCCTGTACTCGCCATGATTGTTACCATCATCTTTCCACTGAAAATTATTTAAATCCACATAAGTAAATCCCTGATTCTGTCTGACAATAACTGAATTATCGGATTTTGGCTCATATGCAATATCAGTGTTATTCTTTTCAGCGGTCTCTACAGCTTTTGTAAAATCCGAATCAGTACTCTTTAATGTATTGCCCTTCTTTAAATACTCATTTGACAGGATTCCATACCTGTCCAGTCCGACAGTATCACGAATTATAGAGTTAAACTTATATCCCCAGACATTATTATATGTAGTATCATTTTTATTATTACAATATGATGTTGTATCATGAGCAAACAGTACTGGTTTTCCTGACTGGATATAGGCTTTTATTTTATCGAGATGTTTATTTGTATTATCAATATCATAACAATCACCAAATCCAATAACAAGCATATCGTATGTCTGCAGCTTATTACATACCTCATCCATTTTATTTACGTCATCATAATAAACTGTTTCTATATCCAGGTCAAAATCCTTCACTTTATTAAGTAATTCATGAAACTTTGTATTGCCATTCTTCTGTGTCTGCATATCAAAATTTCCCTTAAAGTCCTGATTATGCTTCAAGTGTGAATTAATCTGAAGAATCTTGACTTTTGTAGGACTGCCTTTGGAATTTTTGACATACACATATCCGGATTTCTGATCATATCTGTAGCTATTTGTAGCCTGACTCACACGAAGCTGCCAAGGCATAACTCCTACAAATCCATTCGGCAAATCATAAACCAGTTTATAATTATAATTGCCTGCATTCAGACTATACATATATTTACCATCATCACCCATTACCGGATTCACAATAGTACCATCACAATATAATTTTATTTTATTTGCAGCTATTCCTTCATTGGTTGTCGAAAACTTACCATCAGAATTTGAATCCAAGAACAGCTGTGCATTAAAACTTGCTTTGGAATCAGCACCGCCTGCATTGTTTATTGAAAATTCCAATGTGATCTGATTATTACTAATCTCAACATAATCTGTATCTTTTACTTTTTCCTGCTCCTTGAGTAATATTTCAGGTTTTTCAGTAGTCAGGTAGGTAACAAGCTCCGCTGGCTCATTTGACTTATTTTTTAAGTTTCCATTGTTGTCCACTTCAAGAACATTGTCTTTACCTTTTGCATATTTTAAAAAATTAAAAATATTTGAACAGTTATCAATGTAATCCTCATTAATTCCACTTTCATACTTGCTATCCTTGCTGAAAAAGCCATCTGAAAAGACGACAGGAAAGCCCGCCTTTATATAATCCTCCAATTCTGAAACCTTCTGCTTAGTAATATCATTGCCTGAGCCTCTGTATGTGTTTGGAGCAGTTAAATAATCAGCATTATTTCCATTTCCTCTTGATGTAATCTGAGTATTAAGCGCCTCTCCATTATTTATATAATCAGTATCCAGCAATCCCGCATGACCATTCCTGAGCATATCATAATTCCAATAGTTTACCCTATAATTTGGATCTATAACAACAATGTCACCAACATTTGAATATTTAAGCCCATCCATGTTCCAATCATTATATACTGTATGACCATCTCTATAATTCAGATTATCGGCTACGAGTCCCATATATATCATGTCATAGTTATTAAGGTCCTCTATTCTTCCAATAAATTCTGCACTCGTAACCCTTGTTATCGTAACCTTTTTTTTCTCCGGGCATCTTGATCTAAGCCAATTTTTTAGCTTATCATAATTTAAAGCGTCAGACTCATTTTTTACAGTTCCGGGCTCTATATCCAGTATGTTCAGACTATCTGTCGGATTTATAATGTCTCTCTTATCAGCATACGATATGATATAGCTTAAAACTATCGCCTTTGAAATCTTCTTGTCATAATACGCATACTCGTCCTTTCCAAGAGTATCATTTTCTTTTTTCCTGCTTGTATTCTCTGAGTTGATGTACTCTGCTATCTCGTCAAAATTCTCATTTTTAGCTGCTTCGACAAATTTAGTTTCATCTTTATCTTCAATAAACGCAGAAGCAAAATCATCTCTTAAAACAAATGGTACATCCTTATCAGGATTATAGTTTCGTGGAATGACATATTCGTTGCCAATTACATAGCCATGTGTATGAGTTGAACTGTCAACTTGGTAATACGTTATGACATTGTTATCTTTCCAGCTAATAAAATTATCAGCTGAGTCCTTGGTAAAATTCAAGGAGCTGAAATTGTTACAGCTCAAAAGGCCTGCAAGCTTTTTAATGTTGCTATCATATTTAATGTTGCTATCATCCTTTGTACTTGGACACACAATACCATTATCCACTATAACAGGCATCATGATACCACTCTGGTGCACGCGCTGGACTATCTGCTTTACCTTGTCCCATGAAATGTCATTATCAGTATTATATGTTGCAGCATCGTTTCCTAAATCATTTGAAAGGACGGACTTTGAGCCTGAAAGATAGAGTAAATCAATTGTTGACACATCTATCTGCTCAAGCTCCTCTGGTGTGACTGTTTTTACCTTAAAGGTCATATTGGCAGTCTTATCATCATCACCAGTCTTGCCCTCCTGATTGAACACACCTGTTCTGAACCAGTTATTGTTCTTGAAACCACCCTTATAATATATGTGTGGAGTATTTACAGGATAATCAAGCGAGCCGTTTTTATCAGCCTCCATTATATAGTCACCTTTTCCCTTACCCATATAGGTGTATGTCTGGCTGTCCTTAACTATATCAAAATATCCGTCTGTATCAGTGAGGATTACCTTTCCTGTGTTACCTGCCGGCTGATTGTCCGGTGTGCCATCATCTATCTTCTCGTATGGATTCTGTGAGTCAAGCACTGCTCCATACTCGCCGGTCTCATCGTAATTAAACTCAATAGGTACCTTAGTATCCACCTCGTAGTAGGTCTCGTCATCAGTGATTTTACCTGCAGGCACATACTCCATCTCAACCGTGCAGTATGTATACTTCTCATAATCCGGCTTACTGCCATCAGGCAGACTTGCCATCCGGTCAGCTCTTGCAACAAATTCATATGGTGATGTGATATCTGAATTGTCTTTTCTGTAAATATATGCCTTTGGGTCATATTTTGCTATGTTTTGCATGCCCTCAGCAGAACCAATGGCATATGCGCTCTTTATAGAATAAACCACATGCTTGTCTGATGTGTCATCTGCTGTGCCTGTATCTGTCGTATTGTCTGTGCTGCTATCGATATTACCATCTGTACCGCTGTCTGTATTTCCATCAGCTTTCTGTGAATTATCAGTCTCTACCAGATACTTGGTATTTGTCATGCCATCCGGCAATTCGACTGCAGTAAATGCAACACTGTAGTAGCCTCTTTTTCCGGGTGCCTTAATTTGATTGCCATTTTCAGTCTCTGTATTAGAGCCATCTTCTGTCTCATCCTCGCCCTGCATGAAAACATAATGGTCAACATTCTGTCTGTAATGACCTGTAGGCAGTCCATCTTCATTTACAGCAAGCTGGTAATCAGTGTTGAACTTGTAGTCACCCTTCTCCTGCTTTGTCATCTTGTAGCCTTCGGTGCCCTGATTTATTTTATCCATATCCACAAGGGCAAGCTCACTCCAGTCATTGCCCTGATTGACATAACTTTCCTCATACGGCTCATAGTAAAGGGGCTTTGTGTTGTCCTTTTCCTCTGTAGTAATAGGCGCAAGCTTTTCTTTCAGGCTTTTCATATAAGCAGCCCTATTCGTTGCACCTTTTCCCTCTGTGTCAGACATCTTTGACAGTGTACCAAACCAATTGTCAGGCTCCTGACCATCAATCAGATAGCCAATGGATGCCATTTTCTTGTCAGGCACCACCTCCACTATATTGAAGGGCTTGTCCTTGCCATGTGAGCTGACTATATCAGATATTCCATTGAACGCTACATTTGCATCGACCTTTGTTAGGCTGTCATTCAGCACAAAAGCTGCCACAACGAGACATCCTGTAAGTGTGAGCGATATTGGAACCACTATTTTTTTTCTTAATTTGCTCATTGCGATTGCTCCTTTGTAAAAAACTACTTTGTTTAATAATATGTGTAAAACGTAATTGTATTTGACTTAAATCCCGACTCTTCCTCAAGTCCAAGCCAGACGCTGATATTTAATTTTTCTCCGACAAAAAAATTTTTTCCGAGAGTGATATGCATTTTTTCATTTTGATTACCATCTACAATATGATAATTAAGATAGTTCCTATATTTAGGATCATCTTCATGACCTTCTGCTCCGGTTTCTCCTGCAATCTCATTTGAACTAAACTTAAATATTCCATCAGGCTCACCATTGCCCTCCGGTCCATAAATCAGCTTGCCATCATCGCCCATTCTAAAGGATATATCTCCCTTGTGCTCGGTTGCACCTGTTGAGCTGACACTTTCTACCTCCATATGCCATACAAAATCCTTAACCTGATATTTACCATTTAATGAAGAATTTTTTAACTCCCATTCATCAATAAACAATTGATGCGTCTGTCCTAAATTGAAATGCTTATCTGCATCACAATGCAGAATATTGATTGGATGTGCTACGTTTACAGTTACCTTTGCCGTCAATGACGTATCGTCTTTGGATGTTACTGTGATAACAAATTGATCTGTAGTTTCATTATCCATAAGTTCTACATTATATACATCACCATTAGCATTAAAGTTTCCACCATTTTTTGTTCCAGAATGATCCCACGTTACATTTTTTGAATCATACTTTCCACCCAGAATCTTATCAGTAAACTCTAATTTATTCTGATTTTTCTTCATTTCATAGTATACCGTTCCGTTGGTTACATCCTTGCCTTTATAATATATCCTTATTCCTTCAGGCTCTGCCGGTGCCACATACTCCACATCTGCCCCGGTCGGTACCTTATTTCGCATAGTGAAGTTCTGCTTTGATGTATACTTCTTGTCCCCTGCTTTAAAGTCCACGACAAGTCCGACAGAGTTCTTGCTTTCTGCCTCGCTTAAATCAGGTGTAAAGCCTGTGACATTTTCTGCCATAAGCGATTCCTTGCCCTGACCATCTGCCTTCACCGCACCTGTTGCAGGATCCAGTGTATCCTTTCGCAGATAGATTTTGTGCTCTGATGGTCTGTATATGATATTGTATGTACAATCCTTGTTGTAGATAATCAGCTTGCTGTCGGATGATGTTTCCTCAGATGATGCTTCTTCGGATGACGCTTCTTCCGCTGATGCAGTTGCAACATAACCGGCCTCAGGGGCTGCTGATGCCACCTCCACCGGCGCTGCCACTGTAGCAGGCTCATACTTGACACCCTTTTGCGCATCAATTATCAGGTCTCCTATCTGATTCATCGTAAGCTGTGCCTCATACTGTAAATCTACGTCCTTTGAAGCGTATTTATACTGCTTCGTGCTCGTACCGATAAAGCCTGCAACAGCCAGACCCAGTATTCCCATTATCGCCATGACAATGACAAGCTCAACAAGTGTAAAGCCACTGTTTTTCCTATTATTTGATTTGTTCATGCGCCTTAAAAGTTTCATGGTTCATCTTCCTCTCCGATTTCATCATACAACCTTATAACAGCCTTGCGTCAAAATAAAATATTCATCATTAAACTATGTAAATTACTCACATACCACCTTACCGGTCTCCTTGTATATCGTGATAACCTTTTCTGTGCTGTTTTTTTGAATCCAGATACGGCTGCAGTACTTACCATTGGCATCAGGCTTTTGTGCACCTGAGCTTCTGTCAAACTGAAGCATTATCTTGTCTGAGCTGTTCAATTGTGTCTTGTCACTATAATCATCCTTCATGGAATAGTAAACATCAATCCTGCTCTTTCCTATTTTGCTCGGAGCAGATACTGTACCATTTATGGTTGTCTTATAATAGTAGGCACCATCTGATGCATCCTTATATATCTCAAGAACTGCGCTGTCCTTTCCCATAGTGGTGACCCTTGTTTTATTAATTATCGATTCAATATTTCTGGCACACTGCTTCACCTCAACACCCATGACCGAGCGAATGGATATGGTTGCCGCACCTATAAGTACGACAGATATCGCTATCACTACTATAAGCTCTACCAGAGAGAAACCACCATTATTCTTTTTTTCTGTTACAGACATATTGGATTCCTCCCTTGTATATATCGTCAAAATTTGCCAAATATAAATATTTCGCAGCTGTTTTGCGCCTTAAAAGCCGCTTGTTTTCTACTCCTTGGTCCAGTTCTGGTATGTAATGAGCGTAGCATAATCTATTTTTGTATCTGCCTCTTTCTTATTTGAAAAAGAAGAAACATTACCCAGATAGTTGGCACCGTCCATGAACACATCATACAGGTGCAGTGCATCGTCTTCATCACTTACCTTTTCAAGAAGCAATGCCTTAAATACCTCCTGAGTACCATTATCAATCTCGCACTGGTCTTTGTTTACAATTATCCTGCCCTTTGCAACTATGGTACCTGTAAAGTCAGCATTCAGTGTCACATCTCCCGTAGCAACAATTATATCCACATTGTGTGATTTGTCATTTGCATCATAGGTGTAGTTACCGTTTTTGACAATTGCCTGGTATTTTTTTCCCTGATACTCAGTCTCAAATATATGTTTATTACCGGAATTTGGCACTATTTTCAGCAAATTGGTATTGTTAACTATATTTGTAAAAAGCGAAACACTTGCTGCATTTGTCGGTAAATCTGCATAATTTGTCAAAAGCTTTGAGTTTAGTGCAGTATACGTGTGCTGTAAGGCATCTGACTGTGCATCCATGTCCACACCATCAGCTATGCCCTTCAAAAGGCTTAAATTGCTGCCATCGTAGATGCTGTAATTGCCGGCAGTATAGATGCTTGCTGCCTCATTTACCTTTATGCTGTCAGTATAGAACTTAGTGTATCTATTGAGCTTGTCACTGTCTGCGCCAAAATAGTCTCTGTAATACTCAGCTGCCTTGTTCGTTGGCAGATTTACATAATAGTATACAAGTCCATCATCACTATTATCAGTAGAAGGAACAAAGACCTTCTTTATACAGTTGTCGATTGTCTTTTTCTCCGGCAGATATGCCGAGAGAGACTTACCTGTCTTTGTGCTGACCACATTAGCATTAACTTCAGTATACTTTGTCTGATCCTGTCCGGTTGCCGTGATATCCTTGTACTCCTTATAGGAAAGTGGATTCTTGTTGTAAAGCGATTTGGCATCCGCACCATCTCCACTTGTGCCTATGCACTCAGGCGGCACAAGGTATGCTATCTGGTCACCCTTTACAGAGATTGACTCACCCATGCCCACATTGCTGTTTTGTGTACCCACACTACTTGAGTTTACAATAGCCTGGGTATTGATATATGCGGTTCCTGCTAACATAAGCTCCCTGATATTTGACATATCAAGAGATGCCTCCCTGCCGTTTATGATAATAGCAGAGCTATCGCCTGCGACAGGATTTTCCTTGTCAGCACCTCCGTTGCCAAAGCCGACGTACTTCGCATTGTTATTCTTATTATTCTTGCCAAGTGTAACCTTTGAGCCTGTACCCTTTAAGGTCATGTCATCTGCCACATATGTCATGCCATCTAAATTGACTGTTGCACCATTTACATTTATGTTGCTTGTCCACAGCTGGCACTGTGAATCAACAGAAAGTGTACTGTTATTGTGTACCCCCGCCATATTCTTTTTTATTGTACCAGTATCTTTTCCGGCAAAGTCTCCCACCTCTATATCGCCCTCTGCAATCATATAGCTGGTATCCTTTACATCAAGTGTGGCATTGTTTGGAATGGTAACACTCGTAGTAGAAGTCCCTGTGCCTGCCGCATTTTCACAGCCAGCGTAGAGATTACCGGATAGATTTACTTTATTAAGTCCTGATATAATATCCAGTCCTTCATTTCCAACAAGAGAATATGTAAAAAGCTCCGGAACTCCTCCCGATGCTGTAAAGCTCATGGATGGAACTCCCAGAGAAATATCTGTTTCTATTATTGATTTAAATCCCTTTTCATCGGTATACTCTACCCTGATGCCATTAATGACTGCGCGGCTGTTGTATACCTTGAGCAGTCCATTTCCATTTTCATCGGCATTTACCGCCTTGACCACAGCGTGTGGCTTTGAGTTTTCGTCTGTGAGCTTACTATCCACATAGTCTTTAAGCTTTTCAGTTTTATAGTGCATACCGGTATTGTCAGACTCAAGACTTCCCTTTAAGCTCTTTAAATACTCCTGCGCAAATATACTCTGTCTGCCGGCCTCATTTATGCTGCTGTCAGAGTAATTCTCCATAACCTTTGTATATCCTGCTGAGTAAGCCTTGGAAATATCTCCCTGCAGACCGGTACATATCTGATCCAGCACACCCTCTGCCGAGTAAAAGTTGTCTGTATTTTTTTCGTCCGTCACCTTCATCTGGAGGTTCATAAGCGCTATCCACAGCACAGTCACAGCTAAAACAGCCACTATAGCCATTGCAACTACAACCATCACAAAGGAAGCACCACGGTTATCATTACGCTTCATAATTAATACCCCATGCTTCCGGTCATCGTAACAACCGGGTCTTTATCCTTAAATATATCATCCAGTGAAGCCTTGCTCTCGTATACAGCCACCTTCACATCATACAGCCTTTCAGATGCATTGCTTTTTGTCAGATTCTTTATATCGACAATTGCCTTTACATCATTCTGAATTACATTGTTATTAAAGCCATATATAGCTTGATCGGGCTGTAGTGGATTATCCGGTGCTCCCATATTTACATTCAGATTGGTGGCTATATGAGTATAAGCATGACCTGTACGATTTCCCGGCTCACTTACCTTCACATATGCCTTATATGTACTCTCCTTCGTGCTCAACTCTGACTGATCCGATATAGTCTTTTGCTTTACAATGTTTACCGTGCAGTCCAGCTTGTCCTTATTATTGATTATAATGACATCGTTGCAGGTATTGTAAAGTGTTCCTGTAGATGTGTACCATGGATTGTAAAACAGATAGACATTCCTTAGATTATGGTTCACAGTATCTGAAGAATTATCATAAATCACCATGGTATAATCATCCTTCAGTGCACTATTCGGATCCGGAAAAGTCTTTCTTACTCCATTCTTATTGATAGAATATGAATACGACACCGTAACCTTGGTAGCCTTATTACTCGAAGCTCCATACTTTTCTATATCTATGGTGATAGTTCTTTTGATATCCTGCTGAGTGATGCCGCCTACACCAGGCATATTATTAAATGCATATATAATATTTGTAGCAGAATACTTGTCTGCACTCATGCAGTCAAAATTTGCATCCATGGCCGACATATCCGCTACCTCGTCCATGTTGTACTTTTTAACCTTATTGTCCGACTCTGCGTCCGATTTTGCATCCACTGTCACAAGAGCATTGTATTTCTTTGTGCCTGACTGCACACCAGACATATAGAAATAATACTTGTGCGCATCCGACTCCCTGAAATTCCAAAGCGATGTATCGCTTATTTTGGCTGATGCATCAGTCTTGTGGATGCAGCTAGTAATGACATCATCCTTGTTTACAATCTCAGCACTGATATCCTCAAGCCTCTTTACATTATCAAACTTACCCGACTTCTTAAGAAGCTCACATGCACTGCTTCCATCTGATATATTAAAACCGTCCGCCACATCAAAGCCCTCCGACGGATAGTTAAACTGATATGCCAGTGTCTTCATGGAGTTCTTTTCAATACCCTCCATAATGTTTGTCGCCAGATGTGTAGCATTCATCTCGTTTTTAGCCTTTACATTGGTCTTTGTAGCTGTGACAAATGCATTCAAAAAAGGAAGCACGATTATTGCGAGAATAGCAATCGACACAATAATCTCCACAAGTGTTACTCCTCGATCATCGTTTTTTAGCTTTCTCAAATCTGCTTCCTCCCCTCTTGTATTTTGTTATCTCATAACTCAATAATCTAACATTTGATATTTATCACTTACGGTCTCAATAACCCGCTAATCTAATAATCTAATATTATAATAATCAGTTGTTAGTTTGTTGTACCAAACAGATTATTTGTACCATGTGGTACTGCAGGTATGTATGGTGCCTCATATGGCTTATCAAGTCCATACAGGAAATATGAATCCACAAGCATCTCACCTGTCAGCTTGCCTGTCGAATCATCAAAGCTCACATTGAGCGTGCTGATAGTTTTCTTCTGTGATGAACCAATCACCTCTCCAAGCATAGCCTTAAGCCCATGATACTCTGTCTTGAATGCCATAACTGTACTGACATCATAAAGCTGATAGCCTGTAACCGTAGACTTTGCAGAGCCTGTTGATGTACTGCCATCAGATGCACTGCCGTCGCCTGTCTGTGACTGAGAGTTGTTGCCATCAGCGGTCTGAGAGCTCTGCGAATTGTCTGCATTACTGCTATCCGTGGTACTGCTGTCTGAACTGCTTCCTGACGAAGAATCTGTACCGGCTTCACCTGTCGGATTATTCACATCAATAGCTGTCGGTGAGCCGACTGTAAGCTCTGTAATATTTGTATTGGTAGATTTCTCTATAGCAACCGCATCCATGATGCCGTTTTCAATCTGTAAATATGAAGGAAAATTGTCATATACCTGCTGCATAGCATCAGACATATCCTTTGTCTTCTCTGTGTAGTCATCCGCCTTTGCCGCAAGGGCTGAAAGCTGATTGTACTGTGATTTCAGGTTCATGTTTTCGCTCTTGAGTGAATCCCTCTTATTGGACTGTGGAATAAAAATCAAAAAATATGTCAGTGCTAAAATGGCAACACCCGCTAATATAATAAGTAACTTTTTATCTCTCGTTGACATCCTAACACCCCCTACTGATTTGTACTGTCTGTATCTGATGATGAATTACTATCCGTCTGTGCCTGTGATGACGCATCTTTTGATGTATCATCTGGCTCACTGCCTGTGCCATCTGCCGATTCAGAAGCAGCACTGTCATCAGCCTTTACATATGTGCAATCTACTGTGAACTGAACCTTTGAAGCACCGGTCTCATCAACCTCCTCTGTAATGGTTGACACATTGGATACCATGATACTCTCAAATGTACGAAGCTGTGCAATCACATCAGCCGCTATATCCTTGCTGCCTGTCTTTATGGTCATCGAAACACCATCTGTCGTAACAGACATATTCACAAGCTTGGCCTCTGACGGAAGCTTCTGCTCCAGCTCATCCACGAAGCCCGTTATCTCATCATTCTTGTTGGATGAGGCGCTCTCAAGAAGCTTAGTCCAGTCATAGTCCTTCTTGGTCTGGTTGTACACATCATATATATTCTGTGCATATGACAAATCAGAAACACGAGCTTTAAGTGTCATATTGTCTGAAGTTAAAACAAGATTTGAAAAAATGCTGTATGCCGTGATACCAACTGCAACTACCACACACAATCCAAAAATGAGAAGCTGCACTGCAAAAGAAACAGGCTTTTCTGCTTCCTCCCCTGCCGGTACGGGAAGAGGCTTCCCATCAGGACCGACAGGTGGATTTCCCTGCATCCCTGCCTGTGCGCCGCCGGATGACATAGCACCTGCAGCTGTTCCTGCCATAATCGTAGCACCGATTCCCTTGTTTTTCTTACTGTCAAGTATATCAAGCGGGCTCAGTGAACATCCGACACAATTGAAATACTCTGCAAGCTTTGCCTCTGCGAGGTTTATGCTCTTTGCCACATGTATGCCGTCAAACTGCTGGAGCGGAACCACCTTGACATTCAGCTCATTTGTCAAAAGCTTTGAAAGTCCGCTGAAATCAGCACCTAAGCCTATGAGGAAAATTCTCTCGATAGGAGTATCTGAGTTTCTCGACTGATAATAGTCTATAACTCGTCCGAGACTGCTTATCAGATTGGAAAGTGCATATGAAACATTCAGACGAAGCTTCTTAAAGCGCTCCGAATCAATCTCATGCCCCATAGGATCCATGCCGCCGCCCGCCGGCTCATCAGGTACTGTGCCATCAGGCCTTATTGCAAGGCAGGTCTTTCTGCGTGCCACATCAACTGCATCGGTAAATGACAGATACTCTCCAAAAAGCTCACTATCCTGAATCGCCTCAATAGCATCAGCAAGTCCATGGTTGACATTGCGCTGCAGCTTTACCATGCTTCCATCCATTACAGTCAGTGTGGTAGAAACCTCATCCACCTTGACAGTCACCTTCACATCTCCGGGAATCTCTCTTCTCATGAGCTGCTTGATGGCATTTCCACTATAGTCAAGTGCTACAAGCTGCAGCCTGCAATCAGCTGCAAGAGCACCATACGACAAAATAAGATCATTAGGCACAGCAATAACCGAAAGACGTAATTTCTTTTCTTCCGGTCTGTCAATCTTCTCTATAATCTGATGTACCAGCTTGTACTGGCTCAAATCCACCGGAAAATAATCCGATGCATTCATTGCAATCATTTCCTTAAGCTGTTTTTCCTTAACAAGCGGAAGCTCAATATCTCTGCTTGCTATACGCGCTGAATTTAAAACAAAAACAGCTTTTTTGGTGGAAATCTTCTTTTCCTTCAGCTTACTGTATAAGATAGAACGAAACATCCCATCCGGCTGTACCACTCCATCATCAATCATCCCCGGTGGTGTCGGAAAGCCGAACATATTGTAAATCTTGGGATTTTTTGCTTTGTAATCAATCTCAACTACTCTGGTAAGGTTCTCCCCTATTTCAATACCGAGTACCCTATTTGCCATAACCTAGTCCTCCGTGTTTATCTTTGTTTTACACTGTATACATCTGTAAAACATTCGTAACTGCTCAGTTACAAACATTCTATATATATATTTCGGTATATCTGTGTCTTCTCTGCTTTTGTCTCACTGCTGGTCGTACTGCCTGTTTTATATTAAGTACGCTATATTATAACACACTTTTCAAAAGCCTGCGAGTGTCAAATATGCCGATATCATTTTCTCACCCCATAGCATCGAAATAAATATTCCGGCTGCCAAGTACGGTCCCATCGCAAGTCTGTTGCCTGCGTTTGTCACTTTCATACGAATCAGATGTATCACGGAACCGATGATGCATCCTAAGAAAAATGCTAATGTAATATTCTGCCAGCCTATCGCAAGACCTGCACATGCCATGAGCTTGACGTCTCCGCCGCCTATGGCTCTTCCTCCACTTACAAGAAGAATGAGTTCAAGAAATAAACTGACACAAAAGAATCCTATCACATATTCAGACCAGTTATCATGGTCTAAAAACACATGCAGGATTCCAAGTACCAGTATAAATATATTGATTCCGAATGGAATTTCATATGTTCTCCAGTCTATCACACTCAGAACTATGAGTGCAGATGTGAGAAAGCAGTAGATGATACTCGTAAGCTCAAGTCCATTTACTGCAAAAACTACTATGTATAATATACCGTTTAACGCCTCAATAATAGGGTATTGAGGTGATATCGGTTCTTTGCACTTGCGGCATCTGCCACGAAGAAACAGCCAGCTGAAAACCGGCACCATATCGTACCACGCAAGCTGATACCCGCATCTCAAGCAGTGGGACCTTTCGGTCACCACTGTCTCATGCTGCGGTATGCGGTAGATACAGACATTTAGGAAGCTGCCTATAACTATACCGAATGCAAATATTAAGATGTAGATGGGTATCAGTTCTGTGGTCATGGTTAAAAGCCTCTTTATATATTATTTATGATTTAGGGCCTTTTTTGAACTGATCTTTGTCTGAATGGTAATATGGAGAATCTCCTGTATATGTAATAGTTCCGTCTGCCTTATTATATACAATTGTTATTTTATCACCAGTCCACTTTGTGCCTTTAATTTTCGCTTTTGTTAATCCGGCATCTTTAACAGCCGTATCAGCAACTGTTCCTAGCTCTGTCTTACCCAATGTAACAGTAACCGTAGTAGCAGTAGCCGAAGCCGCAACCTCTTCGTCTGCATAATATGTCTTTAAAGCTGTAGCAATATTATCACATGTTTGGATATCTGTAGCCTCTCTAGACTTCTCAACATACTTGATAAGCTGTGGAGCAAGTACACCTACAAGCACTGCCATGATGGCGATTACAACAATAAGCTCTACGAGAGAGAAACCTTTGTTGTTCTTCTGTTTCTTTCCTAACTTTTTAAATACATTCTTTACCATAGTTCTTTTCTCCTTTTCATTATAACATGGTTTTTGTGCAAAGAGCTGTGCCCTATCAGCATCTCTTTGGTTTGTATGCGCTCATTGTACCATAAATCAAAGCATAATGCAAGTTATTTTCTAGTACAATAGTATCATTGCCGCATAATTATTTTCGCCTTTTTTAGCAATTTTAACCAAATTTTAATCAATTTATTGCATTTAAATCATATTTTTTCAAAAAAATTATATTTCAGGCTATATTTTGGCACAGTGTGAGGGGCTTCATTCCATGTGCCCGGCTTGTGCACGCTCTCTCTCGTGAGCGAATAGCGGAGCTGCCTAGATACTGTTGAATTATGCACACTATACACAGAAATGAGCTCCCACGGATGGGAGCTCAAGGAGAACCGCGCCACGGACGGCGCGTTTCGACGGTTTCGTCGAGTATCGTAAATCTTTAAGGCATAATTCCTACAGTATCTTGGCTGCGTAGCGTAGCTCACGTGAGAGAGTGTGCACAAGCCATGGCTCATGGGATGAAGCCCCGTCCTACTGCCAGTACCTACAGTTGCTATGCCAGCTTCTTATTTTTCTCAAGAAGCTCATAGATTTTCTCAACATCATAATCCGGCTTCATTGACAATGCCGCTTCGTAAATTGGAGCGATAACCTCCTCTTTTTCTTCCAGGTCATCTGCTATTTCCGCCACGCTCTTGTCCTTTTGCAGCTTTTTTACAATCAGAGAAATTATCTTTTGTCTTTCTCCTAATTCTCTGCCTTCTTCTCGGCCTTCATTTTTCTGTTCTTCCCATGCCTTGCACATATCAATCACCTCTTCTTTCTCATCTATGTCTATATTCGTTCCTGCAAACAGGTTGATTGCCTCGACTGTCTCTCTGTCCACATTGCTAAACTTCTCGTCATTCTGCAGCACTTCCTGCATTTTTTCCTTATCATAAGCATTCTGTAATACCTCGAAAAGCTGCCTGATTGAGGTTCTGAATCCTGTAAAGTCGGTTATCTCCCTCGGAGCCAGCAGGTTAATCCTATAATCCGGTATGAATGGCAGAAGCTCCTCGTCCACATCACCAAACATATCTGACAGCCTCCTTGGTCCATCCCATTCCTTTGTCCCGAGATACACTGTAATCGTAATTACTGGAATCAACTTATCCTCTTTCGTAAATCCCGAGAGAAATTCATCTGATGTTGCTGTATCCTTTTCCTTTCGGTGCTTTTTTGCTGTTTCCTTTACCTGATTTCCATATGCCATGACATCATAAAACATGTTTTTTACCGGAATGGAATAGTGTATATCCGACTGATTTTCTACTCCTATCAGTACCACATATGATTTGCCGGTATATTTGATGCTGGCATTTTTGAAAATATCCCTCAGCTTCTGCACCGCTATGGTCTTTTTGTCAAGCCCCAGTGCGGTCAGCACCTCTGTCGTGTCCCTTTCCTTAAGGTTTTCCGGCAGGATGACCTCTCTTCCTCCATACAGTATATTGTTGCACAGATCCGCAAACCTGGCATTGTCTGCAAAGTATTCCTTTGCCATTGAGTCCTTTGCGCTCAATCCTTCTCCTCCTGTTCTCTTGTGTGAGCAGGAAAATTTGGTGCCAATGAGGGTATAGTGGTACAGTTTACAAGGTATACCTGTGCTGTTCTTCTTTAATATTTACGCACGGTATACAGTTCATCCGCCTTTTGACTACATTTTCTGCATTCTGTCTACATACGGCATTTCAATTTTCCTGCTGTTGATTGGTAAATAAAGCATTGAAAACTTCCATGTCCTTTGTAGAATAATGCGAAGTGGTCTGCCCTCTTCAAAGTGGTGCGCACCTGAAAAACTGTTATGTGGTGCCGCTTACAGAAATATAATGCTTTGAGTTGATTGTAGCATAGAGGTGGTGTTTTGTCATCACATTTTTTCTTTTTTGCCACAGCGTAAGGGGCTTTATCCCATGTGACCGGCTGGGCACACTCTCCCGCGTGAGCGAATAGCGAAGCTGCCTAGATACTGTTGAATTATGCACACGATACACAGAAATGCCCTGCCACGGATGGCAGGGCAAGGAGAACCGCGCCACGGACGGCGCGTTTCGACGGTTTCGTCGGGCATCGTAAATCTTTAAGGCATAATTCCTACAGTATCTTGGCTGCGTAGCGTAGCTCACGTGAGAGAGTGTGCACAAGCCATGGCTCATGGGATGAAGCCCCGTCCTACTGCCAGTACCTACAGTTGCTATGCCAGCTTCTTATTTTTCTCAAGAAGCTCATAGATTTTCTCAACATCATAATCCGGCTTCATTGACAATGCCGCTTCGTAAATTGGAGCGATAACCTCCTCTTTTTCTTCCAGGTCATCTGCTATCTCTGCCACACTCTTGTCCTTTTGCAGCTTTTTTACAATCTGAGAAATTATCTTTTGTCTTTCTCCTAATTCTCGACCTTCTTCTCTGCCTTCATTTTTCTGTTCTTCCCATGCCTTACACATATCAATCACCTCTTCTTTCTCATCTATGTCTATATCCGTTCCTGCAAACAGGTTGATTGCCTCAACCGTCTCTCTGTCTACATTGCTAAACTTTTCATCATTCTGCAGCACTTCCTGCATCTTTTCCTTATCATACGCATTCTGCAGTACCTCGAAAAGCTGCCTGATGGATGTCCTGAATCCTGTAAAGTCTGTTATCTCCCTCGGTGCCAGCAGATTAATTCTGTAATCCGGTATGAATGGCAGAAGCTCTTCATCCACATCACCAAACATATCCGACAGCTTCCTTGGACCATCCCATTCCTTTGTTCCGAGATATACTGTAATCGTAATCACCGGTATCAGCTTATCCTCTTTCGTAAATTCTCTCTTTAAACTGATTGTAGCAGAGCTATGATGTTTTGTCATTATATTTTTTGCCACAGCGTAAGGGGCTTCATCCCCCTGAGACCGGCTAGGGCACGCTCTCTCTCGTGAGCGAATAGTGGAGCTGCTTAGATACTGTCGAATTATGCACACGATACACAGAAATGAACTGCCACTGGGATGTAATATATCTGTCTCTTATACACATCTCCGAGCCCACGAGACGGACTCCTATCT
>ERZ1026923.227-NODE-227-length-27976-cov-13.457935_pt1 | contig 27976 bp, 27 predicted proteins | sample MGYA00519464_ERZ1026923 | MGnify/ENA primary metagenome ERZ1026923 (study PRJEB26926, sample SAMN06164762) | human gut metagenome | biome: ENVO:00009003; feature: ENVO:2100002; material: ENVO:00002003 | host: Homo sapiens | place: USA | collected 2012 ...
TATAAGAGACAGTTTCGGCACCGTGGAGGTGGAGCCGGAACCTGCATCCACCGAGGCCGCCAACACCGAGTTCCGGAACAACATCTGGCCCCTGTACGAGCAGCCCGTGCGGGAAAAACTCTGGGCCGGTGCCTTCCTCTGCCCGGCTGAAAACTACATGACGCTGGTGGATTTCGGTCAGGTCAAGGTGACCGGCGGCCAGCAGGGCAGCCGCTCCAACTCCACCCGGCTCTACACCATCCCCGGTGAGCCCTGCCGCGCCCCGGCAGGCGGCGTAGTGGTCTTTGCAGGCGATCTGGCTCTCACCGGCAGCACCGTGGTCATCGACCACGGCTGCGGCGTGCGCAGTTATCTGTACGGCCTGCAGGAGCTCGCCGTGACCCGCGGCCAGACCGTGGAGCGGGGGCAGGCTGTCGGCGTGCTGGGCGAGGAGCTGACCATGGACTTCAAACTCGGCAGCAAGAGCGTGAACCCCTGGCCCCTGTTCCAGACCAGCGGTGGGTTATTCTGGCAGGAGAAGGGCTGATCCTGCAAAAAATTTGCAGAAACCTGTAACGCTTTCTCCTTTTCTGCGTTATTGGGGTGAAAGGCCATGAAAAAGGAGGGCAAAAGACGATGAAAATAAATTGTGATATCATCCGTGACCTGCTGCCGCTGTATGCGGAGCACATCACCAGTGAGGCCAGCAACGCGCTGGTGGAAGAGCATCTGGCCGAATGTGAAGCCTGCCGCGCCGAGCTGGAACAGATGGAGCAGCCGGTGGCGGTGCGGCCGGAAGCGCAGCCGGATGCGCCCCTGCGCAGGATCAGGGCCGCCCTGCAAAGAAGGAGCTTCCGTACAGCAATCGGCTCTGTGCTGGCTGCCCTGTGCGCTCTGGCAATGATATTCTGGATGGGCACTGCCCGCGTCCCGGCCACCACAGAGCAGGCTCATTTCTGGACATACAACCGCAAAGAGAATGGCGCTGACATCTGCATTCTGGAAGTGCAGGGCGAGGGTGTCTGGCTGGATATGGAGGGCACCTTCAGCTGGGGCAAGCCGCAGATCACTGTGCGGGCCATGCGCTACCGCTTTCCGGGCGCGCATCGGGTACTGACAGCTCTGGTGGGTTCTGATCGATCCACTGTATGGGTCATGGTGTCTCGCACCCAGCTGCTGACCGTGGACTGCGCAGACCAGACCCTGTACTACCGCGATGGACAGCTGGTAGACCGCTACATCGTGCAGGAAAACCCGGACGGTACCTTCGACTACGCCTACGGTACCGACCAGGAATACGGCACCGACTATAAGAAGGGCTGAGCCTATGGACATCGACAGCATTTACCGGCTCTACTTCCGGGATGTGTTTCTGTTCCTGCAGGGCCTGACCCACAACGAGACACTGGCCGAGGAGCTGACGCAGGAGACTTTCTTCAAGGCACTGGACGGTCTGAAGGACTACGACGACCGGCAGGATGTACGGGCGTGGCTGTTCACGGTGGCCCGCAACGCCTATTATTCCCACTGCCGCCGGACAAAGCACACTGCCCCGCTGGAAGATGCCGAAACCGCCCCCGCCGACACTCCGGACATTGCCCAGCTGCTGGTCGATCAGGATGCAGCATTCACTGTACATCAGTGCCTGCACACACTGGACGAGCCTTACAAAGAGGTGTTCAGCCTCCGGGTATTCGGCGAGCTGCCCTTTGAGCGCATCGGGCTGATCTTCGGCCACAATGCCGCATGGGCCCGGGTGACCTACTACCGGGCCAAGACCCAGCTGCAAAAGATGCTTTCCTCTTCCACCTGACATTCCCTATCACAGCAGAACACCCCCGGCCCAAAGGCGCGGGGGTGTTCTTTTTGTGCGCAGGAGCGTAACAAACAAAAACGGCTCTGCCGAAGCAGAGCCGTAAAGATACATCTGAAACAAATCAGCGCTTGGAGAACTGGGGTGCACGACGTGCAGCCTTCAGACCGTACTCACCTGACCTTGATCCCAAAAGTCCAGTATTCATGCGGTTTTTCGGGCTTCCCTCTCTCAGTAAACCCATAGATAAACCCACGAAATCGCGAAATTTTTGGTGCCGTTTAACGCAGCCCGAATGCAGCATTCACAACGCTGCTTAATTCCTCAGGTTTATTATACTTGACTTTCGCATAGATGTCCATAGTCGTTTTGCTGTTCTCATGGCCTGCCAGATACTGCACCGTCTTAGGATCAACACCTTTGTAAATCAGATTGGTGATGTAGGTGTGCCGCAGCATGTGCGGAGTCACCTTGAAGTCCATCGTATACACCAGCTTGGGATTGTTCGGCTGATGCTCACCAAGCCTTGGCTTTATTCTATGCTTGATGGACTGTCCATTTACATAGGTGTAATAACAGCGTTCTGCGGTAGAACGGACTGTTATGTACTTCCAGACCCTCACAAACTGTGTTTCCGTCAAAACAGTTCCCTTTGAATTGGAGATCACATATTCCGATTCTGTTTTTTCCTTTGCTTCCTTGAGACAGGCTACCAGGCATTTGGGAATCGGAACATCTCGCTTCGCTGCCGGAGTCTTCAAAAGTGTGTTGACTACTGGCGCACCACCTTCCACATGCCATGCACGCCTTACTGAAATGTACGGCGTTTTTTCATCCAGGAATACGCAGTCCCATTTTAATCCAAGGATCTCTTCTCTACGCAATCCCGCGTACAAACCGATCATCACGAAGACATACGGTGGAAGCTCACGAATGCTATCCAGCAAAATGGCAGTCTGTTCATCCGTCAAAGCCTCGCGCCGTTTCGCAGGCTTTCCGCCTCTTGCACAAATCGTTTTGGATGGATTCTCTTTGATCACCTTGCTCTCTTCTGCCGAATTAAAAATGTTCTTAATCAGCATATTGAGCTGGCCATACATTCCGGAAGAACCTTTTGATAACGGAACCATCAGCAGCCGCAGGTCATCTGTGGTCACCTCGTCCATATACATCTGTCCAATCGGACCCACGATGTACCGATTCACCATCCGTGCGTATCCTTCCAACGTATTAGTTCTTACCGTTCCAGACCGCATCAGCAACCATTTTTCACAGTACTCTTCCACGGTCGGATTCTCTCTATGGAAAACCACTTCCGCGATTTTCTTCTGGGCATCTTCCACCCGGTCATACAATTCTTCGCGTGTCAGCCCGTAAATCGCCACTCTCTTTCCGTCTGCATCTGTAATCCGGGTGCGGTAATACTGTACCCCTTTCATCATCACTGTTCCGTATTCCGGAAGTTCAGCAGGACGCTTTTTCCCTTTAGCCATGTGTTCTCCTCCTATCTATCTTCATACATTGCGTGTTGTCACTTTTATTATCATGGCGTACAGCACTTCCTTCAAGGATGTCGAATGTATGTAAAAAGGCAGGGATTTTTGACCATCCCTGCCCTAATTTCTTTCTGATTTACTCTTAATCCCACGATGCAAAAGCATCTTCCAGCACTCCTGCGAGCTGCTCTGGGCGATTATATTTCACCTTGGCGTAAATATCCATGGTGATCTTGCTGCTTTCATGACCGGCAAGATACTGAACCGTCTTCGGATCAACCGAAGCATGAATCAGATTCGTAATGTAGGTGTGCCGCAGCTGATGCGGAGTCACCTCAAAGTCCAGACTGTAAACCACATTTCCATTGTGTGCTGCCTTTTGCCCCAGAACCGGCTTCACCGTATGCTTCACCCTCTTGCCATCTTCATAGCGGTAATAGCAGCGTTCCTTGGTGGTACGGGTTACGATATACTGCCATAATCTCTTGAACTGCGTATAGGACAACGGGTCTCCATCCCGGTTTGCAACCACAAAATCCGATGTCGATGTCTTCTTCGCCTCTTTCAGACATTCCAGAAGATTGTCCGGCAGAGGGACATTCCGATGCGCTGCCTTTGTTTTCAGCTCTGTCAGAATCACCGGACGATTATGCTCCGTATGCCAGGCTCTCCGAACGGTAAGGTACGGAGCCTCGCAATCAAGATACACCGAATCCCATTGAAGTCCGAGGATTTCTTCTCTCCGCAATCCTGCGTACAGCCCCAGCATCACGAACACATACGGCGGTAAGCCGTAAATGGCATCCAGCAGCTTATCCACCTGCTCATCCGTAAGCGGGAGGCGGTCCTTCTGGGGAATCCCGCCCACATTCTTCTTCAGATAGATGGTCGGATTCTCATCAATGATCTTACTCTCCATTGCTGCCGTGAAAATACACTTATATAGAACGTTCACTGATTTGTACACGGATGCCGACTTTTTCGATGCCTCCAACAGTGCCAGGCGAATGTCATCTGCTGTTACATCTCCCATATGCATATCGCCCAATGGCTTGATGATGTAGTTCTTCACTTTCGATGTATAGTCAATCAGCGTTGTCATCCTGATCTGTGCCGACTGCATCAGCAGCCATTTCTCGCAATACTCCTCCACTGTAGGTGTACTGCGGCGATACGTCTTGTTCTCAATCTGCTGGATCGCTTCCTGTTCCTTCTGGTACAGTTCCTCTCTCGTTCTTGCATATAAGGAAACCCGCCGTCCCTGCTGATCTGTTACACGGGTTCGATAATATTGCGTTCCCTTCATACTCACCGTACCATAATCGGGAAGCATCATTCTTCTTGCCGCCATATCATTACCTCCAATCCTGTTGATGCTTTCATTATTGCGGATTCATCGTCCATACTCAACGATGTCGATTTTCACCGCCGAAAGCTTCGAGGTTTGCGATATGTCGCAGCACGTTCCATCGGTTTTGCACGGTGCGTACATTTTGCAATGTACTCCTGAATCCCCACTTCCGTGAAATAAACGCAGCCGTTTTCCACATACTGAACATAGGAGATCAAACCGTCTGTTCTTGCAGCATCCAGTGTTTTTACGCTGATTCCCAGTATACTGGCTGCTTCCTTCCTTGTAATCAGTTTATCCATCGCCTTCTTCGCCATCCTTTCGGCATTTGCCCTGTCTTTTTTTCTCTGCTTGTTCCGGAATGTAATATCCAAGTTGAATCCTTACAGCTTCATCAATCCCACGCATCTGCCCCTTACTTACCCGCCCAAGATAGCGAATCACGCATATCTTGTCGCAGGTGTCGAGCTGTTCTGCCAATACCATAGACGGTTTTGCCAGTCCCTTTGCTTTACGGAGAAAGAAATGCGTTGGCTGTTTTCGCTTCTTCTCAATTTTCGATGTCAGCGGAGCAATCGTGATCGTCGGCGCATAATAATTGCCGACATCATTCTGAAGAACCACAACAGGACGAACACCGCCCTGCTTTGATCCGACCGGAACACCGAGATTGGCGAGATATAAATCACCTCGCCGATAAACCCAGTTTTCTTTCATATGCTGTTGTCTCCAATCTCCATACACTGATATGGATAAAGCCTGCCAGGTATCATGCTGATACAGCACCCGGCAGCGCTTTCTGAAAATATGGTTTCTCTGTACTTTTTCTTATCACCCCAGAGATGTAGGATTTCTCACAGGCGGCAGTGTGCTTCACTGCTCCATTGGAATTTAACCATCCCGCCTTCCTTATGGCCGGACCGCGAATTACGGAAGTATCATTGTCCCTGTCCGGCTTTAACACCGCCGCCGGTTGCAATCCGGCATTTGCTTCTGCGAAACCGCTATCGCCCCGATGGGCTTCATGGCGTGCAGTCGAAGGCTCGACCAAACAGGAATGTACCTGAAGAATGAGTATTCAGTTTTCAAGGGACATCCGGACTTTCGTCCTTACAAAGTAAGTTTAACAAGAATCCTCCGGTTTCGCGTTGGCCTCGTAGGCGCACTTTGGTTGTCCTTGCAGGACTACATACGGTTCGTTTTGACTTTTTCAGTGTTCTATACAGCCGGATTGAGGCAAAAAAATACCCCGTTGGTTTCCCAACGAGGCATCAAAGACGATTCTATTCTGTTTTCTATAAACTGGTACCCGTTTATCTCCTGGTGACCATTTGAGTCACGGCTAATGTATCAAAAAAGCAACGCTCATCTCAGCAAATCAGACAAGCTGTATTCTCCTTTGGGGATATTTGCTGTTCTGCGATACTCTTTTATGGCTTTCACCAAGAGCTGAGGATTACTGAAATACTGCTTCACAAAATCATACGACTTCACATCATGCATCCGAAGATTTATTTTACAAAATTCGCTTGGTTTTTTTCCAGAACGCTTAAACTGATCATATGCTCCTTCCGCATGAATAATCAGCATTTCAATTTCTGGAGCAGTAATGACATTTACCACGTCAATTTTCTGCTCATATGCTTTACTCAATCGAAATTCCTCTCTGCGAGAATCCAAAATCCGTATCACCGAAATCTGCTCATCGAATCCTTTCCGTAAGTATCGCTCCTCGAATCGTTTAGCACTTCTGCAACGGATGACACGTTCTTCCAACATTTCTTCTCTGTTGAAAATCAGAAGATCATTATCAACCAGTATGTCGATAATAGCTTCTTCGGCAGAGCCTTCACATATACACGCCTTGTATTTTGCTAATTCCATTCTGCCGCCTCCTTAATTGATTGAAGCAGCCAGGCTTTTCTTCAAGCGCATATACGCTTCATATGCTGGCGTTGTTCCCTCAAGGAAGCCGCTCTGGTAAGCATCACTCTTTTTAATATCATTACGTTTCAATATATAGCTCAGATTTTCTGCTGTAATGCCATTACGGTTTCTAACGATACAAATTCCGTCATTTCGGTCATATTCGTCCAGCAGTTCCGGATAATGCGTAGTGAAAATAAGCGTTCCGCCATTTTTGTTCAGTCGGCTGTCCATAAAGAAGCGCACTAAGGTCGTTACAATTTCCTTGTTGAAATGATTCTCTATTTCATCTACCAGAAGATAACCACCTGAATGAAGAACTTCCTTTACCATCGAGAATGTAATAATACCCTTAATCGTACCAGAGGACAGATACTGCTCAAGGTCTGCCGCATTATTCAGGATAATCTCTTCTTCATCCTTAAACTTCAAGTGGATAAATGTTTTTCCCTCTGTCTGCTCAAAACACAATTTCTCAATGGTCGGATCGAGAAATGCAATTACCTCCAATGGAATATCTTCGGTAAATGGAAGCACATTCACATTCGTATAGGAAAGCAGGCTGAATATTTCCACTGTATCATTCGCTTTTTTATTATGTGCAATGACAAAGCTGACATCATCAGAAAGGTATGCTTCATCGCTATTGCGCTGCTCTACAGGCTTCATTCCTGTAAAATCTGTCAGATACTTTTTCGACTTAACGGTTGCAATCGGTTTTTCCCAAAGGCTTTCAGACAGAATCGAATACACATATTCCCCTGTTTTCGACTTCTTTGCCGCAATTACAGTTTCCAAGCAGCAGACGTAGCTACGCTTATCATAAAAATATGTGCGGATTGTAACATTCTTCGCTCCGCCAAGAATGCTTTTTGCCTCCACATGATTGATGGGCTCATTTTTCACAATATTTAAGGCCAAGCTAATGACCTTTAATACCGAGGTCTTGCCAGATGCGTTAATTCCAATGAAAGCACAGGCAGAGTGGAGATAGTAGTTATCCGTCAAACGGTAAAGACTATCTTTGTCCTCTTCGCAAACACGTTGCTGCGTATAAAAGCAAATATCCAAGTCTTTTTTGAATAATGGGAGTCCTTGTGCGGTGATGCGGAGTATTTTCATAGGTAGTCCTCCTCTAAAAACAGTTTTTTCGTTTTTATTTTCTTATAATCTTATTATACGCCGCAAATCAGAAAATATCAACGGATTTTCCGTTTTTATTTTCTGATTTGTTTTTGACACTAAAAAGTATCCGTTCAATATGGCAAGCCCTGTGATTGCTGACCCGTTCCACCGCATGAAATACATGGAGCGTCATGGAAGCGGCCTACGCAAAATCGTCAGGGAAACCGAAAAGCCGCCTGGATATACAGCGGCATATAATCCGAAAATTTTCTCAACGGCAACAGATTTCAGAGTCATCTTGAAAAATGTAAATTACCAACTTAGTCAGAAAAACTTAGTCAATGACCAAGTTAGTGAGCAAGATAAATCGCCGGACATCCCACACACAGTTTTGAATCTTTGTATCCACCTTATTGCCCACGGCAGTGAGGGTGCTCAAATCACTCATGCTCACTCTATCATGGGTACAGCCAATGATAAGTCCTATGACGCAACCCATGATAACTTAGAGGATGACACCCATCAAGGTATCCACCAAGATAGCCACCATGATTCTACGCCGTCAGCAGTTATATTGCACCTAATGCTTTTTAGATTTTTTTCGCAATCGTAGACAGCTCCGAAATAATACTAAGAAGATCATTTTTGACTTCCTCTTTGCTTGGCTCGCTGCCCATCAGAAGATAATCCGTGCTGACATGGAGGATGCAGGACAGTTCAATCAGCAAGTCAATAGAGCAGCTGCGTTCACCGTTCTCCATGCGGCTGACATGCTGCTTGCTTGCCAGGCCCAGGCGAACCGCCAGTTCCTCCTGCGTAATGCCACGGGAAGTGCGAACATCGTGAAGTCTCTTACCAAACTCTTTTGCGTCAAAATACATACGTTTCTCCTTCCGCACAGCCGGTACAGAACCGGATCGACGGAAGGTCAAAAAAAGAGCCGCATGACGGTGAAGAAAAATCCTGTGCCGATAAAACAGAACATGGGTATCCCATAATTCTGTCTCATGCGGCATTCGGAAGACTTCGCCTGTCAGCGGCTCCACAGCACAGCTATGACTTATAAAATTGTGTTAATAGGGTTATTTATTGTCATCTCAACCATTCAAAGACGAATAGTAGAGCTGCAATCTCCGTAATCTTCTCATCTCCAAAACATTGAAGACGGTCTCGCGTCCGCAGGCCTTACATTTGGTCTGCACATGTCCTCTGGTATCCTCAAAGACGATGATTGAATTGTGTCGGCAATAAGGGCACCTGACAATCCTGGGCTTTTGCGAAGCAATCGCATCCTTTGCCCGGATGATTTTAATCTGCATTTCCGCAGATGGTTCCGATACTCTGATATTCCTGCTCATGGCCACACCTCCAATGGATCACGATATTCATAATCCTTTTTCCGGTTCAGATAGCCCAGTTGTTCCAATCGGATAGCTGCTGCTGATCTCGAAACACCAAAGACACCACAGAAGGTATCTATCTTCACTTGGTCACTGTCGTAAAAACGCCATCCATAACAGGTCAGAGGCTTTCTGCTGTTGATGAACCACATCGCCCGATCCACTTCTGACTGGGGCATCAGGATGGCAGCTCCCAGCGAATTGGCCTGCCACTCGTTCCAATCTTCCTGCGTTCTCAGAACGCGGGAGCCATTTCCTCGCACTTCCGGTCTCTTATGGCAGGCTATCTTTCGGTCATCGGAATCCAGCTGAAACAGTATCTGGTGAGCGCACTCATGTGCCAGCGTAAATCTGCGTTTTCCGCAGAGTTTCCGAATATTCGCTGGTTCAATGAAACTCTTGTCCAGAACCACATCATTGGTTTTCAGGAAGATGCTCCTCTGACTTCCATCAACCTCTATCTGATATTCTGTATCCACATACGCGGTCAGACCATAGATGCTTCCGTCCGAGGACAACTTTTGAAATGACACCTTCAGGTTCAGATAATCGGATGCAAACTGGTCAATGGGTGTCGGAAGTGCGAATCTTGCCGGATCATCTGCTTCGCTGCCGAAAAAGGACTTTTGAAAATCTCTTATCACTGCAACAGCGATTTCTTCTATGTTTTTCTGCGAAAGGATCATAGGCACGGCTCCTTTGCTTCAACGAACCATTTTTCATCTTCGTTGTACAGGAAACTCTCATGCCCACCGATCATGACCGTATAGCGGATTCCGCAGCCACCTACCTTCGTGGAAGCAGCCCGGCACTTATGCTTCAATCGGTCGATCTCATACACCCGTCCGTCAATCCACCGAATCAGACGCGGACGGATATTTCCCTCCGCATCCACATCCAAATTCACAGGTACATATACTTTTCTACATTTCTGTTCCGACATATTCTACGCTCCTCCTCTGTAAACCGGCGAATGTGTTGACTTCTTTTAGCAAAGAACTCACCAGATTCTGCCGGTGCTGTATTAACCGATCATTCCTGTCGGCATGACCAAATCCACTTTTCGCTCTGTCGGCATCTTGCTTTTCTGAAAAAGTACCCCATTTTTAATCGCATCTTTCCCGAATCGGAATCGAATCTGCTCAATCGCTGCGTCCAGCCGTTCCTGGCGATCCAGTGATTTCACATCTGTGAATAGGTCGTATTGTATCGGACAATCCTCTTCAAACAGATTGATTGCCCGAACCGTCACCGAACGAATCGGGTGTTCCCACTGATAATTCTTTGCAAACAAAGAAAATGCGGTTTTCGCCAGATAGGTAGGGCTTTGTGTCGGAATGCTAATCCGGCACTGCCACTCCTTCGTGAAAAGCTCATTGTTGCGGATGGAAATCGCAATTCCGCCTGCTTTCTTTTTATGCGTTCGCAGCTTAGTTCCGATTTCCTGCACCAGCTCCAGCATGACACACCAGACTTCGGCGTTATTTTCCAAATCCTGCATGGTCGTTATCCCGTGCCCAATGCTCTTTACTGGGGAGACATAATCGGAACGCATAACCGGCGAATCATCCAGTCCATTGGCATATTTCTTAATCGCCAGTCCATTCTTTCCAAGGCGGCACTTCAAGAAATCATCCGATGTTGCAGCAAGCTCTCCAATGGTATGAATCCCATAACCGGACAGAACCTTCTCGGTCGCTCTGCCGACTCCAAGCAAGTCAGAGGCGGGAAGACACCAAATCTTCTCCCGGAACGAATCTGCTTCGATGCAGGTAATCGCATCCGGCTTTTTCATATCCGACCCAAGCTTGGCAAAAATCTTATTGAAGCTCACTCCTGCGGAAATCGTAAGTCCCAATTCAAACTTAACCGTTCTGCGAATCTCATCTGCGATTTCAAATCCGGTTCCCATGCAGCCGCTTCCGGTCACATCCAGCCAGCATTCGTCCATCCCATACGGCTCGATCTGATCGGTATAGCGACCGTATATTTCACGAGCCAGCTTTGAAAACTTCATATATTGCTCATAGTGCGGCTCCACGATCACAAGATCCTGGCACTTCTGCTTTGCTTGCCAGATTGCCTCTCCCGTGGAAACGCCAAACGCCTTTGCTGCATAGTTCTTCGCAAGTACGATGCCATGCCGTTCCTCCACAGAACCGCACACTGCCACCGGCTTGTTCTTCAGTTCCGGGTTCAGCATACACTCGACAGAGGCATAGAAATTATTCATATCACAATGAAGAATCACTCTTTGCATCCCGTATTCCTCCTCTCCGTTCGTGAAAGCACGAACAACTTTTCACGAACGCATTGACACACAGCATTTCTTGTGATACTATAATTACACGAATTGTATTTCGTGTTTTCATCGTCATTATAGCAAGCACAGTTTTTCGTGTCAATAGATTTTTATGAAAAAGTGTTCGTGTTCGTCATCAAAAAAGAAAGAGGTATTTCTATGGTCTTCAAAGAAAGGTTGAAAGAAAAAAGAACAGAAGCCAATTTAACTCAGGTAGAACTTGCAGAGAAGGCCGGTGTAACCGCCCGCACAATTCAGAATTATGAGCTTGGCAGCCGTAAACCATCCAATATGGTCACGATCCAGAAGATTGCGGATGCGCTGAATACTACTACTGAGTACCTGCTGGGAAGCAGCGGCACCTATGTCGTAGAAGCTCATGAAAAAGGCGGCGCAAAAGCAGCGAAAGATATTGAAGAACTGGTCAGCGAAGTGACCGGTATGTTCGCTGGCGGCGAATTAAGCGAAGATGCCATCGAAGGAGCTTATAAAGCTCTGACCGATGCCTACTGGATTGCCAAAGAGAACAATAAAAAATACGCCCCGAAAACGAGGCGTAAAAAATCCGATCAGTGATATTTATCGTACACACTTTTCGCTATACTGTAAACTGGAGGTGGTATGATGAATGCGGAACAGCTTTCACTGGTCGGTGAGAAACTGGTAAAACGCTGCGGTTCCAGAGACCCTTTTGAAATTGCAAGGCAGCTTGGTATCAATGTCATGCTTTGCGAAAATTTTGGTTCCCTGAAGGGAATGTACCGGGTGATTAAGCGAAATCGCTTTATTTTCCTGAATAACAGTCTGGATGAAAATATGCTGCGCATCGTGTGCGCACATGAATTAGGGCATGATCAGCTTCACCGGAATATGGCGAAAACCACCCCGATTCATGAGTTCATGCTCTACGATATGAAATCCAAACCGGAATATGAAGCGAACATCGTAGCAGCAGAGATTCTGATGGACAGCGATGAAGTCCTTCGTTACATCTATGAGTATGGATACACAGCCGAGCAGATCGCCAGTGCGATGTCCACCGACATCAATCTGGTTGCGCTGAAGGTAGCGCACCTGGCTACACTTGGCTATAATCTGCACGCACTGGAACATAAGAGCAATTTTTTGAAATAACGTATCTTCGAGGAGCCTTGACCGGCTCCTCTTTTTTGTTGCAAATTGTGCAGATGCCGTCTGCACAATTATCAGCCCAACATCTGCATGTGATAGAGCTTAACTTTTTCCTCGAACGGAAGCTCCGGATCAATGCCGACTTCTTCCCACATCACACCATACGGTGCGCCGCCATCTGTATATCCAGCGATAAAGGCAAAACGACCATCGCAGTCCTCATACAGTTCTCCCAGCCGTTCCCGTTCTTTCGCTTCCCGCTCCATTCTCCGCTGCCGAAGTCGCTGTTCTTCAGCCTGTTTAATCTGGTCAAGCTGCTCCTGTGTATAATTGACTCCAAGCTCCTGCAAATCTTTAGCGGCAGTCACAGCATCCACATGAAAGCTTTCCCGGTAATGCTTGTTCATCTTTTTCGGTGAGCCGGTATAGGTGAGCAGCCACTGCTTGCCTTTTCGGAGGCGGGCTTCCTTTCGCTCAGCCTTCGTCAGTTTCTTTTTCTTTGCCATTTGCGAAATCTCCCGGATTTTTTGCTGATGACTTTGGTTTGCGCTTCTTCGGTGCCGTCAGCTCATAGCTCAAAGAAAGCAGGTCTTTGATGGCATCATCCAATTCCGATTTGCCAAGCTGTCAAATAACAGAACCGTTTCTGGATCACCCATTGGAATGAGATATTTGTATCCGAGATTTCCAACTTCATCACGGATATGGTGTTAGTGCCGGGAGTGCACAATGGTCAACAACTCCTTTTTGCATCATTTCTGTAGCAAATGCCTTTGTGCTGCTATTCTGTCCGATGTAATAAATATTGATTGTACTTTAGGACATGGCTTATCCCTTTGAGTTGTCTTCGAGTCTCCTTAAATTGTCATTAAACAATGTTAACACTGAATCCACAGATGTATTGTTGATTTCAGCAATATACTTCGGTACGGTCTCATCCCATGGATAGTATGGACGATTTTTTAGCATTACGAAGGGGGCATCTGTTTCTGGTAGAATTCGATTTTGCGGGATTCTGTTGATAATATATTGCCCCTGTTTACTTTCGCACATTTTAGGATTTATACTAAACCAACAACCAAGCTCAATTGCCCACTCGACTTCTTTAAGGCTTCCCATAAACCAATGAAGAACAGGCTTACAATTTCTTTTTGAGTATTCAATAGCGGATAGAACTTGTTTCGTTGCACCCCTGGAGTGAATACTGATGATATGTCCCTGTTCCTTTTCAACTTCAGCCAATGCTTCTCTAAAGAAAGTAGTTTGGATATCTAAAGAATCACGGAAACGTTGTGAGCCGTCGATTCCAATTTCTCCAATGTATTTGCATTTCTTTATTGTTTGCATAAATAAAGTCCATTCACTTTGTCGTTGAGCTACTAACTCTGGATGAAGACCTACGGCTACACGAACTTTTTTTAAATTAGAAAAATACTGTGATGTTTTTATATAGGCTCTTGGACTTGTTGTTACAGCAAGAACATCTACCTCTTTTGATTTCACCTCATCAAATATCTTCAGCGGATTAGGATATAAATCCAAATGACAATGGTAATCGATCATAACACTTCTCCTATTCTTAGAAGGTCACGTATTTCGCATAATCCACGTTCAAATACCTCTGCGTATTTTTTTCGATCCTCTCCACTCGCAAAATTGAGTTCTCCTTTGATTAGGCTTTCAATTCCATATTTTTCATACTGAGCCACACCCAACGCCGCAGCAGCGACATCTCTTGACGTAGTTGCCTTGAGATTTTCTATACAATAGCCACCTTCAGTTCTATCTGACATGCGAGCCTTCATAAAAGATGCGCGACGTACCAGGCAGGGTATGCAAACGCCACAGTGCCTATAGCCATGTCTTGCATATTTTCCACAACTTGTTGTTCCCATAATCAAAGATCTCATAAGACTTTGATTTTTGCACTCAAGCAGTACTTCTCCTTTAGTTTTGTACTGATACGGAAGTACAAGATCAACATTGAACCCCATTTCATCCCATATTTCCTGTAGCGCTGTCATGTATATCGGATGAGTGGTTTTAGTGCTTAGGCTTCCACTACGAAGAATATCCAAAGGAATATTGAGGCTAATGAATCCATTTTCTGGAACGTATATTGTTTTTTTTCCCTGTTCATTCGCTGAAACTCCAAATGAAGCTAAAAGAGCAAATGCGAAGAATACAATCGACCGCGCACGAGTGGTGTTCTCCGATGCCCCACGTTTGCTTATATAACAGCTCCATTGACAGAGGTTGTCCTTGCCCAATGTATTTGCATACTCCCTTTGATGAGCTGCGTCTCCTCGCACTGTTTGAGCAACAAATAATGGTTTTTTTCCATACTCACAGAGATCGATCCCACCGACTAAGCTATCCATCCCGCCTGATAGCAAGCAAACACAATCCTTATCCCTATCCTCTGTAAAGTTATCTAATGCAATACTTTCTGGAAGCTGTGTAAATGTTAGCTTCCAGAAGTCTCCGCTTAGGAAGCGAAGCATTTTCTCCAACTTATCTTTTACTTTCTCCCATTCCTCGGCTTTTTGCAACGGAATTTCCAGATTGATCTGCCTTGTCCACCCATCGGGGCTGTTTCTTCTAAGGATTGCCTTATCTGCGCTAACAACAGACATTGCGATGATTACAAAATCAAGAGCTTCTGATGAAGGGGTGATTTTTGATCTCCGCAACTCCCGAAGCAAGCCATTGCCTACATATCCCACGTTGTCTTGACTCTCCAATGGCTTGGAAAACAGTTCAAAATACCAGCTATTTTCATCATAATTTTCTGGCAGATGCAGCTTTGTATAACATATAACTTTACTCATACAGCCTCCTCATATACCTCAAACGTTGCTTGAATGGTACTTTGAATCAAGTTCTGTATATTCACAGATTTCAATTCTGTTTCCCTTATTTTATTGAATTGAATCGACACTTCGGCTTGAATGAAATCTTTCATGTCATTCATTCTTATTATCCTATCTGGATAAGGAATATCTGCCTTCTCAAAGGATTGTCCAATATCCATCTGTATACGATTGAATATTTCGTTTCCTATGTATAAACTTGTTAGTTCCCACATTTGATCATCTGAAAGATTCTCAAAGTCAACATCAGGATATTTTTCTAAGTATTCACTTAGTGATACCATTACAGAATTTTTTATAGAAATTTCGTCAACGCTTCCACCATCGGGACACACATGCTCAACAATAGTATTGATAATTTGCTGTGCATCTGCCCCCTGGGATTTCAACTCAGATAACACTTTTCCAAGAGCGAACTCTGGGTCGTCCCTTAGAGACCGAAATACACCGTAAAAATTTGATCCTACTTTAGAAGAGACTCGCATCCGCTGGGAAAGAGCCCTTGCGCCACCCATTCCTGTCTTTGAATAATGGCCTAGGCTTCTCCGGAGAGAATCTTGGGAACCAGAGCGTACATATTCACCCAGATTACGCCTGGCACTGGAGAATCTTCCTTTTGGGGCAATTACCACATCCTTTTGTACTTCATCGGGCGTAGTGTTCTTTTTCCCATCTACTTCCGATTGAGTTATTCCAGGCAAATTTGATGTGCTTTCGTCAATATCATCCAACCAAGGCGGATCTAATGAAACACCCGAACCCGGGCCGTTACTTGATGCTGATGTACCCATTGTTTACCTCCGTGATAATATTTTCTTAGCCTCAGCGGGTGTATTCGAATCCTCTTCCCACTGCTCAATAAGCTCTTTTGCCCAAGCTTTTTCCTTTATTGCTGTAACCAAAGCTGGTTTTCTCGCGACACAAGGGAGTGATGTGAGTTCCACTGCTAATTGACTACCAAGATCGGGATAAGCCTCAATCATATGAAATGCTCTCCCCAATGAGTCATTAGTCCACTGTTCACTACGTCCCATTCGCAGCAATCTTTGCAGTATTGCTTCGGACTCTTCCTGACCTAGTTGAGATATCTTTTCAACAAGATCCCTCTTTATAAGGATTCCTTTATTAGCTTGAAGCGCCTTAAAGATTTCTTCCCCAGCAGGAGATATTTTGTCATAACCTGCCAGAGTAATCGACTTATCCCGACTCAAATATAGCAACGGTCTTAAATCATAATCACTTAGTCTTGGACTAAGCAATACCCATTCTTTTATAAATTCATCATTCCATTTAGGGTCAGGCGCATGATATTCTTTTTCTCTCTCTAAATCCGACTCTATCTCTTTAATCTTATCTGGTTTACCATCCGTCGTCTTAGATACTATTTCGGCAAGGTAATCAAAAGCACCCTGACTAGCGCATCTTTCAAACAACAGCATTTTAACTAATATGCCCAAATCAACGGTGATTCCGTTTAGATTTGCAACCTTCTTCCGAATTTCCAGTGCATTCAGAAACCTCTTGATTAATCTCGGATTCCCTTTGATTTTATTTGAGGTCACCAATATTCCCGCAAGCTGCTCTGAAACAGAAACATATTCTTCCATTTCTTGACGTTCCTGATCGTTTTCTATTTTCTTTTGAATTTCCGACAAAGAAACGCCTTTTTCCCATGCCTTTGACAATGCATCTTCCAGTTGTTTTTGTAACTTATCTTGTGTTTCTCCCTGTATTTTGCCTTTTCGGACTTCCATTTCGAGAAATAAAAGGTACATGTACGCCTTAACCTCTGGAATTCCTAACCTCGGAACAGTAATTGGAACCTGAATTAACTTATCAAAATAGCTTGTGACAAGGTCATCCGAGAGATCAACATTACCAAAATGCGCACGAACACCATTGCGAATCATCTGTTCATCGGCAGCAATAATAAAGGATGTCCTCTTAACGAATAAAAGAAGACGCATTGCTTCAAGCGTCGATACAGCTGTTTCCGGCAGACAACGATCCAGATCATCAACCAGCACAACGAGCTTAATATCTAACTTTTCAAGTATTTCTTCAAAATCTAATCGTAGTTCTTCAATCTGCTGTGTAGCAGTCTTTGTTTCCTCATCCTTTAAGATATCCTCAAACCCAGAAAAAACACTGCTAAGGCTCGCAGAAATGGCTTTGGCATTTTCATCCTTATTTTCTTGATTCTCAACACTATCCTTAACTGAGAAAAATAACGTCGCAAGTGCACCAGCAGGCATAGCCCCCGGAACCAATCCAGCCAAAAGAGGTACAGTGAGTTTTGAAACCTTGAACCAGTCCACTCGTTTAGCGAATTTCTTAAAACGATTCCACAGTTTTTTGTCAGTTTCTTCTGTAGATTCATTTATTTTGCGCTTTTTCATCTCGTCAGACAGCTTTTTAGTAACCGCTTGAAGTAGAGCTGCCTTAGCATCATCATATCCCTGATACAGCCACGCATTGAATTCCAAAAACAGATATTTCTGTTTTCCATCGTCCTTTTTTTTGAGTTCTTTGCCTATCATTTTGACCATTGAGGATTTTCCTGAGCCCCAATTGCCAGAAACTCCAATGGAAATGGGATTATCTCCTGATTCTATAATAAGGTCTGCTACTGTTCCTGAAACGACAGAAAAATGCAAATAGTCATTCGTGGTTTCAATATCATTCCACATATCAATAATCTCCTTCCATCAATCACTGTATATCCTCACCACCCCCGCAAGAGCTGTTCCATCTTCTCTCTCTTATCCAGTACTTCCGCGCACTTGTCCCAATCCTCGGTTTCGGGTGGGAGAGTCTCGTACTTGATAGTGAACGGATTCTGATGCGGCATGGCATTGATGCGCTCCATAGCCTGCTCGACATTGTTTGTTGCAACATCAATCCAGACATCTTCGAGCGTATCTGGTATTTGACCGAACATATCGTAGATGTCATTCAGACGCTGAGACAGGACCTTGTGGACCTTGTCTTCCACAGAGTCCTTATAGCGCAGATTGTAGATGGATACGCTGTCGCTGATCTGCCCGATTCGCTGAATACGACCTTTTCGCTGCTCCAACCTTGTCGGGTTCCACGGCAAGTCGAGATTGATAAGGGTGGAAAGCGTTTGCAAGTTCAGACCCTCACTGGCAGCATCTGTTCCGACCAGAATCTTAATCTTACGTTCTTTAACCTGAGCTTTAATGTCATCTTTCAAGAGTTTATGAAAAACACCATTCTCGAAATATCCAGACTTATCACCACCAGCATATAGACCGATAATGGTTTCCGGAATATCTGTTGAAAGAGACTCTGCCAAATGCCTTGCACTGTCAAAATACTGAGAAAAAATGATGCATCCCTTATCTTTCCAAGGCGTTCTATCGTCGCGAACGCCTTCTGTCAGAATGGATAATACTTTTTCATACTTAGGATCTTTATCGCGATTCAGTGTAAGCATCCTGACAAGTTCACGGAGAAGTTCTGTTTCCTCCGGCGTCAGTTGTTTGACCTCACTGTAGGCTTCTTCATCCTCTTCATCGTCCTCAAAAAAAGTGTCAAATTCTTCAGCAAGTATTTGCTTACCTTCATCAGTCCAGGCCAACATTTTCTTTGCTGTGGCCTCACCGGCAAGGATCGTGCTACCGATACGTTTCAATATCAATGTGGACATAAAGCCACCTGCCTTCACCCGCTGAGACAGAAGGGAGCAGAACTCCTGAGCCTTTTCGTATGCCTGCCGCAGATATCCTTCTAATGGTAGTGCATCCTGATCAGTCTCTCCATAAAGAACAACTTCAATCTTCTTCAGATACGGTTCTCCTGTTTTTTCGTTGATAGTATTTTCAAGATATTCTCTTGTACGACGAACGATATGGCGTATGTATGGATTGTAATTCCGGACAAATTCATCTGTAAAATACAATGTTCGTATCTTGTTCTGGGTTGCGCGGCGCGCATCTGCGTAGGTCTCCGGTGAAAGTACAAATTCATCATCACCGATATCAAGATCATTTCGCAGTCGAGAAATTCTGCCAGAAGAATCCCTTTGCGGAAAAGGGTTACGCATAATATCCCACATAGCAGCTTCGCTTTGAGGAGGATTTTCTTTTCCACACACCATGTCTAGCATAGTCTGTGGATGCCTGTGCCACTCACTGTACTGGTCTCCCATAACCTTCAGATTTGGAATACTCAACGAATTAATCAGATCAAAAGCCTCTATTGTATTCACCTGTACCGGTGTAGCGGTCGCAAGTAAGAGACTCTTTGTTTTAGCGCTGATTTCATTGATAAATTGTAACAGGAAATTGGGATCGGCCTTATGCTTGTCTGCATCTTTGGATGGATTTCGTCTGCGTGCCCGATGTGCCTCGTCCAAAATAACGCACTCATAACGCCCTTGCAGCAACAACTTTGCGCTTTCTGTCCGGCGAGCCACAAGCCCCTGAGACACAATCCCGACTCTACGAGGACAGCGCAGAATGGAGCGTAGTCCGCTTTCCGGATAGAAATATCCCGTTTCATCTTGCCAGCCATTTCCCGTCCAAACAGCGCTTGGCATATCCAGTAAAGACTTCATTTCATCCTGCCACTGGAAAACCAATGTTTTGGGCACGATAATCAAAATCGGGGCATCTCCGTAGAGTGCCATCAGCTTTGCTGACATGGCAAGCTGAATTGTTTTGCCTAGACCTACCTGATCGGCGAGAAGAAATCTTGCTCCGTCTTTCGTCTGATGCTCGCGGAAAGCAAGTTCAACAAAGTACTTCTGATGCTCCCATAAACCGAATTCTTTACGAAAAACAGGTTCTTCTACCGCAGCAGCCGGAATCTCATCAGTTGCATGTTCACGCCAGTCGTGCAGCGGCACAATACGGCGCTTAGAGATTCGATCAATATCTTCCACTACAAAATCACAAAGATTTACCGCATATGGGTTATTCCAGAAGAAATCAAACTCTGACTGCACCCATGCGACAGCATCTGGAGAATCATCTTCCCAAACCATCTCGTAGTTTAAACTGAAGGCACTTTTTGTTTCGTTAATGCTGCCGATAAAGCTGGTCTTGCTTCCATCATCGTAAGTGATGACACCAGCTTTTCCGTGCATCAGGCCATAGACCTCGTCAGGAATGACGCGAACTTCCAATTTTCCACTGACAAGCAGACGATGCAACCGTACAAGCCGCTCTACACTCTTATCTGAGGTATACTTTTCCTCCGGCTCATATGCGCACCATTCCTGCTTCATTTTCTGCGCATGACAAGCTACAGTCACATCTTCCTTCGAAAGGCCCGAATTGCAAACCACTCTGACCGTACCGCTGACAGCTTCAATGGATTCTCCGGCAACCTCCAGAATTGACGAGCAAAAATATCCGGCAATTCTATCGTAGTTCTTTGCTTTGACCAGTTTTTTATTTAAGAATGCCTCATCCAGCTTTTCATTTCTGGAAGAATACCGTTTCACCATAATACCTCCATTACACGCCGTCGTGCGTCACAGCGGCAAGCAGCAGTTCTGCCATTTCAGCACTTTCCGTCCAGTGCGGCTGCATATTACTGATGTCTTTTATATCCACGAGGAAAGACAAAATCTTGCCGATCATTTCTCGCTTATCCCAATAGTTGTTGAGCTCATTTTTTATGAATCCAAGAGCCTTCTGTGGATTCATTTCTTCCTTGATGCCCACATAGATTCCATGAAATACCGTGCGCATAATAGAGCTTTCAAAGTCCGGCACATCACTCATAGTACGGCCAGCCATTTCAAATGGTGTCTTGAATCTCGCAGTATTGGCACGCTCGTTTGCCATTAGTTGGCTATAACCTCCTATGGAGAATCCCCTTGCAAACTCTTGATAGGTGCTAATCTGATAATTTCCACGTTTTTCGCTCTCCAGTCCTTTGATGTAGAACTTTTCAGCACTGGTCAGGTCTCTCCAGAGAAAGCTAGAAAACTCAACTGGAATCACACAATCAAAGGCGATTTTCTTGGCATTTTCGATAATGCTGACGATTTTACTACCGCTCGGATTAGAAATAGCCTGATTCAGCTCGTAATCCAAATCCAAATCTTCAATCGTAGCATAAGATGTCAGTACCTTCAAGGAAGCAGCGTAGGCAGCAAGTACATAGTCCGGATCTGCGAAATTAGGTTCTTCCTTGTCGTCCAATGCCTGCATACTGACAATCTGATTTTTTACCTCAGCGCGGATATCCGCGTTGATCTCATCGAGGAACGCAAAGTCTCCTCCTGTCTGCTTGCGCAATACAAGCAGAACAGTTCCCTTTACATAGTTACCGTTCTTCAGTCCACTGGCATCTGTCTCTGTGGCAATATTCCATGCAGCCGTTACTTTGAGGCCGGCTTTCCACATGATGATCGCAAGTTGTGCCCAGACAGCTGGATCAGAATGAGTAAACATGACCACCTGCAAACCGTTGTCGCTCATGTGGCGTGTCAGATTTGAGTAGATATCGATCATGGTCTGACTAAAATGCTCATCTCCGCGTACCGCCAAAATGCGCTTGCTGTCTGCATACCAGTCCGGAAATGCCTGCATCAACAATTTTTTATCCCAGGCAAGGAAAAATTCAGAAAGTTCATGATAGTTGACCGCATCGGCATAAGGAGGGTCGGTGATCCAGATATCACTTTTGCTCTTAACATCACGTGCATCACATAGCATTACTTTTGCCGCGCCCTTAGCCGGTTCGCAATCAGAGGTTCTGAACCAAAGAGTGCTTATCATAGTCAGACTGCGAGTTCCCCAGTTCATAAGAGTATTTAGCGCTTGATTATAGAAAGTCTGCTCTGTTTTGTCACAATTAGGATTCCATCTGCATAGCTTCGAATTAAAATCTGCACACTTGTTTAACCCTAAAATTCCAGCTGCTTTTTCAAGCGGCGTTTTTGCTTCTGCCGTATATTTTGCAAACAGACTTAACAGTAGCAGTTGCCGCGGGTTAAAAAGCTGATGCCAGTATTTCCATCCTCGTTCGCGCATGATTTGGCTTGTATTATATCCATCCTCAATGGGCATAGACGGAACAACGCCCTGCTCCTGCCAGGAAGTGAAATTATCGCAAACAACTTTTCGAATTTTCTCTTCATTTTCTATTTCTCGTTCGCCGGGTTCGGTATAATATCGAGTGCTTTTTGTTTTACCGTTTGGTAAAACATCTATATGTTCATATCGCACAGCGTAGAGACGCTCAGTAAAGATATCGTCTGTCCGTGGCTCAAATTCTGCCTCATTCCAGAGGCGTAAACCATATACTGTATTTCCATTCTCGTCTGTCGTGTCATGTCGTAAAGCAGAAATCGGAGTGCTTTTGCCGCAATGTGGACAGATCATCGCGTTATTTCGTACTGTTCCGTTTGCCTGTGCCGCAGATATGTCCTTTGCAGTTACGCCGCTACGGATTTTGAAATTATAACGTTTGTTTTGTGGCTCCTCTATTAAGTCAACAACCACTTTGCCTGCTCGTATGCCTACAACAAGGGACGGGAGCAACGGAACTTTCCAGCCACATTCAGGGCACACAGATTCCACGCAGTACAGATACGACAAAGCCCTATCTCCGCGTTCATTCATTTCAACGCCAAGGTCAATGATTTCTTTATTAACTTTGTTGTAAACCTCTTTTTGAAATTTCTCGATGATGTTTCGTTCTTCCTTTGACGCACCGCAAACATGCACATCTGCCCACGTTAATAAACCTGCAACTGGATTCAAGTCACTTGCATAAGCATCGCATCCAATTCTTGCCGCCTCAAAAGGTATCGAACCTCCACCACAAAAACAATCACCAACAACAACGTTTCGCTGAAAACTACGATCAGACAATTGCTTAATCAATTCGGATAGTGACTTTGCAGAAGTTCCCAAATGATGATTTATTTCATTCCACGTCTGCTCATCATCAAGTTCAATATGTTCCGGTCGATTACACATAGCAATTTTCTCGTCATAGCTAAGCGTCTCAAACACAGCCGCCTCTATTTCATCTCGGGGAGCCTCTCTGTCGAGCTTGACCTTATCGCCAGAAACATCGAAATGCATTTTAAACCTTGAAAACTTTTTATTATCGCAAACAGCGTCATATAACTCGCCAATAGAAAAACTCTTTTCCTTTCGCGCAAGAAGACCTTTAGAATCCATGCTCATCAATTTCAAAAAGATTTCCGTATCTTTTTTCGGATTATCACTCGCAGGCATCAGACATCCGAGAATTGCCGCCCGAACCAGAACCAACGGTTTTCTTCCCCACCACTTACCTAAGCCCGTGATGGTCTGACCCTGAGATGATTTTCTCTCTTTATAACTTTCTTTACTCATCTTCGAGACTGGAAATTGTGTCTCGATAAAAGATAATGACTGATCCACTATTTATCTCCTTCCATCAAATCCATCAAGCTCAGCTGACGATACGGTCTGTCATCCACAGGGTTTTCACAAAGAGCATATCTCAGAGCTACACGCCAACCACGTTTACTATCATTGATAGCACCAGTACTGGCATTTGTGATGGTATAAAGCCACCAACGTTCCTCGGGCTGCAAGCCCAGCCAGTTACGAAGTGCTGTCGGTATTCCTGATGGGTCATTATTTTCTATCGCCCATAGAAGCACCATCAGTTCTTTTCCAAGCCGCTTTTCCACCGGAACGCCACCATGAATAAATTTGCCCACTGGTAATTTATCCTGCTTGAGTCGACCATTAAATTCATTCGTTACCGTGTCAACAATCATTTTCCATTTATGCCTGGATAATTCGAGTTTAAGAATATCCTTGCGTAATATTTTCTGCTCGCCTTCCTCTTCCCAATGAAACCGCTCATAGACAGAGATTCTATCATCCATTGCCTGCGTTGATGGAATCACGACATAGAAGTGGTTTTCTGATTCAACGGGATTAAAACCAAATCCTATGTAATCTTTTCTCACTGAATGATTTCTCCTTCCTTGCGAAGTCTGTCCAGATCGATCTTCATGCGGTTTGCCCAATCAATGAAATCTGCGCCTTTGATAAACAGCATTTCCTTATATTCAAAAGTCACAACCGACTCACGATTTTTAAAGTTGGTCTCGCGAATCAAGTCGATAATGCTCTGTAGGTCTCCAGGCAGATAGGGGATGTTGGCCGTATATTCGATATAATTATCTTCATTACTTTTTTCATAAATATAGGCACTACCACCTTTAAGGAACAAACTATCAATCTTTGAAAGTGCTTCTATCTCTCGATAAGCACTTTCAGTATCTTCAAACTTTCTCATTTTGTGCCAAACAAGACGGACCGACTTGTTTTCGTCAATTTTTTTCTGCGTAGCAGTACTGCCTGAAGTTTCCACAGCAATATTCTTAGTATCAATCAGCTGACCGTTATAAAACGTAGCCGTGCGGACAAACTTACAGTCCTCTGGCAGAACAATCTCACCGTTATAAATACCGCCATTTTCTTTTGGCTCACTGCCATCGGTGGTATAACGCACCTCATATTTACTATTTGTTGCAAGTTCCATCACGCGACCACTTGGCGTAGTACGCTGGTCATACTTAAGTGGAACTTTTCCGAGAAATTCTGCAACAGGTCCTGTCTTTCGTTCGCCGGTCGGATCGATGCAAATAAAACGAAGACTCGGTTCCTTCGTGACAAACACGGTGTCACTCACTTCATTAGATGCAGAAGTAGGGTCAGCACCAATATCATAATAAACGCGTCCGCCTACACCGTGAACACGCAATGTGAACTCCTGCTTGGTTTCATCATAAGCCGTCTGAGAAACAGTCACACTGGTCGGATCTTTTTCAAAAGGCCCCTTCACCAAATAACCGCCGATTTCCCTCCATTTATCTTTTTTTAGACAGTCTGCACGAAGGCTGTCCAACTGATCCGGATGATACCACTGCCACGAGGTTTCTGTCGCAGCGCGTCCTGTAATCTGACTGTACATCATTTCCTTTGTTGTGAAGAGACGTGCCTCGCATTTTTTCCGAAGATTCTCCATAAAAGCATCATCTTTGGAAAACGGCTCATACTTCATAGCTTCTCTTAAAACAGCTATGATTTGCTCCTCACCATCGAACTTATTCCCTTTAAATTCCAATTTAAAATCAGATGAAATAATTCCATTTTTCGTCGGATAATAGAGCGTGATGAACGTTTCTCGAATCGTCGAAAGCAACGCCTGTAAAGCCTTATCATTCTGAACTTCAGCTTCTCTGTACTGCTGGTCAGTCGCGGAAACTCCCTCACTCTTCATAGTATCAAGAATGGACTGAATTGCCTTCAGCTTCTTGCTATTCGCATAAAGCTTTTCCATAATGCTTCTATCACCAGAAAGAAACATAACCCTATTCTTATAAGAGGTATTTTGATAGAATGCTTCCAGATCCGGATGCAATTTGTTTCCAGGATAGGGTTCAAAAATCACGAGAGAAATTTTATTCTCATCCAACTCGATTTCATCAATTGCCGGCAAAACAAATAGTTGCTCGTAACAAGTTTTCAGTTTCGGTGCAAAGTTATCCGCAAGGAGCTTTTTCAGTTCCTTTCTTGCGTTTTCATTAGTATAGGAATCCACAAGAGTGTTCATTTCCGCAACCATATTCTTGGTATTTTGGAAATATAAGCGTCCCCGATTATCAGTCTTCATATACCAGCACAATGCTTTTAACTCTTCAAGAGCTGTCTTCATCACGCTGATATCAACATCCGGTGCAGCAATAAAACCCATGACATCGGCCTCGGTCAAGCCGAGAATACCATGAGTAGCCGTAGAAAGTGAGGATACCAACAACATCTTTGCCAGCTGCTGTGCATAGTCCCTATTATCTGCACGGTCAGCATCAATACTCTCTGCAATAGAAAGATTGTTTTGGGCAATATCATGGCTGATTGCGTCCTCCAAAGACGGCTTGATTTGACGGAACATCGCCATCAAATTTGAGTTATTCAGGTTCACATCGTAAACATTAATAAGATACGTGCTGTCCGCTTTGCCGCTTTCATAAATCTCGCGAATAATCTGGCGCATCAGCTTAATAAGACCACGAGTCTGCTGGAAATTTTGATTTTCCTTAAAACGTGCATAGAGATCTTTAATAGACGGATGAAACGGATAGGAATCCACAATTCCCTTATATACAGCTTCGCCCGAATATGACGTAAATCCCAGTTTTTTAGCATTAGCAACTGCATCTTTATAGGCTACAGCTATATCGTTTCTGTGTATTGCATAACCTGACGATTTATCAATATCTTCAAACAGTCGTTTGCGTAGAATAGAATAAATCTCATCGCTATTCAACGCAACCGGAGCAATTTCTATTGCGATACGGTTTGCTTCCTGTTCCAGCTCACGAAAGCTGGATTGCAAAAGCTCACTGCCGGATTCATATGCTGCTTTCAAATCGGAGAAAACGAGGCAGACATTAGAAAGCTGTTCTTTGCCCAGTGCACTAAACAAATTAGCCAACGCTGTCATTGTAACTTTGCTCAAATCGGAATTTCCGACTGTAATAGACTTCGCGTTTTCAAGATATGGTGGAAGCTCATCAAACAAAATCAGAGTCTTTTCGCCCTTGAGCAAGTTGATCCATGCGCTTTCTCCCGGTGCTTTCAACGGGGAATAATATCCACTGAACATTTCCTTCTTACCAAGTTGTTCAGCAATGCTCCCCCATATGCCAAAATCAGCATTTTCTCTTCCTGAAAACGTAACGACCTTGATATCTCCGATTCCGGCATACTCATTGCCCAGTACCTTGACGCGAAGATTTTCATCACTTGCTAACAGAGCAAGTGCCAACATACTATGCGTTTTACCACCGCCCATTGCTTGCGTCAGTTTCACAACACCAGTATCAGATTCGCCGCGAAAGCGCTTAAAGGCAATATCAAAAAGCATTGTCATGCCCTGAGTTTTAAAGTTTTCTTCAAAAAATTTTGCCTTATCAACTCGACCCTCTGCAAAATCAGAAAGGTTCAACACATCATCTCTTACTGTATCAGAAAAAACCGACTCACGAGGTTTCAACATATCCCGTATCGTTTTCATTTTCTTATCTCCATTCATTTAATATATTCAGTAAAAAGCCTCCATCAAGGCTGCTCTATATCCTCTTTAACAAACTCCACTATGTCACCGATATTGCAATTTAATACTACGCATATTTTCCGGAGTGCTTCCATGGAAACATCCTCACCTCTTCTAAGCTTTGTCATCGTGCTTGACGATAATCCGGTAGCTTTATGTAAATCACCTTTACTCATTTCTTTATCAACCAAGAGTTTCCAAAGCTTTTTATAGCTTGCCTTCATGTCTTACCTCCCCTTCGAGTCAGATCTTGTTCAGTTGAATTAGACGCAATAATACAATCTGATTTAATGATGCCACAGTTTTGTCGTTTCGTCAAGACAGCTACTTGCAAAAGCGTTGTATTTAACCGAATTTTGATCATCAATATTTATTATACGTCACTCTGGTAAATTGAAAATTTGACCTATACCTCACTCTTCTGCAAGCAGGGCTTTCGTGACACGAAAGCGATTTTCTGCTTGTTGGG
>ERZ1026923.345-NODE-345-length-21922-cov-6.410893_pt1 | contig 21922 bp, 17 predicted proteins | sample MGYA00519464_ERZ1026923 | MGnify/ENA primary metagenome ERZ1026923 (study PRJEB26926, sample SAMN06164762) | human gut metagenome | biome: ENVO:00009003; feature: ENVO:2100002; material: ENVO:00002003 | host: Homo sapiens | place: USA | collected 2012 ...
AACACACGAGGAATTTTGTATTTACCTGCATAAGATTTAAAGTTTTAATTAAACATCATTTTTTGTTTTCCATAAAACCGGTTCTTCCTGATAGTTTCCGGATACTAACAAGCTGAATCCAGCCATTCAAAGGTAGCGCTTATGTGCAATTTCCGATAGAACGAAAAAATCATTTTATAGAATAATCGAGGCAAAAAGGTATTAGTAGCGTATCCGGCTATACCTCTGACACAGATATTGTACAAACAGGTCTTATTCTTGCATACAGAATACCCGAGATGTACTTGCTCCGTATCAAATCCGTAGTTTCTTCGTCCAGAGGTACTTCTGAGCGAAGAATGTACGGAGCAAGTACGGCTCAGATACGACTTAGATACGATTTAAATATCCCACTACTTCAGTTGAGAAGTTGTTTTAGAGATCAAGAATCAAACGCGGACGGAACTCCGCTTCCAGTATTTCCCGCTGACGGGCATCAGCTACAAATAAACCGGTCGACAAAACTTCGCCTATGGCACCATTGTCCGTAACCACCGCTACTTCTCTTTTCCCTTCCACCGGTTTTCCGTTCCGGGGATTAATAATATGTTTTCGCTCATGCGAATCATTACCGGAAGTAGTGAGGCATTCATTCTGAAGAAGCAACTCCTGTGGTTTCCGCCCGTTTAGAACAGCGCCCTGTCCAAAACCGACCTTCCATCCATCAGCCAAGGGATGATGCCCCAAAGCCAATACAGAACTGTTTCCCATATTGATCAATGCATCCTTCACTTCATAATATTGCAGCAATTTCCGTGTTTTTTCCAAAGCATATCCTTTCAGGAATCCGGAAAGGTTGATAGTCACTCCCGGTTGCAAAAAGAGAAGGGTACGCTCCTGAGGTGATAGTTGAACACTACGGATTAAATTGGGTGTATAATCAGCCGAATGAATAGTTACATCAAAACATCCAGCGGTACGGGTATAGCAATCTACACAGAAAGTAAGTATATCATAAAGCTCGTGGCTGACCTGTTGCGGATGTACAGAAGCAGTCCGGTTCAAATATGCCAGTTCACTATCCGCATCATAATAGTTGGCCATCTTTTCTAAACGACACAGCATTTTGTACACCGCATCGACTACCGACAGTAAAATGTCCTCCCCCTGCCTGCCACACAGCATTATATCGACACGTGTATGCATAGATGGAAACCAGGCATAAAGCAAGCCACCCTGAGAAGGTGAATATTTATAAAGATGTTTAATAACGTCCGGCATTTTCAAGTCTGTGTTTCCTAAAGAAAAATGAAAGGGCAAGCCACAATTCTGCAACTCACCCTTTTCAAAGACATACTATTAATTACAACTCTTTGATCTTTATATTCTTAAACCAAACTTCATCGCCATGGTCTTGCAGAAGAATGTTTCCAGACTCTGAATTACCGAAGTTAGGCCAATCTCTATACTTGCTATATGCAACCAGTGCATCCCACATCTGGTTCTGACGTGTGTATTCGATGAGCTTCACACCATTCAGCCAATGCTCTACGCGGTCACCTTTCACGATAATCGTAGCCGTATTGAAATCTTTCTTGTTGAAAGGTTTATCTGCCGGAGCAGGAATCAAATCGTAAAGTGAACCCAATGTACGGTTTCCTTTCACGCCCAATTTAGCATCAGGATGCTTATCATCATCAAGAATCTGAAACTCGCAACCAATAGCCGAACCGGCTCCTTTATTCATATCGGGGTTTACGAAATATTTCACTCCACTGTTAGCGCCTTCAGTAATCTTGAAATCTACTTTCAGGATAAAGTTTTTGTATTGGCGGGTAGTTACGATATCGCCACCGTTAGCAGATTCAGCACCACCACTCTTCATCACTTTCAGGATGCCGTTTTCCATTTTCCAACCCTTTTCAGGGAAAGAATTCAATTTGGCTCCTCTCCAACCTTCTGAAGTCTTACCGTCCCAAAGAAGTGTCCAACCTTCTTTTGCTTCGTTCGGAGAGATGGTATTGGGGATAACATTTATCTCCGGAGCTTTCCGGTCTGTCTGGTAGCGCTCTACGTCTGTTGTACAAATGCGGATATTCTTCCAACTGACTGTTTTTCCTTCATCGGCAGCATTACCGATAGCATGTACCTGCAAAGCAATAAAACCGGCAGGGGTCATATCGTCCCAGATATTGGCACAAGGCACTCCATTGATCCAGGTAGCGATAGAATTACCTATAGCCTCGATACGAGCCTTATTCCACTCATTGTTCTTGAAAGCACTTTTAGCTGCCGGATTTTGTGTCAGCGGATAAAGCCAGTTGCGACGGGCCTCATCATAGATGCCACCCGACCAGGCACGCTTAGAGGGATCAATCTCAAACTGATAGCCGTGCACGCGTCCTTTCTGGTAGTCTTTCTTGCTTTCACTGCGCAACTGCACACCCGAATTCAAGCCATCATCTACTTTGAAATCAAACTCCAGGATAAAATCACCATACGTCTTCTTTGTAGCCAGAAATGTGTTAGGTGTTCCCATCTTCGAAATGCCGACAATAGCACCATCTACCACTTTGTATTCGGCTTTACCATTCAGCTTCTTCCAGCCACTCAGGTTCTTCCCATTGAAAAGCGGCTCCCAGTTTTGCGCCGAAACCACAGATGCACAAAACACAAACAAAAGCAACAAATAATTCTTTTTCATATTGATATTTCTTCTATTGATTATTTAATACTATGCAATTACAGTTTATAGAACTCATCCCATCCTTTACGAGGCGGTACGCCGGCCAACATTGCATTCGCAAACTCATTATTTGTAATCTGCTTGGTGCGAGGATCAAAGAATATTTGCGTATTGAGACGTTGAGCAATCACTCCTAATGAGAATACCTGCCCCAGCACACCGTTAATTTCAAACGGTGAGCGGGTCTTTTCCTGTCCCATACAAGCCAACAGGAAATTTTCGAAATGATTCGACGGACTCTTAGGTACTTCCGGCAGTTTACCTGCCATTTCCTTAGCTTTCTCCTCTGGTATTATGGAAAGTGTGCTGCCATGGCTTCCACCCTTAAATATCAAATCCTTTGTATAAATAATCTTTCCGGGGTTCAGACTAGAGGCCGGCGTATCTCCCTGATTAGTTGCAGGAATATTAGGATCTAAACCGGATACCCCATAACCGGCAGGGATAGGAGGAAGATTGTCCAGACCATCATACCATGTAATGTCAACCGGCGGCATACCCTTACGTTGAGGGAAACGGAACAGGATAGTGGAAGAATAAGGGAAGAAATAGTCATTATGTCCGTTGGCATATTTCATAGACACTTCGTAGGGCAATCCCAATTCCAGGAATTCGTGAACCGTATCCAGGATATGTGCACCCCAATCACCCAGACAGCCCATTCCAAAATCGTACCAGCAGCGCCACTGTCCCAAATGGTAGTCTTTGTTATATTCGTGATAAGGAGTTACTCCCAACCAGGCATCCCACTCCATGTCTTTCGGCAGTTGCTGGCCGGAAGGGAACTTATAGATATTGGTATCCCATTTGTGCCAGCGACGGGGATTATTCATGTGTGCCGTCACAGCCGTTACATCCTTGATAATACCGGCATCCATCCACGCCTTGAACTGAAAATAGTTAGCTTCCGAATGTCCTTGGTTACCGACTTGTGTAGCCAGGTTCGGACGTTTCAGTGCAGCTTGCATCAGCAATTCTCCTTCATAGAAAGTACGTGCCAGAGGTTTCTCCACATACACATGTTTACCTGATGCCAAAGCCAGCATACTGATAGGGAAATGTGAATGATCGGGAGTAGCTATGGCTACTGCATCAAAATCATTGCCCGCCTTGTCAAACATCTGACGGAAATCGCGGAAGCGTTTCGCCTTAGGATACTGGTTCATCACTTTCTGGGTGTGAGCGGCTCCCATATCCACATCGCACAGAGCCACAACTTCTACCATACCGGTACGGGCAAAATCGTTTATAATCTGCTCGCCACGGTTTCCAATGCCTATATAGGCAATCTTCACTTTATCCGTCACTTTCCTTTGCGTAGTGGAAGCACGGGCTCCCAGCACATCACCGGCCCCGAATGCCAGTCCGGCAGAAGCCATTGTCATCGTTTTCAAAAAATCTCTTCGTGTCGTCATATATCATTGGTATTAATTAAGTTACTGAGTCTTGATCATCTTCAGGCCGCATTTCTTTTCTTCAAAAACAAACTTCTTATCCCATAGAACAGAATGCGCAGGATTGTCCAAAAGACATAAAGCACGCCCGAAAACGCGAGGACATAGAAAAAGGATGTCAGCATCTCCGAGAAAGGTGTCTCATAAGAAATTATGGCATACAGATTTGCCAGATTGCCTATAATGAAGCACGCCAGCAAAGTCAGCAGTTCTATCTTTTTCCGGCGGGCAGTAATGACTGTATTTTTCATACGGCTTCAGGTGTTTTAGCTTGATGATTCAAGTAGTTGATTTTATATTCATCGGGGAAGTATAGTACCCGTTCTTCCTGTAAAGCCTGATCGCCCAACAGGCAAAGCATACTTGCATAATAGCCCTCTTCAGCTATGCGTTCTGGCTGCCTACGGGTAATAACAGCCTCAACAAAAGCTTCTAACAACAAAGAAGTACCATCCGATTTAGGTCGTTCTCCCAGAATAAATTCCCCTTTGTTTTCATTGGCAGTTTCCGGTGCCCAGCTAGTTCCGGCAAAAGGTAAGGAATCAAACACTTTATTCTCCCAGTCGTTAATCATCTGCAAAAATCCAGGTGCAGGAGGGACACTTTCAAAGAAGTATTTACCTTTCTCCGGTTCCACCGTCCCCAGATTACCCATGATTTGTTCTTCCAAACCATAGAATTTATTGGATATGACAGAATCAAATGTCATCTTCACTCCGTCATCGAACACATATATGCAACTTACATTATCATATACTTCCCTACCATCCTTCCAATAGGTGATAGCCCCATGTCCCATCACTTTCTCGGGAAGCTTTTGCAGTGCCCAACTCCCTATTTGCAACTGATGGCAAGCCAGTTCAGTCATCAGTCCTTTGGAATATTCGCGATACAGACGCCAGTTAATCAGACGTTCCAGATCAGGTGAAGGCACTTCCCGCCTCCAGTCTCCATTCCGGTTCCAAAAAGTACGGATGGCGTTTATCTCACCAAAAGTACCGGCATGAATCATTTCCATGGCCTTAATGTATCGCGGATCAAAAAGACGTTGCTGCCCGGTAAAGAATACTTTCTCCGTACTGATGTGCTTATTATAGATGCGGAAACATTCTTCCATCGTAAAGCCTATAGATTTCTCACAGAACACGTGCTTGCCGGCATCAAAAGCATCCAGCACTATTTGGCAATGGGAATTAAGAGGAGTAGCTACCAGTACGGCATCAACGGTTTTATCTTCCAGTATTTCCCGGTAATCGTCATAAACTTTAGCTTTCGGAGCCAGCTCCAGTGCTTTTTCAATAGAAGGCTGATAGATATCGCACAATGCCACAATCTCTACTTTAGGATTCTGTACCAGAAAGCTCATCAAAAAACGTCCTCTTGAACCCGGACCGATAATAGCCAGACGGCACTTTTCACCGGATGTTTCTACAACTTCCGAAAAAGCAGAAAGCCAAGGGCTTGCCGATAGCAGCACTCCGGCTCCAATCATCCCTATATCTTTCAGAAACTCTCTCCTGCTGATCAATGTATCTTTCATAATATAATCTTTAAAATAAAGCCTATTTCCCGTCTTTTACTGAAGGCGGAACAGCGATATAAAATGACAGTCCAAAAATAGCAAAATATTGAGATATAGAGTATAAATATTTATCCAAACAATGCGAAAATAGTACCAATCGCCCCTGTTGTCACTTTATAAAGTCCTTAGGCAGAACTCCAAACTGCTTCTGGAAGCATTTTGTGAAGTAAGAAGGGGTATTGAATCCAGTCATGTAACACACTTCATTGATCTTACATTCTCCTTCCTGCAACAGCTGTGCCGCCTTCTTCAGACGTTCCAGACGAATGTAATCATTCGGGGTCAAATCCAATATCCCTTTTATTTTCCGGTTCAGGCTCGAACGGCTCATATTCAGCAGGCTCGCCATATCATCAAGACAGAATTCAGGATTTTGCATATTGGCCACAACTACTTCTTTCAATGTTTTAAGAAAGGTTTCGTCTGCTTTAGTCATCGCCATACTGTTAGCTTGTACAAAAGGAGAATGAGCAAAAGAAACCCGCAACTTCTCGCGGTTACTCAACAAGTTAGACACACATACTCTCAGGTATTCCACAGAGAACGGTTTTTCTATGTAAACGTCCGCACCAAGCCTCATACCTTCTATTTTTGCCTGAAGGGTGGTTTTAGCTGTCAATAATATAATGGGAATATGACTATAATCGAGCTCCGACTTCAGATGTTCACACAGTTCCAATCCATCCATCTCGGGCATCATAATATCAGAAATAACCAGATTGACCGTATGTTCTCCCAACACTTTCAACGCTTCTATACCATTGACGGCTGTCAACACCTGATATTCCGATGACAATTGTTTAGTCACAAACAACCGCATCTCCAAACTATCTTCTACAACCAACAGGGTATATCGGCATTGTTTACGATCGGTTTCCGGTTCTCCTTCTCCAGATGATTCTTCATTCATTACCGGTTCTTTTCGTTCTATTGTAACAGTTTGTACATGCTTCAACGGAAGTGACAACAGGAAACAATTACATTCCATGGAATCTTCCATGTATAATGCACCTTCATGCAGTTCGGCAAGCAAACGGGCTAATGCCAACCCAATACCGGTACCGGATACAGAGCTCAAGACTCCCTCCTTATACTGGATGAACGGCTTAAAAATCTCTTCACGCATTTTTGCCGGAACAACAGGACCGTCATTACAAACCGAAAACAACAGTTTATCTTCTTCCACATACAGCCTAACGCGGATATAAGTTTCAGAATACTTGATGGCATTGGAAAGCAGATTACTGATAATCTTGGTCAATCCTTCCTTATCGACCGAAGCATACACCGTTTCGGGAGAGTCAATAACAAATTCCAATTCTTTCTGACGTGCCGAAAGTCTAAAACGTTTACATGTCTTTTGCAGGATATCCGACACATCACATTCCACAAAATTCAGTTGGAATCCTTGCGTCTCCGTTTTCTGAAATCGAGCAACTGATTGACCAAATCGAGCAGCCGATTTGTATTCAGGTCCATTATCTCCAAATCATCCCTGATTTCATCGGATACCGATTTGGACGACAACACATTCTCAAGCGGACTCTTTATGAGTGTAAGCGGCGTACGTATCTCATGAGCTACATTCGTGAAGAAATCTATTTTAGCCGTGTACAGTTCCCTCTCCTTCTCACGCTCAAACTTCTCCATGGTCTGCTGATGCTTCTGTTGGGTCCTTCTCCTAAAATAGAAAATAACGGCAACCAGAGAACATAAAGCCAATAGTACATAAACGACATAGGCCCAGGTAGACAAGTAAAAAGGAGGTCGAATACGTATTTTAAGCACACGTTGCGCTTCATTCCATTTACCGTCGCTATTAGATCCCTTTATACGCAACGTATAACTTCCGTAAGGCAGATTGGAGTAATTGATCATGGAGTTCCTGCCTACCGTATACCATTCACTGTTAAAACCCTCCAGCTTATACTCTAACCGATTCATCTCGGGAGCCTGATAACTTAAGGCAGCCACCTGAAGAGAAAAGGAATTCTGATTGGCATCAAGCTCTATTTCATCTGAATAAGTAATGCTCTTCTCCATAGGAGAATCCGGACTATCCACTGATAACCGCTTGTTGAACAAGTAAAAATCAGTAATGACCACCGGAGGAAGAAAAGTGTTCTCTACAAAAGTTTCTGGGTCAAAAGCTATAAACCCATTGATACTGCCCAGGTAAATACGTCCTTTTCTGTCACAATATCCGGACTGGAAATTAAACTGATTGCTCAACAATCCGTTGGCCGTGGTATAGACATGCTTGCTCTCTGTCTCCGGATTGAAGCAGACAAGACCGTTATTAGTTGTAAGCCAGAGATTTCCCCGCTTATCCTCCACCATCTTATAGATAGTATTACTTGGAAAACCTTTCGACATATCATAGCGGGTGAAGTTATCCGTCTCCGGATTATAACGGCAGAAGCCCTCACCCAAGGTCATAAACCACAGACATTTTCTGCTGTCTTCATAGATACTGATCACCTTATTGTAAGAGAGCGAAGCAGAGTCTTTTTCATTCGACAGGTAATTTTTCCACTTCTGACTTCGGACATTATAGCAAAAGACTCCATTGGAGAAAGTAGCAAACCAGAGATTGCCGTTGAAATCCTCCAATATATCATAAGTGAACATGCTCTTCAGTTCAGCAATGCGTGTAAAGTCGTCAGAAGAGCGGTTGTATTTCAGCAGACCGGCCGTTGTACCGATCCAGACATCGCCTGTAGTGGTTTTGCAAATGGTAAAAGCATCATTAGCGGACATAGAGTTCTGAGTTTTACCTCTGGAATAATGCTTCACTTGCCTGGTATGCAAATTCACCCGGTTTAATCCACCGGAAAAAGTGCCCACCCATAGATCATCTCCATCCAGACAAAGTGCATGAACATTTTTGTAAATGGCAGGATGATCAAAAGGCACTATTTTACCGTTCGCAGGGTCATAATTGAATAATCCCTTATCTTCGGTACCTATCCACAACGTACCGTCATTGCTTTCGCATATTTCTCGTACCCGACGCCCGAAGTGCCTGAGATCATCTCTTGGATAGAATTTCTCAAAATAAGTCCATTGATATGGATAATAGTTCACACCACCGAAATATGAACCTATCCACATACCATTTTCCTTGTCACGGCACAGTGAATAAATGGCGTTATCCGACAATGCATAAGAATCATCCTGATCAGGAACCGACAGATGTGTCACCTTATCATTTGCCAGATTGTATATATACAGACCAGATTCCGTACCTACCCACAGCTCATCATCGGATTTGAATTGCAATACGCGTACATAAGCGTTCAACAATCTGCGAGTTTTGCCGGTGGTAAAGTTTATCTCAGTCAATCCGTTAACCGAAGCTATATAAACGCAATTGTGCGGCCCACTGACATGCCAGTTAATGATATCTCCTTTAAATATCTCATTGCCATCTGCATCCTTAAAAGGTTGTAGCGGACTTTCAAAATTATCCTTTGTGTAGTAAAGATTGTCAGCATACAAAGCCAACCAGCAGGTACTTTCGTTAAGCCAGAAACGAGCTACATTGGACATGCCCGAATCATGCAGATAATTCCGTAACCTTTTCTCATGATTGTAGCAAAACAAGCCCTGATTCTCCACCGATATCCAAATATTATCGTATTCATCGCTTCCAATCATGGTTACGAAGTCTTTAATGACAGTTCCTTTATCACTTGTCTGATTGAAAGCTGTGAAAGAATCAAGCACCGGATTATAGATAAAGACTCCCCCATCCGTCCCTATCCAGATATTCCCTTCATGGTCTTCATAAAGTGCAGTAATGAAATTCTTGCCTAAACCGGAATTTTCCTTTTTGTATACGCGGTAAGATAGACCATCATAACGGTTCAGACCGTCTTTAGTCCCAAACCACATAAAGCCTTTCCTGTCCTGCAAAATCTGATATACCGTATTTTGTGAGAGACCGTTCCGGATGTCCATTGTCTTAAAATAGTAATGAACAGCATTTTGTGCATATGACGGCAACGCCGTCAATATGCACAAATAAAAGAAAAGCTTTATAATCGTTCGGTTCATAACCTCCTCCTTCCCGGAAGATTACTTTTTCAACGAATTACAGATACGTGTATTTATTTCTTTAGCACGCTTTTCATCCAGTTTAATAACCTTACGGTCATAGGTCATCAGGCCATTCACTTCCACTTCCACGTCAGTAGTCTGCGTATAGACAGCTGCGGAGAATCCTCTGTCTACCATCTTATACAGCATATCGGCATACCTCACATATTCATCCGTAGCTTCTTTGGAAGAATTAAACTGAACATAACCCCAGTTACGGTTCGGCTCCCAGATATGATCCTTCAGAACAAGACCGATACCACCGTATTCACCCAAAACAGTTGCACGCTGAGCATCATACAAGTACATCTCAGGTGCCGGATAATTATGCAGGTCAAGCATATCACCACAAGTATAATGGTTACCGCCACTTGCTGGATTCACCAAACGGGTCGGATCATATTGTTTCGTCCATTCAGCAATTTCAACGGTCTTAAACTGTCCCCAAGCCTCATTAAATGGCACCCAGGTACCAATGCAAGGATAAGAATACAGACAGTCCATTATTTCTTTCCATTCTTTGCGATAATAAGCTTCTGATTCGGCTGAACGCTTCATTTCCGTACCATCAAAGTACTTCCGGTTCTGCCATTGCGGGTTGCGGTCACCACTCGGCATGTCTTGCCACACAATAATTCCAAGCTGGTCGCAATATGTATACCAACGGGCAGGCTCTACTTTAATATGTTTACGGATCATATTATAACCAAAATCTTTTGTCTTCTGAATGTCGTACAGTAAAGCTTCATCCGTAGGAGCCGTATACAGACCGTCAGGCCACCAACCTTGATCAAGCGGGCCAAACTGGAACAGCGCTTCATTATTCAGTTCCAAACGTACGATACCATTGGCATCCCTGCGAGTGGAATATTTACGCATGGCCGCATAGCTATCCACCTTATCCACAATCTTATTCCCCTCTTTTAAAGTAACTTTCAAAGTATAGAGAAAAGGAGAATCAGGGCTCCACAGTTTTGCATTTTCAGGCATTGCCACTTCTACAGGTTCCCCATTAATACTCTTACCGGCAGCAATTAATTGATTACCATCATACACATTCACCTCCACGAAGTCTGATGTGCTGTTGGTGTTCAGTTCAGCTTTTACCGTTAACAGATGACGGTCAATATCAGGAGTAATACGAAGATTCTCAATATGTTTACCAGCAACAGGTTCCAGCCATACAGTTTGCCAGATACCTGTTACAGGAGTGTACCAGATGCCTTCCGGTCTGCTGACTTGCTTACCACGTGGTTGAGGGCCTCTGTCCGTAGGGTCCCAAACCTTTACAACCAGACGGTTGTTACCTTTAGCCGACAAGGCAGGAGTTATATCAAAGGAGAATGGAGTAAATCCTCCGGTATGACTTCCAACCTTAATATCGTTCACCCATACATCGGTTTTCCAGTCAACGGCACCAAAATGTAGCAAAACCTGTTTTCCTCTCCAGGCTGAAGGTATCTCAAAGCTCCGCTGATAGATTACTTCCTGATTTTCGTTCACTCTTTTTCCTACTCCGGACAAAGACGATTCTACAGCAAAAGGTACGAGAATTTGGCCTTCAAAATCCGTTGGAATGCGTCCACCTTTATCAATAATAGCATAATCCCACAAACCATTCAGGTTTTTCCAGTCATTACGCTGCATGATGGGCCTTGGATACTCGGGCAATACATCGGAAGGATTGATCTGTTCTGCCCACTTTGTCTTTATTCTATCTCCGGCCGGTTTCCATTGAGCCGAACTCTCCAAAATAAAAAACGTTACTAAAAATAACGAGATGAATAATTTTTTCATGGTATGTAACTCTATTTAATGTTTGGAAGCAAAGTTAGCTACAAATTTATTTTCAGAATAACGCAATTGACTCAATAAATGCAATAATCTTTCCATTTATTCGCTAAGATAGAAAGATACACGAGAAAAACATACCAATTTGTGAGATCCAATAGCAAAAAATAAAGAAGATGGGAAATTATAAAAAACAAGAGGTTAACACCTTGCAAAGACTTAATTCTCAAGAAAAGCTCCTTTTCTATCAGGTAATCTGTCGTTTCAAAGCATTTGCATATCCCTCGATAATCAATTCCAACCCATCCGTTAATTCTTGTGGCGAAATAACAATCTCCAATTTTCCCACCGTAGCATTTTCTGATATTTTTTTATTAGGGAAGCTGATCTGTAGTTCATCGTTTATAACTTCCAAGGCAAATTCTGCCGTCACAGTAGCCTTCTCTATTTTAGAAGCCGTAACAGGTACCAATGTGATTAAAGGGACCTGAACTGTTGTAGTAGTAACTGCTCCGGTATCATCCAAAGCGGGATATTCAAGTTGCACTATCTTCGGAACCAATGCCCCTTTATTTTTCCCCTCCCCGTCAACAGGCTTTTCAAAATACTTATCCAGCAAACCTTCATTCTTATCCATCAGTGAGTCGCTGGCACTTACAATGGCATGATGGATAGCCTCTACAAACAATTTAAAGCTAATCATATCGATGAGTTTTATGATTCGACATTATGCTATTTTACTTTTTCTGAGGTGCCATCTTCTTCAACTTTTCAAAGTTGTCGACCGCCTCACTCACTACTGAGCGACTTTCCGACGCCAACCCAATCGCCGCTTGACAATTAGGGCATGAGAATTGCACACCTTGAATTAGCAAATGCAAATCAATGGGTATTTGAGTCCTACATACCGGACATGGGATATATTGATCTATCATACTTCTATTCTTCTTTTTCCGACTGTTTATCTATCTTTTGTATGGGCTGTATCGATTTTGTATACAAATCAAGTAAAGTCAATACTCCTTTAGGCAAAGGTAATCTGCCCGCATGTATATTCACTTTAAGACGGCTCGACAAAGTACTATCATATTGTTCACGGGAGTTTTTCTTATATTCCTGTTTGGCCGGAGCAATTCTTCCATTCAGAACCGCCTTCTTCTCTACAAGCTGCACATCCGCATTTACTTGCGATTTATAATCATAAGAACCCACCGATGTGATTTCCAGATCAAAGTCCACATTGATCTTATCTATTGCAAGAGAATTTAAAGGCAATAAGCACAGTAAAGGAACCTGAAAAGCCATTTTGTTGATAGAGATGTATCCCGGATCAGTGGGTTGTTTCGTATGATCAACAACCGGCTGACTCAGTACCATCTCTATCATAAGAGGTTGTCGCAAGTCGCTTCCCTCCTCTTTTGTGAAGCAATAATCAAGCAAGAACTGAGCCTGCCCGGTCAGCATCATAACATTGGCTTTCGAGGCCGCCACCAAAGGTGCGCCAATGATTGATTCAATGTTAAGTTCTGCCCCAAATTGAGGTTTGAATGTACCTTGCTCTTTTTCAGACATAATCGTTTATTTCGACTTGATATTAAACTTTCCTGACCATTCTATCATTCAAACTACTTTCAGGATGCTGGAGGAGTAGGAGTAGAAGGGGCAGGCGTCAATTCTATAGGCTGAATTGCTTGCGTAAATGCTTCGATAATAGTGTTTACTCCTTTAGGAAGTGGCAATTGACCTGCATGTACATTTACCGTATACTTGGCAGAATTGCTCTTCTCATAATGTGTATTATGGCTCGAAGAATCTTTTGAAGAATAACTGGCCGAACCTTTAATAGTTGTACTTAGCAACCCCCAACCTATTTTAGTTTCAAAACTACCTTCGCCTGTAGTCTCAGATTCTTTTGCTTGATTGTCATCTTCTGAAAAGCTTGATTTTACTTCCATCTCAAAGTTAATATCCACAGTTTCCACAGCCAATGAATTAATTGGCAGGATCGTCAATAAAGGTAGAGTAAACTTAGTACTGGCCTGAGGAATTCCTTTAGTAGTATCCATACCCTGAGTTATAACACTTCTAGTTAATACCATATCAATCATGATAGGCTCATAATTATAAACAGGTGGTTTTTCGCTCCCACTAATATTCTTTTTTTTGAAGCAAGTGTCCAACATAAACATCGTTTGCGTAAGAGCCATTGCAGAATTCGCCTTAGCGGCTGCATTCAAAGGACCTCCGATTAAGCTTTCCATTGGCAGCCCGGAGAATTGCTGCGACATCGACAATAAATTTGTATCCATAATAATGCGTTTTGAAGAAGTTATTAAATATGTTAACTAAAACTCAGAAGTCTCTTAATCCATCTTTTTATGCATTCTAATAAGCGAGCAAAAAATCCTTTTTTCCTCTTAGGCTTTTCCGCCGGATAAAAACTAATAGTAATGCGTTCACCCATATGCCTTTCACATTTATCCCGATTCGTAATGTGACAAAGTTAGTGACATAAAAGCATAAAAAGAGAATATAAGTGATAACATCTAATTTTCACAATTAGCTATTTATCACTTACTTACAAAGAGAAGTAATAACAATCTTCAAAAAGCAGGCTAATTAGCAACCTTCAATTTTATCCGATGCCTCCTTTGAGCCACAATTTGCTTATTGACATTCCCAAAGCAAAGAGCAATGGTAAAATCATCTAACCCACAAATTGAGAGGCATGAACATAGACAATCATCTTCCGTATATTTAGGATAGGTTTGGTGCAGATACTCTATATAGTCCTTGTATATCTCCATAATAGTAGAACGAAGTTTCTTCTGCTCATTTTCCAATAAAATACGTAAATCCTGTTTGTTTTTAGTCTTGTCTTGACGACTAAGCCGTTCTATTGTTTTATAAATGGATGTCTCTTTAAAGATCACATTGCATAATTGCGCCTTTTCATCGGCCAATTTTCTGATTTCATTTTCTTTCTGAGAAAGCAGTTTTTGAGTTTCTTCTTGTTTATCCCTCAATAAAGAAATATAATACTCAGTCTCTATCGCATGTACTTCCAATAAAGCCTGATCGTATTTATGCTCCTGTTCGAGAAACTTCTTCCGCTGCTTTGTCCGCTGAATATACCAGACCAGAAAAAGAATCACGAGTAAACAGAAAACGATCAGATAGATAAATGGAAACTGCATCTTCACTTTAAAATATTCGGTTATCTGACAGCAAAGAAAATAAAAATATAGAGAAATAGCAATATATATTTCAAAAAAAGCTGACTCACAAACCTACATGGTTCATTTGATCCGCTACCTCTTTCTATTCTGTTACCCGCAGAAGCACAACACTCACATTATCTCTACCACCTGCCGCCTTTGCAGCTTCTATCAGATTGATTGCAGTAGGTTCTTGATGAAGAACTTCTTCAATCTGATCATCTGTAAGCATATCACTTAAACCATCGGAACAAATCAAAAAGAGATCTTCATCCAATAATTGACCGGTTAATTCGGTGAAATCGGCAAAAGCAGATGTTCCGGCACCCAAAGAGTTATATATTACGTTGGATGGAGTAGTCATATCTCCGGTCAGCTCCCGCATAGAATGGTCCGACGAAAGTTGTTTCAGAATACCGCCACGATAACGATACAGGCGACTGTCTCCAATATTCACCATATAGATGCGCTCTTCATAACTGAACATGCCTACAAAAGTGGTTCCCATTCCCTCGTATTGAGGAAGTTCAACGCCCTTGTTTGTTATCAGAGCATGAGTTTCATTCACCCAATTCTTTATCTCGCCGGACAGTACCTCATGGGAAAGATCGGAAGGAAGATCGGTAATAAAACGGTCGAATGCCTGGGTAGCCAACTCACTGGCAAATTCTCCACCTTCGTGTCCGCCCATACCATCCGCTACAAAAGCCGTAAATCGAGCCTGAGGAATGAGTTCAAACTTCTGTTCGTATGTTTCGTCACGATAAAGTCCTCCATTGAAAAGTATCATGTCTTCATTATTGGTACGTATGCACCCCATATCACTGGCAAGCTGACATTTCAATAATAACATAAGGCAATTTTGCGATTTAATGATTACAACCTACGATTAAAATGATCTCTATTCCATCCGAATCTATTCAACCTTAAAATCAAGATTGGCTATACGAACGATATCTCCGATGCTAAACACCGCAGGTACATTCGGCGAAAGACGGTTACCGTTTACAAACGTACCATTGGTAGAATCCAGATCCACTATTTCCCATTGTCCGGATGCGCTCTTCTGTAAGCGGGCATGGGTACCGGAAACATATCCCTGAGAAGCGAATGCAGATACATAATCACCCTTTCTACGCCCAATCACCGCACCATTTCCCAAACCTAAACGAATGCCTGCGGCAGAACAAACCAAACGTACAGGAAGTGGAGGTACGGATACTCCCGGACGCATTGTTTTTTCAGGCTCAGAGGGAGCCGGACTCACAGAAGAAGCCGAGGAATTCACGGAAGAAGTCGAAGGATGCACAGGTGACACCACTTGATTTGCAGCGGATACTAACGGCTGACCGCATTGCGTGCATCGTTTCCCCTTTCCAAACACATGGCATTGAGGGCAAATATACAGTTCAACACCACATTGATCGCAATAGTAACTATCACTTTCTATTTCAACTCTGCATTTAGGGCAGTTGACTAATATACTCATTTCTTTAGTAATTAACAATTAGTGATTCAATTATCCCATATCCTCAGGCAACAATATACTGTAACTTGCCGGATCAAAGTCAGGACGCTCCATTTCGTGACGAAGACGGGAACTCTGATTCTTTTTCACCCGATCGAAATAATTATTCACTTCACGGGCATTGGCAAAATTACGTTCACGACGATTATATAAATCCGTGAAGTAAACACGCATGGCATTTTCTGCTTCAGGAGTCAGTGTAAGCTTATCCTTTTTTGCCTTCATCCTAAAAATTTGCGCCAATTCATCGGGATTATAGTCCTCAAAATGAATCACCTTAGTGAAGCGGGATTCCAAACCGGAATTCGTATCAATCCATTGGCGGATCTCACGCGGATACCCGGCAGCAATGCAAACCATCTTCCCCTTATAATCAAGCAACATCGGCAAAATGGTATTCGTAGCCTCCTGCCCGAAGTTATCGCCCATCAGTGAATAAGCTTCGTCAATAAAGAACACACCGCCCACCGCACGCTTCACAACCCGTGCCGTTTTAGTGGCAGTCTGTCCCACATAGCCTTCTACCAAATCCTTACGGGTTACTTCCAACAAACGATTGCTGGGCAATACACCCAATGAGTAGAAAATATTTCCCATGATACGTGCCACAGTAGTCTTTCCCGTTCCCGGATTACCGACAAAGAGATAGTGATCCACTACACCCTGGAATTTCTTACCCATAGCTTCCGCCTTAGCACGCTCCACTTTGATATAATCGGCAATCTCCTTCACTTCACGTTTCACGCTGGATAATCCGATCAATTGGTTCAATTCAGCCATGCACTCTTCTTCATCGATCATCTTTGGCGGATCATACGGAATATCCTCCGCCTCGATGGTCAGGTACATTTCGCGAGTCAAGGTCTGTCCTCCGGCATGTAATTGTGCCAGCCGATTGGCACGGCGGGCTTTGGTTTTCTCAAAGAGTTTCACCATTTCCCCTGCATTTCCAAAGTTCTCATCTTTCGATGTCACCATTTCATCGACTAATTTAATCAGCATCTCTTCTGCATCCGATGTCAGTATATTCCCTTTCTTCCTGATAAGAGAACGATAAATACAAATCAACTGGTCTGCCGAGTAGTCCTCGATATGCAGAAAATTACTAAACCGGCGCCGGAAACCCGGATTGGCATTATTGACAAATTCCTCCATTTCAGCGCGATAACCGGCACAGATAACCACAAATTTCCCGGCATCCTTCACCATTCGGGTCATTAGTGCCTCCACGGCTTCCACTCCAGTCTGATCCTTACTTCCACCCGCACTGATAGGCATCAGAGCATAGGCTTCATCTATAAAAAGAATACCGCCCATTGCTTCGTCACAAGCCTTATCCACAAGTTTGGCCGTCTCATTCTGATACGTACTTATCAGATGTTTACGCTCCTTTTCCACGACTTTATCGGTAGGCAGCAGACCGATGGCTTTAAAGACCTCTCCCAACTTACAGGCGATGGTGGTCTTACCTGTCCCCGGATTACCCGTCAGCACAATGTGTACAGGAGTCACCTCAGCGTCAGCAATACCCATTTCCATCATTTCCTTGTCCATGGCTATCTTGTTCGCCAGCGCACGTATCTCTGCTTTTACGCTGTCCATACCGACGAATTCATTCAATTCAGCAAGTACAACGTCCAGACTCTTGATATTTTTGCTTTCTTCACCTTCAATATCGGCACGCGTCAGTACATGCACCATAGACGCATCATAATCCGGTGTACCCTTCAGTTCCAGCAACCGGACTCCCTGATTCTTGATTGCACGATCCATTGCGTTCCGTACTTCACGGGCATTACCGAAATTGCGTGTACGGGTCAGGTACATCTTCGAGAAGTAATTACGGATAAATGCCTCGGCCTCTTCATCCAGGGTCAGATGCTCTTTCTTCACCTGTCGGCGGAAGATTTCCGTCAATTCATCGGCTTTATAGTCGCGGAAAGTCACCGTTTCATTGAAACGGGAGGCCATCCCCGAGTTGGAACTCAGAAATTCTCCCATCTCTTTTGTATATCCGGCAGCAATAGCCACAAACTGCCCGCGACGATCTTCTACCAGTTTCAACAACGTATCAATTGCCTCTTGGCCGAACTGGTCATTATCACCTTGCTTCAATGTATAGGCTTCGTCAATGAACAGTACTCCGCCCATAGCCATATCCACATATTTTTCCACTGCCAAGGCCGTCTGACCTACATATCCCGCAACCAGCTCCTTTCGTGAAACTTCCACCAACTGACCGATGGGCAGCACTTCCAGCGAATTCAGGATATCAGCAAAGATACGGGCAATCGTTGTCTTCCCCGTCCCCGGATTACCAAGGAACAGAAAATGATCTTTGACCTCCCGCTTTGCTCCGGCACCTTTCCGTTCCCGTTCAAAATCTATCTTATTAATGATTTTCTGCACCGTTGCCTTGATTTCATCGATACCGACAAACTCATCCAGCTCTGCCATGATCTCCTCATAACTCTTCTGCCGGAACTCTTTACCGGGAATATCCTCAGGAATGGCAACCGATGCATTCGGATCGCGCTTGATAGTATTGGCAAAGATATCAGCCGCCTTTTTCACAGCCAAATGCCCATTCCCGAAATCATCTGATTTCTGTCGCATCTCATTCTTAAACACACGTTCCAATTTAGCATCCGCTTCCTCACTCAATGCAATCCCATAACGTTTTTTGAGTTCATGGATACAAAGCTGCTTCAGTTCCTCCATACTGAAATCTTTCAGATCGAAGTAATACTCAAAGCGATTGCGCACATCAGGATTGGATACCAGAAACTCTTTAAAGGCCGATGAAAGCCCGGAAAGAATGACTATCGGATCATTGTTCCACTTATCCATACAGCTGAACAGCTTATCAAGCTTATTGATATCATTGGCTGCACCCGAAGGCAAAAGCTTCTGCACATTTTCAATGCAAAGAATCCCCCCTTTCAGATCGGCGGTATTCTTTTCCCACTCTTTGGCAAACTCCTCATAATCCACTGCATCCACTACTTTCATGGCAGGCTTCTTGATAATACCACTGGAATACAATAGTTTTTGCAATACTCCTGCCAGTTTGGTTTTACCGGTTCCGGTATTTCCCGTAATAATCATGTCCATGCCCAGACGAATGGAAATGCCACTACGCTGTGCACGCAAAGCGAGCGACTCACAAGTATTTACCAAATCCTGCAACTGGTTCTTGACGGTTTCCATCCCCACCAACTCACGCAGCGGTTCGGTAGCTTTAGTAACCACATTGGTACCACACCATTTGCAGAAAACAGCCTTTTCACGGTTCGGCTTATTACATTTCGGACAATTCATAGTCATCTTCATTTATCAGTTCTCTACATCTGCTTTCGCTTTTTTGAAACTGAAGTTCACTTGTTTTTTGGTCGTATAATTCTCATAAGTACCTTCAAAAGCATCCATTCCATCGCCGGTGAACGTACCGTTATACTGCCCGTCGAGAGTACCGTTCTTGTATACATCGTCAAAATGGATAGTATTCGTAACGGTATTCACAGTGCCCGTCAATGCTTCGTTGGTCAGATTCGTATATTGCACATGTATGGTAGCTTTCAAGCCTTCCGAGTTTGCTGTCGTTATGTTCAGCGTAGCATTACGCCCTTCAAACGTACCCTCCCATGTACCTACCAGTTCTTTAAGCTTTCCATCGTTTTGCAGAAAACGGGAGGCATCCAGTCCGAATGCCGGAGTATATTGCACAAACAAATAGGCCAGCCAACCTACCACCACCATGGAAAGTACAGCACGATAAGAAAACTTACGGATACAATCTTTCAGATATTTAGCATATTGCGCCGATTCACCGCCAATAGAAGACTCAAAGTGTGTCCCCACACTCGCCTTAAAAGCAAAATGCAATGGCTCCAAGCCTGTTTCCTCAAAACCGGGATTCAGCAAATGATCATGCAATCTCCGCTCAACCGGAAGTTTGAAATAACAGCTTTTCATCAGATAATAAGCCAGTAGGAGCAAAAGTCCAGCCAGTACATAATGAGCATAGGGCATGATGAGATCCAGCACAAAATAGACTGTATAGTAGATAATTGCCCCCACAATAAAACCTAAAATAGCACTTCCGATAAGATTCTCAAAATCAGAAGTTACAAAAATAAGAATACCGAAGATGATACCCATCGTCACAATGGAACCGACTGAGAAACCGGACAACGGGTTTTCTGTAAACGGAAGCCCGTAGAAGCATAATGCAACCGCAAAAGCCAAAATAGGAATGAAACACAGTATTCCCAGCAAGACACGCATCACCGTCAGCGTCCTACAACGCAAACGCACTTTCCGCAGGTTCTTATTCACAAAATTGGTGGCAATACGGAAATTGGAAACATCTGTATCTTTACTATCTATTTTTTCGATGAATTCGAGATATTTCACCGTTTCCTGCTCGTATGCGAATTTGGGAGAAAGATTCTTCAACGGATTCTCCTGAAAGAAAGTAGTAAGCCAGTCTCTCAGATATCCACTCTCCAGTTCTGCCTTAACTTCTTTCGATGGAATGGACCTCAATCCGTCCAAATCGTTTATACTCTTATCACTATCCTTGAAGTAATAATAAGGTAAAGCACCCAATCCCTTGATCATCTTAAAAGTAGCTATTATCCAGTTGTAAGGACCTGCTTTCCGGAGATTATCTTTGGATTTCAGTTCAAAGCAATAATTTATCCATTCAATCTTATCCTCATACACACCCTTAGACTTCAGATAGAAATAGAGCCGCGAACCTTTCAGACTTGAGAGCATACCGAGAATATAATCGGCATATTCATGATCCGGATCATTCTTCGGTGTATTCTTGTAAACCATCAACTGTTGATTGATGAATTGGGCTATTTGAGTATGTGTGAAATAATAATTATTTGCTGTCTCGTCCATTTGCAGGGTGAAGGAAACTTTAGGACTCAAATTATAAAGTACACCGTAAGTTACCGCAGCATCCGATGTACTGAAGCCTTTCAATTGAGTACGTATCTTCCCTACCAATCCTTTATCACGGCCTGCCAACCATATCAGGAAAGACTCTTCTGCCAAATCATTCCACGAGTCGGCACTCAACATATGATTATAAGCATAATGAAGAACTTCTTCCGGTGTATTGCAACGCCCCAAATTCCCCTTTTCATCGATCAATTCATAAGGACGTGAAGGATCAAGTTCATAGATCAAACGCCATAAAGCCTCCCTTTGGCGACCTTTTTTATTAAACAAGGGAGCTGCATTATCCGTAAGCCGCTTCAGATCGTGCGCATTAAAAAAGAGAAACAGGGGATCGTTCGCATTCGCCAAGGTAGTCTGGTAAGTGTTGAAATTCTCAATGAGAGATTGCGCTATTTCTTCGGCGGTAGTCCGCGGACGTCCCTTGACATCATAATAGGGCATATCCACATTGAGCGTATAACAGGCGGCATACAGCCCTGCAGTCTGGTCTTTCGGATCTGTCTCTTATACACATCTCCGAGCCCACGAGACGGACTCCTATCTCGT
>ERZ1026923.427-NODE-427-length-19075-cov-6.239432_pt1 | contig 19075 bp, 18 predicted proteins | sample MGYA00519464_ERZ1026923 | MGnify/ENA primary metagenome ERZ1026923 (study PRJEB26926, sample SAMN06164762) | human gut metagenome | biome: ENVO:00009003; feature: ENVO:2100002; material: ENVO:00002003 | host: Homo sapiens | place: USA | collected 2012 ...
TATAAGAGACAGTCTACATTCAGAATCTTACCGCGGATCGGCAGAATCGCCTGATACATCCGGTTTCTCGCCATCTTGGCGGAGCCGCCCGCAGAATCTCCCTCTACGATAAAAATTTCACATTTCGATGCGTCCTTCGACTCGCAGTTTGCCAGCTTTCCGTTGGAATCAAACGAAAACTTCTGCTTCGTCAGCATATTCGTCTTGGCGCGCTCCTCTGTTTTGCGGATTTTGGCCGCCTTTTCCGCGCAGCCGATGACAGCTTTTAACGTCTCTAAGTTTCTGTCAAAAAATCTGGTCAGCTCTTCGCCCACGACCTTTGCCACAACCTTCGCCGCATCCTGATTGTCCAGCTTAGTCTTTGTTTGTCCTTCAAACCGCGGATCGGGATGCTTGATCGAAATGACCGCCGTCATGCCGTTTCGCACGTCCGGACCGGTGAAGTTCTGATCTTTTTCCTTTAAAATATTGAGCTCCCGCGCGTAGCTGTTGATGATCGTCGTAAACTGCGTCTTGAAGCCGGTCAGATGCGTGCCGCCCTCCGCATTGTAGATGTTATTGCAGAATCCCAGCACATTTTCATGGAACTCGTTGATATACTGAAACGCACCCTCGACAGAGATTCCGTCGCTTTCGCCCTGAAATGAGATAACGTCCGTCACCGCCTCGCAGGACTTGTTCATATCCTTAATAAATCCGACAATACCCTCCGGCTCGTGATAGTCCAAAATCTCCGGCTCTGTCCCTCTGCAATCCTCGAAGTGAATTGTCAACGCAGGGTTTAAGTACGCCGTCTCGTGCAGGCGGCTTTTGATATCGTCCTCTTTAAATCTGGTTTTATCAAAAATCGTATCGTCCGGCAGGAACGAAATCGTCGTTCCGGTCTCTCTTGTACGTCCAACGACCGGCAGCAGTCCATTGACCAGTTCGGTCGTTGGATTGCCGTACTCATAAGTGTCCTCATAGACATTTTTTCCGTCCTTTACACGCACTGTCAGATGCTTCGAAAGCGCATTGACGACGGAGGAGCCGACGCCGTGCAGACCGCCGCTGGTCTTATAGGCGTTATTGTCAAACTTACCGCCTGCATGCAGGGTCGTGAAAACCAGACGCTCCGCACTGATTCCTTTTTCATGCATCCCGACCGGGATACCGCGTCCGTTGTCCGAAACGGTCGCTGAACCGTCTTTTTCCAGAATTACGGTGATTTTGCTGCAGTAGCCAGCCAGATGCTCGTCCACAGCGTTATCCACGATTTCATAAATCAGGTGGTTCAAGCCCTTCGTGGAAACGCTGCCGATATACATGCCCGGTCGTTTCCGCACTGCCTCCAGTCCCTCCAGCACCGTAATGCTGGAAGCGTCATAGGTTGTATTTTGTGCCATCTATCTGATCCTTTCTTTCCGATTCCAAACTGCCCAAATTTCTATCGTAAAAAAATGTGCCTTGGCACATTCCCGCGCCGAGTGCGCATCCTCGCGGAGCGTTTTTATCGTATAGAAACGAAGTTTCCTATACGATGAAAAACTCAGTTCACGGATCGCCCGCGAACTGTAAAAGTCGAATTACTTTCGAGAGTATAACACATATGTTCGATTTTGGGAAGTCCCGCTGCGATTTTTGCGCCACGTTTCCGCATCCGTCCGGTTCACACCGCGCGTTCTGATGCAGCGTTGAAACAATAGAATGCACGCTCTGCGAGCATTCTATTGTCATGAATAAGCGCTGCGCGTTTCCAAACAGCTGCTACATCGTTCCCATTGCCCGGGCCGCCAGCCACAACAAAAGCAGATGCAACGGATAAAATCCATAGAAGAACCATTTCAAAACCTGCCGTCCTTTTTTCGCCCGCTCCCCATTGTATCCATATAAAATGCACAGTCCCGCCAGCGCCGGACCTATCATTGAGAACAAAACGCGCACTGCGCCTTCCGGAAAACCCAAAACGCCCTCCGTCTGCGCCACAGACGCTGCTTCGTTGATTCCGACAACCGCCGTCACGAACAGAAAGGTTTTCTGCAGTTTTTTCCGTTCCTGACCCGCCCGGTCAAACAACAGCGTAAACGCCGGGGCGAGCGCAGACCAGTCTGAAAATACCGATAAAAAAAACAGCCCTGCGATCTGCAGCTGCCCTTTTCCCCGCCGGAACGCTTCTCCATGGAACACGCACAGGATCAGGAAGCTAAACAACAGGGAAAACATCATATTCAAGACTGCCGCCTCTCTGTTAAATGCCAGAAAATAGGGCACCTGGGACACCAGCGCAAATACAAACAGCCGTTTTGCATACGCACGTCTGGACGAGGTTTTATAAAACCCCTCCACCAGAAAATAACACATCACCGGCGCAGTAAAATAGCCGATTCCTTTCAAAAATTCCGCCGGATATGTCCCCGCTGTCAGAAAAACATGGCTGAAATGATTGAAAAACATCGTCAGCATCGCGATCATCTTGATCGCGTCGCGGGTCAGCCCCCGGCTTTTGATTTCCTGCATTTCATTCTCCCTTTTCTCAGATACGAAACCGCACAGCTGCAAAACCTGCGCCGACTTTGCACGCCCTGCGGTCAGATCGTCCGATAGTCGATCGATTTTTCAAATAATCCGAATTCCTTTTCCGGAAGCACCACGTCCCCGGAAAGCACCTGATCTGCCAGCTCTCCTGCAAGCATCAGCACATCGGAATCCTGATAAATATCGCCCAATCCAAAATCCAGGTCACCGCTTTGGCGGATGCCGAAAAGATCCCCCGGCCCCCGCAGCTTTAAATCCTCATTGGCAATAAAAAATCCGTCGTTGGAGTGATTTAATACATCGAGACGTTTATTTTTTGCACCGCTTCCATCCCCGGTCATAAAAATGCAGAAGCTCTGCGCATGACCTCTTCCGACACGTCCCCGCAGCTGATGCAGCTGTGCGAGTCCGAAGCGCTCTGCATTTTCCACAAGCATTACTGTTGCATTGGGAACATTAATCCCAACCTCGATAACCGTCGTCGATACAAGGATATCAATCTGCCCGGCTCCGAATGCGTCCATAATTTCCTGCTTCTGTGCTGCCTTCATTTTTCCATGCAAAGCAGCCACCCGAATCGAGCTATTCAGGGCAGCTTTTAATTTTTCCGTATAATCCGTGACATTTTCCAGTCCGTCTGCGGAATCCTCTCCGGCTTCTACCATCGGACAGATTACATAGACCTGATGCCCTGCCTCCACCTGCGCTTCGAGAAAGGCATAGGCTTTTTTGCGGAAGGACGGATCTACGACGCAGTTTTTAATCGGCAGACGGTTTTTTGGCATCTCGTCCAGCACAGACACTTCCAGATCGCCATATAATACGATCGCCAGCGTCCGTGGAATCGGTGTCGCGCTCATGACGAGCACATGTACGCCCTCCCCCTTATTTGCCAGGCATTCTCTCTGTCTTACGCCAAACCGGTGCTGTTCATCTGTCACTACCAGTGCAAGATCCCGATACTGTACCTTTTCCTGAATCAGCGCATGTGTCCCGATAATCACATCTGCATCCCCGGATTTGATCCGTGCATATGCCTCTTTTTTCTGCTTTGCCGTCATGGAACCGGTCAGCAGAATCGGCTTTGTACACAGTCCGTACTTCTCCGTCATCTCTGTCAGTGCTTCAAAGTGCTGTACCGCCAGCACTTCTGTCGGCGCCATCAGACACCCCTGCCTGCTGTTTGCACTGCACACCAAAAGCGCCAGAAAAGCAAGGATCGTTTTACCGCTTCCCACGTCCCCCTGAACCAGTCGGTTCATCGCCATATGTCCTGTCAGGTCTGCTTCGATCTGCTTCCAAACCCTCTGCTGGGCTCCGGTCAGCTGATACGGAAGCGCTGCAATCAGGCGGTCCGTATCCTCTGTCGGCTGCAGCGGCCGATCGATTAACAGCCCTGTATTCTCTTTTTTCTGACGCTTGATCTGAATCAGGAAGGCTAAAAATTCATCGAAGACCAGACGTCTTCTGGCCATCACAACATCCTCCTGACTTCCTGGAAAATGGATTTTTTCCATTGCTTCTCGGAATCCGATCAGACGGTATCTGCTCCGTATTTCTTCCGGAAGATAATCCGGCAGCTCCAGCTCCTCCAGCGCCTGCCGCACACATTTGGAGATCATATGGTTGGTCAGTCCGTTCGTCAGCGCATATTTGGGCTGCCATGTCCCGGCAAGGGTTTCATAATCGCCCTGTGAAAACACACGCGGCTGTTCCATGAAAAGCATCCCGCCTGTGCCTGCCTGTACCATGCCGCGAAACACATGCCAGCTGCCGCCCGGAAGCGCTTTTTTCAGATACGGCATCCGAAACCAGGTCAGCTTCATTCGCCCGGAGGCATCTCCTGCCTGCGCATGTGTGATGACCATTCCTTTTGCCCGCACCATCGACGGAGTACCAACAATACAGGCTCTTACCGACTGTACTTTGCCGGTGCACAGCTCTCCAACCGGAAGCGCCTCCTCATAATGATCATAGCCTCTCGGAAAATAAGAAATCAGATCCTTTATCGTTTCAATATGAAGTTTCGAAAAAAGCGCAGTGGTCTTCACCCCTACGCCTTTTATCTCTGTAATCAAATGACTGGCTTCCATTATGCCTCACTCTGCAGAAACAATATAGTAGTAAATCGGCTGTCCGCCATACTGCAGCTCTACATCACACGCCGGATATTTCTCCGCCACCTTGTCGCGGAGCGCTGCAGCGTCTTCCTCTTTGGTCTCCTGACCATAATAGATGCTGATCAGCTCCATATCCTCATCCATCATGCTATCGATCATGTCTTTCGTAACTGTTTCGATCGCCTGTCCGACTGCAAGGATTCCTGCATCTCCGATCCCCATGTAATCGCCCTGATGGATTTCATGATCGTCGATCACCGTATCTCTGACTGCATAGGTTACTTCACCGGTGCGAACGGTTTCGATCGCTTCTGTCATCGCCGCTTCATTTTCTTCCGGACTCAGATCCGGTACATAGTTGATCACTGCGGTAATGCCCTGTGCGATTGTCTTGGTAGGAATGACAACGATCTTCTTGTCCTCCGTCATATATTTTGCCTGGTTTGCAGCCAGAATGATATTTTTATTATTAGGGAGAACGTAAACGGTTTCTGCGTTTACTTTTTCAATGGCATTCAGCACATCCTCGGTGCTCGGGTTCATCGTCTGACCACCCTCGATGATATAGTCTACGCCAAGGTCTTTTAAGATCGCATTGATCCCTTCGCCTACAGAAACCGCGATAAATGCCGCTGCCTTTTTCTCAGCCGGTGCTGCAGCTGCAGCCTCCTGCTGCTCCTTCTGTGCCATCTTCACAACCTTTTCATGGTGCTCCAGGCGCATGTTGTCGATCTTCATATTGGAAAGTGCACCATACTTCAATGCCTTCTGGATCGCAAGACCCGGGTCATTGGTATGCACGTGTACCTTAACCACATCGTCATCTGCCACAACTACGATCGAATCGCCGATGGATTCCAGATATGCCTTAAAGTCCATCTCCTGCTTGATGTTAAAGGTCTTGGAAAGCATGATGATAAACTCTGTACAATAGCCGAATTTGATCTCGCTCTCTTCCAAAACATTTTCCTGGCTGCCTGCAAACGGAGCCCCTGCAGGAGCTGCGGTCTCTGTTACCGTCCAGTCGATCTCTTTGCCTAAAAACGCTTCATAAGCGCCCTTTAATACCTGCATCAGACCCTGTCCGCCGGAATCCACAACGCCAGCCTGTTTTAAAACAGGCAGCATCTCCGGAGTCTGGCTCAGCACATAATCTGCGCGCTCAATGATATCACCGATATATTTTTCCAGGTCGGTTTCCCCTGCATCTGCCAGCTCACGGGCCTTTAAAGAAGCACTCTTGGCAACGGTCAGGATCGTGCCTTCCTTCGGCTTCATAACTGCCTTGTATGCAGTCTCTACCGCTTTCTCACAAGCTTCTGCAAGCAGCGGAATATCGATCGTATCATAATCGCGGATCGCTTTGGTGAAGCCTCTGAACAGCTGCGATAAAATGACGCCTGAGTTGCCTCTGGCGCCTCTTAAGGAACCGGATGAAATCGCCTTTGCCAGGGATTTCATATCCAGGTCATTGTTTGCATTCATCGCTGCAACGTCTTTTGCCGCAGACATAATGGTCAGTGTCATGTTCGTACCTGTATCACCATCCGGAACAGGGAACACGTTTAATTCATTGATCCACTCTTTCTTACTCTCCAGATTCTTAGCACCTGCTAAGAACATCTTTGCAAGCATCTTAGCGTCGATCGTATTTACAGCCACAGTTAAGTCCTCCTTAATCAATCACTCGCACACCTTCTACAAAGATGTTGATTTTCTCTATCTCAATTCCGGTAAATTCCTCTACCTTATATTTTACATTGCTGATCAGATTGTCCGATACCGCAAGAATGCTCACCCCGTATGCCACGATAACGTGGAAGTCCAGTGTCAGTTTATTATTATTCAGTGTAACTGCAATGCCCTTGGTAATGCTGTCGCTCTTCAACAGCTTGACAAGACCGCCCTTCACTGTAGCGCCCATGCCAACGATGCCGAAACACTCCATCGCCACTGTTCCCGCATATTGACCAATCACTTCATTATCAATCGTAATATTGCCCATATGGGTCGTCATAGAAGAACCCTTCATGTGATAACCTCCTTTTTCCATGAAAATCTAAGGCTATTATAACCGCTTTCCTGCAAAAAGGGAATAACCATTTTAATTTTTTAAAAATTTGATGATTTTTTACTTGCCAAATGTATTTAATTCTGTTATCATACTGATGTTGTCAGTCAAACGACGAATATAGTTTGAGGAGGTGCAATCATGGCAAAATGCGATATTTGTGGCAAAGGCGCTCATTTCGGTAACAACGTAAGCCATTCCCATAGAAGATCCAACCGTATCTGGAATTCCAACGTCAGAAGCGTTAAATGTAAAGTCAACGGTGGTGCACGGAGAATGCACGTTTGCACAAGCTGCTTGAAGTCCGGCAGGGTTGAAAGAGCTTAATTGAATCAGAAACATTGAAAAGCTACTCTGGTAAAGAGTAGCTTTTTTGTCATGGCGACGAGGAAAAGGACAGACCCGCAAAGCAGGGATGTTTCTGCAAAAAAGAGCCTGAGCAAAAACCAAAGAACGGCTTTTGCTCAGGCTCTTTTTTTGTAGCAACAATAGAATGCACGCTTTGCGAGCATTCTATTGTCATGAATTACAGCCGCCGCTCTGCGGCGGTCTGTCCTTTTCCGACCGCTGATCATCCACCGGCCCCGGAAAAAACATTCCGGGGCCGGTGGATGATCTTAATAATCTCAGCTCCTCTTCCATTCCCCATTCCGGTCAAATCTCTTTTTCAGTTCCCGCTCTGTCACAACGATCGTTCCAATGATAACGACGCACTGCAGTGTACACACAATTCCCCCTACGTTCCCTACGCAGTTGTTCCCTTTTCCGAAAACACACGTCAAAACAATTACCGTAACCGGAAGCATTACAAGCCCACTGACATACCAGAGCTTTCCGCAGCAGCGATGCGCGTATTCCCAGGTCTCTTTATTTTTCATAGACATCGCCGTCCGGTATCCATATATCCCGTTAATCTCCTTCGGAGGCTTTTTCTGAAATCTTTTTCCAATAAAAACCATCGTAACCGGAATCAGCAGATCCATCACCAGCATAAAAATCCAAAAGCCCATAGTGCCTCCCTTTCCCTGTGAAAAAAATCACTTCACAAAAATGCTGTCATCTCCATATCTGCCGATATGGGATGGCTTCTTCGGTGAATAATAAAGCTTCCCCAGCACCTCTTCCGGGTTCGAATCCGTCTGATAACGTCCATACAGGGTTTTGGCAAGCTCCGTCCCCGTCAGCATGTCCAGCGTGTCCGTATAAGTAACGCCATCCACCTGATATTCGACAGTTACAACATAAATCGAATCCGTATCCACGGTTTCCGTTGCCGCAGAATAGGACGTTGTCGTACTTTTTTCTATTTTAATAATTTTGTACTCAGATGGATCGATTTCAGCCGTATAGGTGTGTTTCCGGTAAAGATCGACAGCTGCGATAATGACCACCGTTACCAGTACGCCAATCAGGCAGACCGTAAGCACAGCAATCAGAGCTTCCCTGTTTTTCTCGTTTTGCCTGGAGTTCACACCCCGTTTTCTATTGTCAGAATTTCTCAATCCGTACCTCCCACTCAAAATTCGTTCGGTACATCCATCCCGATCACATAATTGTAACTGTAGGTATGAACATAAAGCTTTCCATCCTGTTCTACGATCAGATCCGGTGCCTTTTTTAAGGACAGCCGATCGATCACTTCTCCTGTGTTGCGATTGATCTGATACAGATAATCCGGTTCCGCCGTAAAGCCATAGCCGCACAGAATAACATCCCCTTTGACTACAAAATTCATGGAATTATAGGTCTGGTCTGCGCTTCTCCACAGCAGCTTATCGTTTTCCAGATCATAGGCAAACATAAAACAGGTATTGGATTGCGCGTATCCGTTTCTCACGCTGGCTCCGTAAAAAATCCCATCCTCCAGATATGCATTGTTGCCGTTAATATACCACTGATCCGTCGGATAATCCAGTACATAGATGCAATTTCCCGTACCGGTTTCGTAAATATAGAGCTCGTCATCCACCCACTGGTACTGGTAATGATCGTCATAAAAGCTGTTCCAGTCCGTGCCGATCATCGGAAGCGACAAATTTTCGCTGTCATACCAGTCGTTCGCCCAGCTGACTCCGTTTTCCTCTTCCGATAGAATGGTCAACCCGATCGGAGCCACCGTATCACCATCCGCAAGCGTCTCGCCCATTGTGGATATGTCCAGGGTTAGATATTTCGGTTCTGTCGTGTTATCCACAGCTGTTTCGGTTTCCGACTCCTGTACAGCCGTGCCCATATTCTGCGTCTCATCCGCTTCCGTCGCAGTCGTTTTCGTATTTTGCGTCTCGCCCGTTTCTGAAACAGTGTCTTTTGCATCTGTATCCTCTGTATCTGGCATGGCGCTTTCGTTTTTCATCCCAATGCTTTCTGCTATTTCAGTTTCTACGTTCGTTTCTGCCCCTGCACCCTGACCGCAGCCTGCCAATAACAGACACAGCGTCAGAAAAAGTGCGCCTTTTCGTTTGTTCATCCTGTTGTCCTCCTGAAACTGTCATTCTATTGCGAGCATCTTTATGACGTATTCCGTCGTCCCCGCTTCCAGACGCCTTTGCCCGGAAAGAGAAAAGCCGTGGGCTTCATAAAACCGGATCGCGCGTTCATTTTTCTCAAGCACCCACAGATGGTCTGCCCGATGCTCCTGCTTGGCGTACTCCATCAGCGCCGCGCCGATTCCCTGATTCTGAAAAAAATGATCCACATAAAACTCTGCGATTTCCGTCTGTTCCAGATGAATCAGTCCTTTCACAATTCCATCGTCATACACAAAAATATGATCTAGGATTTCCGGCTGCGCATACTCTTTTGCAACATCCAGTACTTGAAGCACATGAAAAGAATAGTCGTCGTTTTTAAAAATCGATCGATAATTCATTCGCTTATCAAATACGAGGATTTCTGCAATTCTTGAAAGATCTTTCTTTTCCGCTTTTCGAATCATTCTTTCTCCTATGGTTTTAAAGGCTTTCCAGAAACCTGTCCACTTCCCGGTTAAATTTCTCCGAGCGCTTATTTGCAACAAAATGATCCCCCTCGATGATCGCCAGACGGGCATTCGGGATATTTTCCGCAATTTTTCTCGTGTGGTCTTCCCGGATCATGTCTTTTGTCCCGCAGATTACGAGGGTCGGTGCGGTAATCTGTGCAAGCTCTTCCGGTTCAATATTCGGATCGTTTACCATCAGACCCAGCAGCTCTGCATTTTTGTTCGCCTCCGCCGATCTTTTGGCAAAATACTTTGCAATTTTATAGCCGATTTCGATCGGAAGCTGCGTCGAACGCTTTACGCCTTTCGCATCCAAATTTCCTCCGTTTAAAATCAGCGCTGTCACCATATCCGGATGCTTCATTGCAAACCGCATGGCGATATTCGCGCCATCCGAAAAGCCAAGAATCACAGCTTTCGGAATCTGGTGATTTTTCATAAAATCATATAAATCGCACGAAAACTGCCTGATCGTAAAGGGACTTGTCCCCCGAGGAGATTTTCCATGTCCTCTCGTATCCGGCGCGATCACCCGATACCGATCGCAAAAATGTTCAATCTGATGTTTGAAATAAGAACTGTCTTCTCCATTTCCATGTAAAAGAACAAACGGTTCTCCGTTCCCTTTTTCTCTGTAAAATAATGTAATATCCATCTTTCCTCTAATATCCCAGTGCTTCGCATTCTGCAGCAACATTTAAACGCCCGACTGACGTTTTTTGCCAAAATCGGTCACTGATCGCAGCTTAAAATCAGATAGCTGACCGCCAGCAAGATCAGCGCAAACACAACGCCCAAAAAGCGATACCGAAAGCACAGCATCAGAAACATTCCCATCGCTGTCCAGAATATTGCAAACGCAACCAGTCGGATCATAAACGCATCAATCCCTGCAAAATATCTTATATTATTTAGTCTATGCACGGGCCGGCGTTCTTTGATTAAAAATCTGCGCAAGCATCAACGGCTTAGTCCTTTCGCAGTCCGGCTGCCTGCATAATTGCCTCAACCGGCTCCACAGGCTCGCTTCCCCAGAAAATCTCCGTATCCGCGCATCCCGCAGTATCCAGCAGTTCCCGCGCATCTTCTTTTAAGAGCCTTTGATAAGCGTCGTCTACCATTTCCAGCTTTAACAGAGCTTCCTCCCTGTCACTGTCCGTTTGCTCCGAAAGCCATGCAGAAGCCGCCTCCCGGATTTCTTCCGGATCCAGACCGGTATGTTCGCCCCAGTCCAACAGCTTTACTGCTGCCTGCACCGCTATCAGAGACGAACCCGATGTCCCAATCTGAACCTTAGAATTGATTTCATCCAAAATCGGAAGCGTCAGGGCTGCAGACGTATCCTCCGGGTTTTCCGGATTCCCGATATCGCCTGTATCCTCCGGATTATCCGCATTTCCGATAGTATCTGTATCATCCGGCTCCTCTGAAAGAGCTGTGCTATTTTCCATTTCTTCCGACCAGGTTTCCTGCTGTTGGTCACCGGAAGCCTCCGTTTCTTTCTGTACAGAGCATCCCGCCAGCAAAACAGCAAAAAGCAAAGCTGCCATACACAGTATCGCGGCAGTCGAAGTTGTCCTCCTGTTTTTGAATCGTTTCATCCTTTTTTTCATCCTGCCTGCCCTCAAGCTTTCTTCAAAAAGCAAAACAGGGACAAATCCAGCCAGACCGCCCCTGTCACATGTTTCGCTATCCTTTGATACCAGATTGCTACGCGCTTTGCACTCTCGCAATCTTCATCATTCTAAATTTATGCTTCGTTTCCGTCTTCTTCCGGAAAAGCTGCGTCCACCGCTTCCTCATCGCTCATCATTTCCTGTTTAGGCGTCGTAAAGCGATCTACCAGGTCAGGAATCATGTCGATTACCTTGCTGACGCTGTCCTGATTCTTGATGTTGACCAGACGTGTCTGTCCGTTTTTAATCAGAAGCACCGCGCTGGGGGACATCTTGCCGCTCATACCGCCCATGCCGCCGTTTTTGCGGGAGTCCTTACCCGCTCCGCAGCTTGCGCCCGCACCGATTCCAAACGATACGTCTACCAAAGGGATAATGATCGTATCATCGATCTTTGTTGCTTCTCCAACTACGGTTTTCGTTGTGAAAACAGATTCTGCCCCTTTCACCAAGGCTTCCATTACAGAAGTAATATTGTTGTCTTTATTTTCTGCCATGCTATGCTTCCTCCTTCTTGCGCAGTATTCTGATCAGTCGTCTGACATTTTTATTGAGTAAAATCCTCAGTCCGCAGATTCCGAGGGTTCCAAGCCGGATTCTGCCTTTGAGGTGAAGTTCTCCTTCGATATATTTCTCTTCAAAATCCGCTTCCAGCCGGATATTTCCTTTATGCCAGGGATACAGCATTCCCTGTATCGCCATGATCTGTCCGGTAGAAGCCGGATCGCCTGTCCCGACGATTCCAAAAACCTCCAGCTTTCGCGGCAGTACATGTCTGATAATTTCTCCCAGCTCGTAAAATCCAACCCGGATCGCCTGCCGTGTCTGCGGCTGATCCCAGATTCTTTTATAATAGGCAGTCTGTTGTTTGAGCCGGTCGGTCTTTTGCTGCACTCCGCGCAGTCGGTCTGTGACCTGCGAAAGCTTACCGGAAAGCTTTTCAAAAAAGCTGCCGGCAGGATGTTCGGGCGCAGCGTCCGAATCGGTAGCTTGCGCGTCAGCCTCCGAAGCAGACGTTTCGTTCGGGTCAGTTGACTGTGATTCGACATCAGGCATCCTAGTCGTAGCCGAGCCACGCGGGTCTGCTGACTGCGGTTCAGATGCTTCCGCGACAGTTTGTGTCTGCGGTTTGTCAGTCGTACCGGCAGCAGGCGCGCTCTCGCCCAACGTTTTTACGTCCGCAGACGGCATTTTCGCTCCGTCCACATCCAGCACATTCGTATCCGCGTCGGCGTCGCCTACACCTTCCTCTGCGTCCGCACCGGATGCCGCTTTTTTCTTTTTCCCAGATCGTTCTTTTTTCGGATAAATTAAAAATCCCGCCACGCGGACTTCCAAAAGCAGTTCTTTTTCATATGTGACACGGATAGACAGCAGATGTAACAGCCATGTCACGCGACCCCGGATGTATTTTTCTTCCTTCCAGACGCCGTCCGCCCGATATCGGATCGGGACGAGCAAAACGGTCAGAACTGTCAGCAAGATCAGTCCGAGGATTCCAAGCAAAATCCATCCAATTACTTTTAATATTGTCAGAAGTGCTGTCATCCGCCGCCTCCTTTCCCGGAGGTAAAGGTCTTTTGCAGATATCCCTTGATATCCGTTTCCATTCCGGCGTCCATCGTATCCTGCAGCATCTGCTGCACAAGAAAAATCGCTTCCTCCCGCCCCTCTGCAATGCCGACAACCTGCAGTGCCTTTTTGTCAAAATATTTTTGTTTTAACAGCGCGCAGTGGAAAATGTCCAGCTGATCTGAGGTGCGGGACAGGCTGATCAGATAGATGCCAAGCTGTCCTCTCCCGGTCAGAAGCTTCCATTTTATTTTATTTACATTGCGGATTGACGGCCCCACATACAGCCTGCGGTAAAATTTCATGAACTGGCAACACTCTCCTGTTCCTAGAATGCCCCCAAATTGCACTCATAAGCATATTTTTTGAAAATAGCCGGTCAGATTGACCGGCCTAAACAGATGATTTCCGTCCGCTTAATAGTATTTGTGGCTGCCCCAGAGATTGCTCTTTTTTAATTCCAGATATTCATGATAGGCTTTTTCGAGAATCTGCTTTTCATTGGCAAATTTCAAAAGATGATAGGCCTCATGATACTTGTAAAATCCGGAGTCCACAAAATACTCTTCTCTTTGCGGCTTACTGTAATAACTGTCTGCCATCATCAAATACCAGTGAACTTCTTTCTCCACGACATCCTCCGGTACGTTGAAGGTATATTCGCTTTTGCCCACATACTTGATAATGGAAGCTCTGGAACCGCTTTCCTCCAGAACCTCACGGAGCGCGGTCTGCTGAAACTCCTCGCCCTCCTCCACGGTTCCTTTAGGGAGTACCCATCCTTCATATTTATTTTTATAATTTTTATAAAGCAGAAGGATCTTCCCCCTAAAAATTACTACACCGCCGCAGCTCGTTGCTTCTATCACTGCAATTCCTCCTGTCCGGCGATATCTGACTCTGGAATTCAGTATACCTTAAATCTGGATACAGGGCAAGTCCTATTCTCCAAAAAGAATTTACCGAAAATTCAAAATTGTCCGGTCAGTCTGAAAAATATGCATCGAACACCTGTCTGGCAAGGGGCACTGCATAATCGCTTCCGGAACCCGCGCTTTCCACGATTACTGTCACCGCAATCTCAGGATTCTCTGCCGGAGCAAAGCCTGTAAACCATGCATGGGATTCGGACTTATCGCTGGAAAATTCAGCGCTTCCGGTCTTCCCGGCAGCCGTATAGGAACGGTCCTTTAGCTTTCTGCCGGTTCCCTCCTGCACAACATCCTCCATCAGGGAAATCATCACTTCCGACTCTTTTTCCGACATCAGCTCCCGATAAACGGACGGCTCATTTTTCTCCAGTATCTTCCCGTCTGCATTCAGCACCCGATCCACGACGATCGGCTGCATCAGTTTGCCGCCGTTTGCGATCGCCGCCGTAATCAGGTTTAACTGTACCGGCGTGATCTGCGTCTTCCCCTGACCGATCGACGTCTGAATCACGTCCTCGTCCGTGCTGTCCTGATCTAACGTTACCTTCGTCTGGTTATAAGGAAGCGGGAACGAAAACTCCTGATTAAACAGCAGACCGTCGATCGTTTCGCCAAATTTTTCCCGATCCATCGACATACCAATGTTGGCAAAAGAGGCATTGCATGATTTTGCAAAAGAGGTCATCAGATTGACATCGCCATGCACGCTCCCGTGATAGCAGTTGATTTTATTGTCTCCATTGATATATGCACCGTTACACTGATAATGATAATTTTGCCAGCTGTCCGGATTTTGGCGGATATAGGCAAGCGCCGTCACGATTTTAAAGGTCGAACCAGGCGGATACAGTCCCTGCGTCCCACGGTTTACGAGTGCTGCTTTGTCCTTGTCGGTGCTGAGCGTCTCCCAGTTTTCTGCGATTTTGTTCGGATCATAATCGGGCTTGCTGACCATTGCGAGCACTCTTCCCGTTTTTACCTCCGTCACAACAATCGCACCGCGGTATAACCCCAGCGCATCGCTCGCCGCCTGCTGCAGGGAGGTGTCCAGCGTTGTATAGACATCGTTTCCCGGATTTTTTTCTCCTGCCAGCTCATGATCCAGCTTTTCCCGGTCAGAAATATCCGAATGAATCAGCTGATAATTTTCCAGCTCCTCGATCCCCGTCTTTCCTTTATCCGTGTAACCCACCACATGGGCAAAGATATTTTTATAGGGATACTCCCGAACTGATGTTCCATCCTCTGCGATCACAGTCTGTGCCAACACCTCTCCCGTCCCAGCGTAAATCGTTCCGCGGGTATTTTCCTGGGCGAGGACGCGCTGCTGGGAATTGTAGCTGTTGTTAAACAGCGCTTCCTGATTGGAGGACACATAATCTGCCAGATACCAGATCATCCCGGCAAACACTGCAAGCATCAGCAGGCTGCACAGATAGAGTTCACGGTTCATCTGCCATTTATTCTGTTTCTTCTGTTTGTCTTTTTTTCTTTCTTCTTTGCTTTTCAATTCGAAGCTCCTCATCATACCGCAAGACAAAAACGCCTTCTATGACGCCAAACATCAGGATCGTCGTCATCACGCTGCTTCCACCGTAGCTGACAAGAGGAAGCGTCACACCGGTCAGCGGGATAAATTTGCTTCCGCCGCCGACAGTCAGAAACGTCTGAAACAGGTATAAAATTGCAAATCCTACTACAAGATTTCTGTAAAATCCGTCTGCAAGACCACCCGCCAGACGAATCATCAGGACAAACAGCACTGCCGCTGTCAGCAAAATTCCAATTCCAAAGAGCAGCCCCAGCTCTTCGATCACTGCGGAAAAAATGAAATCCGTCTCCACATATGGAATATCCTGCGGCGTGCCTTTTCCGATTCCCAGTCCGAACAGTCCGCCGCGGCTCATCGCAAACAGCGCCTGTGCGATCTGATATCCCTGCTTATCAATCACACTCCATGGATCTCTCCACGCCTGCACGCGCACCTGTACATGGGAAAACATCCGGTACGCAAGCAACGATGCGCCTGCCCCGGCGACAAGCCCGCCAGCCAGATACAGTGGCTGATGTGCAGAAATCGTCATCAGAAACACATACACCATAAAAAGAATCAACGCGCTGCCCAGATCCTTCGACAGTACGAGAATCAGCACATGCGCTGTTGCTCCGATTCCAGCTGCGACCACCTGCCGGATTCCTGTCTTTTCGGAAAGAACCGCTGCCAGGAAAAATACGAACGTCAGTTTGACAAACTCCGACGGCTGGAAGGTAATTCCACCTATCGACCAGGACAGCTTCGAGCCGTGCGTCACCTGTCCTAAAATCAGCACGATTCCAAGGGCTGCAATTCCGATTCCGGCATAAATCCAGCCAAGTTTTTCCAGAAACCTGCATTTGCGCAAGATCCACGGCACAATCAGAAATACGACAAAGGATGCGCCCGCGATAATCAGCTGTTTGATCGCCTTTGTCAGATCGAGCCGTGTCAGCACGATCAGCCCCGCACTGAAAAGCATACACATATGATTCATAACAATCCGGCTGATTCCCGGATAGATAAACCACGCCAACACCGGCAGCGCCAGCGTCAGAATCTGTAAAAAAGCATAAAACAGCAGATATTTACTTTGCTGTGTCCGGATCACGATGGTCAGCCACGCCGTAAACTGCATCAGAAATAAAAAGACCATCTGCAGCGCTGCAGCGCCAGACTGTTTGCGAACGTCCCCGACAAACAGCGCATAAATGCTACAGCTAAGAAACAGATACAAAAACAGCGGGATCAGATATCTGGATGCTATCACAATCGTATATGCCACGCTTACTGTACTCCTTTTTTATAATGTCCGGTCGTATACTGCGCCGGTGCTGTTCCTTTTCCTTCGCTGAAAAATTCGAGCACTTCCCGCGTTTTTTCCGCCGTCTCGTCCGTAAAATCCAGACGGATTGCACGGATACCGCGCCTTTTCTGCTCTGCAAGGTACTGATGCAGGGAAAGCGGCACAGAATTGTAAATCGTGTTCATGCAGTGCCTGCAGTTAACCCATACGGGAAATTCTACATTGTAGCGATCCTTTAACCGGCAGGAAAACGCTGCTGCAGGGATTCCCTGCGACAGCTGCTTTTGCGTATGGGAAATCTGACAGGCCCCCAGGCTTCTTTTGACGCATCCGGCACTGACCATCATCGGCACCCTTCCGTAAACCACCATTTCCTGGTTTTGGGGAGGAAGCGCTTCCAGCTCCCTGCGGTTTAATTCTAACGGTGCTGTGTAGCTGTCCGGTGCAAAACAGTCCTGATACAGTTGCCTGGTTTCCCGGTTAAACGTATAAACGCTATGCTGCAGGGAGAGCTTTTTCTCCGGATATTTTTCTGTCACCCAGCACATTCCACCAAGGCTGCCCGCCAAAAATCCATCCACCAGCCCGTCATAGGTCTTCACCTGTCCCGACAGACGTTTTAAATACGGTTCGCTGTACGAGCGTAGGATCGTCGGAAGCGTCACAAACAGTTCAAATCCGGGACGATCTGCTTTCACGTTCCTTACGAGTTCCATCAGCTGTCCGGTTTTCGGATCGTCCATCAAATCCGAAGAAAGGTACAACCGATCTGTGCCCGTCGTGCGCAGCGCGGCAAATGCCTGCTCTGCCTGCAGGACAGAGACATAGCATTGGGTTGGCTGCGGACGCTGGGTATCCGCATAATGAAGGGGCGGCATAGCTGCTGCAGTCGCAGTCGATTCGCCGACCTCTGACTGCGCTGTTTCTGCTTCCCGGCCGTGTTCCGGAACATATGTTCTTTTTTGTCGATCCTGCAGTTTCTCCGTCAACGCATCCAGCGTTTCCCGACGCAGCTCGTTGAGCGCAGAAACCGGAACAAAGCTGTCTCCGTCCAGCTCTACGGAAATATCATCTGCCCCGTAGAATGAGCCGCCGGTCTTTTTGAGCTGCTTGACGACATCATCCTCTGCCAGTGGGCGCTTCTGTGCCGGCTGTGCGACTGTGCCTTCTTTTTGAACCGAAATGCCTTCGCAGGACGCTGTTAAATTGATCGGCTCGCCCGGACGGATTGCCGCATGGAAGCTGACTGGCTTTTGCAGCTTGCCATCCTCCATCATCCCATGCACCCGTTCCAAAATTTCCTGTGGACATGCCAGATATCCGGGTTTTTCCAACGTCAGCATTTCTCTGCCGTTATGCCTGTGATAATATCCGCCGCCGGTTTCCGAACGAACGTAGAGCTTTGCCAAAAGCTCCTGATCCTTCGGATCGATTTGCCAATGCTCCCGATCTGTCAGATACAAATCCATATATTTGCGGTAGATTGCAGTAACGCCGGCAACATATTCCGGGCTCTTCATCCGCCCTTCTATTTTAAAGGAATCGATTTTTGCATCCATCAACTCCGGTAAAAACGGCAGCACACAGAGATCTTTTAAGCTCAGCGGATACGCCGGAGGTTTTTGCTGACTTTTTCCGCCTGTTCTGCCCCCTCCTGCTTCCTGTCCAAGCACCATATAGGGCTGTCTGCATGGCTGCGCACAGCGTCCCCGGTTTCCGCTTCTTCCGCCCAGAAAGCTTGAAAACAGGCACTGTCCGGAATAGCAATAGCACAAGGCTCCATGGATAAATACTTCCATTGCCAGACCAGTCTGCTCTTTTAACAGGCGAATTTCTTCCAGGCTCAATTCCCTCGCCGGGACAATCCGACAGACACCCAACGATTTTAAAAACAGGGCACTTCTGCTCTCCGTCACCGTCATCTGCGTGCTGGCATGCAGCTCCATGCCGGGAAAATTTTTGCGCAGCTTCTCCAAAACGCCCATATCCTGAACGATGACGCCGTCCAGCCCCGCCTCATAAAACGGTGCGATCCAGTCGCAAAGTCCTGAAAGCTCGTCCTGCTTTGTCAGCGTATTGACAGTTAAATAGATTTTCCGATTCCACAGATGGGCGAGGGAAAGTCCCTCTAACAGCTCTTCCCTGGAAAAGTTTCCGGCAAACGCCCGCGCACCGAACCGCTGTCCACCCAGATACACGGCGTCCGCACCCGCTGCAATCGCTGCCTTTAAGCAGTCCATAGTTCCGGCAGGAGCCAAAAGCTCGCCTCTGTATTCTTCCATCCTCTTCCTCCATTGATAAAGAAAATATGATTCAGAATGTGCCTTGGCACATTCTCGCGCCGAGGCGCGGTTGCTTCGGCAACCATCT